>JAAHTH010002824.1_pt1 | contig 12667 bp, 9 predicted proteins | sample 6116091 | NCBI WGS metagenome assembly JAAHTH01 (sample SAMN13939990, study PRJNA603662) | sponge metagenome | isolation source: marine sponge | host: Mycale hentscheli | place: New Zealand | collected 2006
TAATGTGATGGAAAGTTACATTTACTGGCTAACACTACATTATCAGCCTCACCACCTTTTACTTGATGAATAGTATCGATAATAATTTTTGGTGGCTGCGTAAGATCCACACCTTCCCTCATTAATTTGTTAAAATATTGTTTATCTTTATCTTTAAATTTTCTTTTAAACACTTGATTCCATGCACCTTTTTCATCTCGCATACCACACCTTAAGTGTAATTCATCAAAAGTAAAGACTTGATTTGGATGTGCAAAGGACCATTTTTTGCTGTCCTGTGACCGGTATCCGTGGTCTATGTTTAATAAATATTCATACATTATGCAGGCCTCCTCTCTCGAGATAGATCCACCTTCACAAATTTTTTCCCATAATTGAATCGCCATAAATTGATTCGGATCAAATGATTTATTATTCTTCTGGTCTTGGTAATATAGACCAAGATTCTTAGCCTCCTGCTGCAGCTCCCTCTTTACATCATTAATTCTAGCTAACACCATCCAACTACCCTCTAGGTCCCAAGGCACTTTTTTTAAACCATTCCATCTTTGAATAGTTCCGTCCTTACCATTAGAGTAAAATTCTTTTTCTATTCTGCTGTTGCCCATAGAATTTAAAATACAACTAGAAAAGTAATGTATGTTTTTATTTAACCTCACAGACTTTTTTAACACTAATGATTTACCTGGAAATGTCTGAAACAAATTAACATCGGCACCATTCCATTCATAGATTGCTTGGTCATCATCACCTGCAATGTAAACTCTATCCACTGCTTGTGCAATTTTAACTACCATGTCCCACTGTAAAGGTGTCAGATCCTGTGCTTCATCCACCATTAAAACTTTAAATGGTATTACTAATCCATCTGTTATGTATCTCTCCACCATGTCAGTAAAATCTAACCTGTCCGGTGTTCGTTGTCCGTTTTCTAATTCCATAGTTTTAAATTGTTCGTATCCAGCTATGATTGACTTGAATTGTTGTAACCTTACAGCCTTTCTAGGTTGTTGTTTGTAAAGCCACACAGGGTCTGCTTTCATATTTCTTGCTCTATCATAAATTTGCAAAGACCAATTGTTGTAAACTTTTTGATCATCGTGACCGTCTTTGTAATTAATTTTTACAGTTCCATATTGTGTATGAAACATCAGCATGTCAGCTTTAGGATCTAAAACGGGAATCTCAGCAAACTGTTGTCTGGCCAAAGAATGTAACGTTCTAAAATATTTGAAATCGTCTTCATCATACTCTTTAAATTTTTTTCTAACTCTTGCAACACATTCATTAACAGCTTTATTTGTAAAAGATACATAACAGATCTCATCAGGAGAATAACCTTGCCTAAGATAACGTTGAACACGTTTAAGCAAGTTTTCTGTTTTACCTGTACCTGGGGGACCAAAGATTTTAATTGTCTTCCCACGCAGCTTTCGGTTTAATGAATTTGACATCTTTATTTTTATGCTCCGTTTGTTTTGGTAATGGCACAATCCAATGCCTGCTTTGTATACCTTTGAATTTGGCTTTTGGTTTTGCTCCACCTTGTTCTAAAAATCTTGTGCATTCTTTTTCGTTCCAATTATAACCCATCTTTTTCATAAATGATCTAAAGGTTTCTAATTTAAATCTCATTTCAACTTCATCACGCCATATGTTACCAGAATCAATCTGGTCAAATTCTGTTGTATCTTCTACATCTTCAAGGAATCTAGCCATTCTAGAATTAAATACATCACTCCCCTCTTCTGTTGCATCAAAACCTTCCATATCCTGTTTGTTTGTCATCAATTCATCTAACCAATCTCTATATGGATCTGGATCTCTTTTAGTTGGCTTAAGAGGTCGCCAAACAATATCATAATTTAAAAGTTGCTCTCCCAATAATTGTTGTTGGTATAATTGTTTTGTTGATAATCTAATAGATTTACCTTGAATAGGTAAAATCCAATAAGGTTCTGGATATGAGTTTACTTTGATTAATTTTCCTACCTCTGGTAGAGCCTCATTTGCACCAATACCTAATTTTCTTTTTACACATTCACCAGATACACAATGCATTCTAGCTATTGAGGTTTTACATTTGTAGGCATACTCTTTGTTTTCAACACCTTTAAATATGTTTTCTAACTCTTTTGGATGTAGTCTCTCATCACAAACTTTACCCATCATATCTCTGGTCCAGTCTTCATACATTACTGGGTCAGGATTAATTTTTTTACCAAGCACAGCTACATTAAACATAGCATCATTACGACCCTCACCTTTTTTAACTTTATTTTTCATAAAATTTACTACGCAGGGTGGATAATCTTTTGTTTCGTTGTCTTGAAATATCTTTAATTTTTTAAATTCTAATGGTTTTAATTTGTAGTTTGATACAAATTTATATAGATCTTCTAATTTAATTGAATTGCATTCATCATCCATTGCAACTCGAGTTGTCATGTTAAATTTTTGATAAGGTAAGTTTACAAAATTACCTTTTCTTTTTTCATCCCAGTTCTCGGGAGTCAAATCTACTTCATCTTGTGCTGGAAAAATATCTGTGGTGGTATCATTGATACCTAAGTCGGAGGCTAACTCAATTAATTTTTTACGCATTGCAGATGCAGGAACTACACCTTCAATAAATAAAATTAAATGGAGTCCGTTGGATTTTGATCTGAACGGGACGAGTGGGTACTTCCTTTTCCGTATAACTTGTATAATTTCTTTATGTTGTATATTGTAGCGATCAACATCGATGACCCCCCAACTACATGTATTATCATCTCTGATAGGGACAGATCCATAATAAGCTTCTCCTTTTAAATGTTGCAACCAATGATCTTTTGTCAGTGGCGAAGGTTCAACCCAATGTTTGAAATCTGCCTTACCTTTTGAATTTTTCTTTCCCGTAGGTTTAGAAACACCAAAATATGTAGATGAGCCCTGGAAGAGTTCTATAAACTCCCCCAGGGTTTTGTCAAGTAGGTCCATGTTAGAATGGAGTTTTTTCTACTTGTTCTTCTTTTCCGTGGTTGACTCTAACAGCACCCTTCTTACATGACCCGTAAAAGTCAAAGGCACTTTTGATAGTCTCTTCACTCTCAACTTGACCCATATGCTCTATTTCCCATCCGAACCAAGAACCTAAGTTGTTCTTTTCTAAAACAGTTTTTAGAGAATATTTCTGAGTAAATGGTGCTGGTTTGAAAAAACCTTTACCATCTTTTCTTCTTTGTCTCAAAGACATCATCATAGAGTTCCACTTTTTAGATTTCTTTCTTTGAGTGGACTTCATAGTAATCAAAGCTGTTGAAGATTTTTCTTCCTCAACTACCATCACATAATGAGAAGCTGTCTCCTCAATATAATTACCGTTTTCAAGCCTGTCTTTGCCGTCATCACCTCTGGTTGTCTTACTCATGATGTCAGAATCAGCAGAATATACATTTACTGGAGCTACAGCACCTTTTTCTCTGTCTCTCCACTCAATGTACTCTAATTTATAATAGCAAGGAATTACAATAATTCCTTTTTGGCCATCATAAAGTTCATCTGTCACCGTATTGTAGATCATTCCTGCTCTAGCTTCTGCCATAAATTGGCTATCACCTTGTGTGACTTGAGGTGAAAGCTGTCCAAGAACTTTAAGAAATGGTAATGCTAAACTTTTTGAGTCTACATTATCAAATCCTGCATCAGCAAATTGCTCAATGTTTATATTTGCAACTGCTCCTGCTTCGTTTTTAATCGATACTTGGTTCGATTGTCCGTCTTTGAACTTTACGTTGTTCTTTATCGACATTGTTACTCCTTCGTTGTTATTTTCGTTTTGTTAGCGATGTATACTCCAAACAAATCAAAAGGTAATTTTTTACCACCCTCGACTTGCTCTTTAACAAATGCCTTAAGAGTCATTGGCTCAACTTTTTCTTTTTTATTATAGTTGAATCCAAATTTCTCACACACATTTATTAATTCAGAGACTTGGTTGTCTTGTCCTCTAGCGAAAGAAGCAGTAACAGTATTTTTTATTAAATCTTCAAAACCATTACTTCTTAAATAGCCAAAAGCTTCCTCAACACGTGACTCAGGAATTTTTGCTGCATAGAATGGCTTAACCTCTACGGTAGAACCATCAGCTAATTTCAACAAAGATACACCTGCCTCCTGCATCATCTCTGGAATTATTCTCTCCTCTAAATCTCTTGATTGATTTTTAAGAGTAGATAATTTTTTCTCTTGTTCTTCGACTTGTTCTCTTAGATTTTTTAGTTGGTTACATTTGTCAGAAATAGATTTCACACTATCTTGACTAATGTCTATATTCGACATTTTTTCAATATCCATAAATCCTCCTGTTGGGGTCTTAAATTATTTACTTGAACTTGTAAACAAAAAAAATTAAAAAGCTATAGGATGTGGAAATACCCGTATAAGACAGAACCATACGAGCATCAAAGAAATGCTTTAAACGAATCTGCTGAAAAAACGCAGTGGGCTTACTTCATGGAAATGGGAACTGGTAAAACAAAAGTTACTATTGATAATTTAAGTTATCTTTCACTAAAAGGATTAGTAAATGCTGCATTAATAATTGCACCAAAATCTGTATATTCAATATGGGAAACAGAGATTCAAACACATATGCCTGATGAAGTTAAACATCAAATATATAAATGGAATATTGATAAACCAAAAGACTATGAAAAATTAAACAGATTTGAGTACCTTAGAATCTTTCTAATTAACGTTGAAGCTTTATCTACAAAAAGAGGGGTAGATGCTTGCAAAGATTATTTAATTAAAAATAAATTAAACTTTGTAGTATTGGATGAATCAACCACCATAAAAAATAAATCAGCAAAAAGAACAAAAAACATTTTAGGATTAAGACCACTATCGCATAAAAGGCGTATCCTAACAGGATCGCCAATAACAAAATCTCCATTAGATCTTTTTACACAATGTCAGTTCTTAAGTCCAGAATTATTAGGTTTCGGTAGTTATTTGGCTTTTAGAAATAGATATGCTGAAATGACAGATATACCTGTGGGTTCAGGTAGGTATATTTCAGTGCCTAAATATTACAAAAGACTCGAAGAATTAGAAATTAAACTTAGACAATTTGCTACTAGAATAAGAAAAGACCAATGTCTAGACCTGAAGCCAAAGGTACGTCAGAAAAGATACATTGAACTCGAAGGTGAAAGCAAAAATATATATAATCGTCTAAGAACTTCAGCATTGGCAATTGTTGAAGATAGTACAATATCATTTTCTAATAAACTTACAGAAATTGTTAAGTTACATCAAGTTTGTAATGGTTTTACTAAAAATGATGATGGTAAGATGCTTAGACTTCATGATCAAAAGGTCAAAGCTCTCCACGAAGTTATTGAGGAAACAGATGGTAAAATAATCATTTGGGCTAATTATTTATGGAATATTCATGAAATAATACATTCATTAAAATCAAGATATGGTGAAGAATCTGTAGTAAGTATTTTTGGTGAAGTAGGTGTCGCTGATAGAAAAAAAGCTGTAGAGCTATTCCAAAATGATTCTAAGGTAAGATTTTTTGTAGGTAACCCAACAACAGGTGGTTTTGGCCTTACACTTACTGCGTGCAACACAGTTATTTACTTTTCAAATAATTATAATTTAGAAGTAAGAATGCAATCAGAAGACAGAGCCCACAGAATGGGCCAAAAAGGTAGTGTTTTATATATTGATATAGTTGCTAAAGATACTCTTGATGAGGCTATTATGAAATCACTTGTTAATAAAGGTCAAATTGCTGCAAAAACTTTAGGGGAAGAAGACTTAAGAAACTGGTTGTTGTAGTTCATTATAGGTTTTTAATCTTTCTAAAAATTTATCACTATATTCTTTTAAATCAGCCTCTGAGAGCCTAAATTCTTGATATTGGAGGTCTCGGGTGCATATACTGATTACCCCCTGCTCTATGGGTCCATAATTCGTTGTATGGGCTAAATAATAGGCACCTAGCTGTAGTTTATAATCCTCTACCCACTCTTCCTTTTTTGGCCTATTTGCTTGTTTCCAGTCTACTATACTAGGTTTTCCATATGCTATTGCTGTTAAATCACAAGTACCTGCATATTGATTATGATATTCAAGGCTTATTTCATTACCCCAGACTTCATCTAATTTAATATTGTCTAATATCGTCTTTGCCATCATTCTAGGTTTTGAGCCATCTTCAGCTGCATTGTAATAACCTTGACCTGTAAGATAGTATTCTAGTACCTGGTGCATTTCAGTTCCTACAGAGGACGCTTGTTTCATGATTCGGTCAGCTTCTTTATCTCCTACTTTTCTTCTCCAGTTATCTAAAAAACGTCTATCTTTTGTTGCGCTTAAAATTGTGGTAACTGATGGCACTTTGATATTATCAACTAAATACTTCCTACCAGTTGTATCTGAAAATCTATTGTAATGTTTGTATGGATATTTTTTGTTTAATTTCATCTAGTAATTAATACAATTATGACACTAGCCATACCTGTAATTAATACACCTGCTGAAGTCAACATAATTTTTTCAATTCTGTCGATAGTCTTTTCTAGATTGTGAATTTTATCGTGTGTTTGTTTTTGCATGATTCTGCATAATTTCTCGTGAGCTTCAATTTTATGAAGTGCTTGATCAGACTTAGGCATTTTTTCTCCTTTGAGCTATTGCAGTTCCTGTTGGATCATTTGGAAATAACGCAGAAAATTGTTGAGCATTGACTTGTTGTCCGGTAGCCGGTGTTTGTTGTACAGGGCTCTCTAACTCAACGTCACCCATCACACTAGCTCTTTCAGCTTCAACGTTTCTTGACTCCTGGTCAACATCTGCTTCATCTGAACTTCGCACAGTCGATTGTATATAATCAACTAATTGATTATCTGTTTCAACATTACCTGATCCTGCGGAGAAGTCTTGTGCAAACATAGATTCAACAGTTTCTTTTGGTAAATTTTTTTCATCATATCTTGGTTTAGGATTTTCAAAAGGTGTACCAAGTAATTGTTCTTGTATTCTTACAGGATCAATTGTTTTTGGATTTATTCTTGGCATATCTTCATCTTCATCATTTAAATAATTCATAAATCTTGCAAAGGCTTCACGTTTCTGTGTTAAACCTGCAGCAGTTAATTTAGGTGTTACATTTCTGTATGCACCAGTGCCATATTTCTTACCTCTAATTTTTTTACCGCTTAATATTTTTAATTGTTCATCAACACCCAATGCATCATTCATCAATCTTAAGGCTACAGGATCAGATAAAACTGAACCAGCTTTTCTTGCTAAAGCTAAAAATACTAATGGAGCTAAAGGATTTACAGCAGCCATACCACCACCAATTACAACACCAGATAGCACACCTCTACCTCCAGATAATGTAAATCTTCTTTGTAAGAAAGTTGACGTGTCCGATATTGCTACATCTGATATAGCTTTCATGTAATCAGTAAATTTATAAAAATCATCAGATCCACCTTTACCTAATAGTTTCATCATTTTATCTCTACCAAGATCTTCAGTAGCTTTACCAATACCAAGGTTGTCCATAAATTTATTTATATTAAATTCTGCAAAGATACCATTATTTAATCTTACATCATCAATACTAAAACCTCTTTGTCTTGCAATTGCATCTGTTCCAATTTCTTCCATAGCATCTGCCATATATTTGTTACCAGATTTTACACCAGCTTCCATTGCTACATCATTAAAAATTGATTTTGCTTGTGGACTTCCTGCTGTATCGAATGATTTTAAAAATGCGTTGAACATATATCTAGCTTTAGATGCTTCAAATAATGCTTTACCATTTGGTGTTGCACCTTTTCCTGAAGCTCCAATAATTACTTTAAATTGTTCTATAGCTTCGGGAGAGTTTGATGCAAACACATCTCTCTCCATTGTTTGAAACATTCTATCTCTTGCCATACTTTCAATACCTCTTACTCCATTCACACCTCTTTGAGTAAATAAACTTGAATCAAATTTTCTAAATGATTTTATTATAGGTGATTTTATAAAGCCCATGATTGCTGAAAACGTGCCATTAGCATCTAAAAGTTTACTATTTAATTGTTCACCTTGTGAAATTTTAAAGGTAATATCTGCATCAGCAAACTCTTTACCGCTTTGTGCTACCATTGCATCATAGCCTTCTTTAATTGTTTCATCTCTCAAGAGATTATCTTTTGTTAACTTACCACCAAAAGAAGCAAAATCTTTTTCTAAAGCCTCTCTCATAGACCATACTATTCCAGTAGGTAAATTCAATTGAGTGCCTTCAATTGCTCTATTCAACATTTTCATAACACCACTATATTCTTTTGGAGTAACTAAGTTGTCTCCTATGGCTGCCATAGATTTAATAAATAAATTTAAAGGGTCACCTGCGTCTTTTAAATATTTATCAATAGCTTTAATATCGATATCACCTAGACCTGGTGCATAAGCTGGAATATCAGGAAACATTTGTCTGTTAGCTTCAAATAATTCTTTAGCATATTTGTTTGTTGCTTCTAAACTTATAACTCTAGGGTTACCAAGAGCCTCAGCAAATGATTCAAAAGCTTGATACTTAGATCCTATTACGGCTGCTCTTTCAGAAAATGTTTTTGCAGCTTGGTTATATATTGATGAAGATAATGCTGCTGTTTTCATCAATGGTGCATATTTAACAAGGCCATCTAAATATTGTTTACCAGCTTCTTGCTCTGCAACTTGTAACGCTTCTCTTCCAATACCTGAAACAAATGGAAATACACCAACTGTTTTAAAATAGTTCCTTCCTAAATCAGACAACACACCATCTTCAATACCTGTCATTAGAGGTAATGGTAATCCTTTATCTTTTGCAAATTCAGATAATCTTAATGCTTTCTCTGATTTACCTCCAAATAATTTAGTTGTTAGTTTTCCTAAAGGACCAAAAATAAATGGAGTAAGAGCTGCCGCGCCTGCGTTCCAGTACGCAGCATTCTTAGTTGCTCTAAAGGAATTAGCTAATATGTCTTGATCTATCTCTTTTTCAGGTAAATCTCTAAACTCATCTGTAATTGCATTTGCAATAGTTATTCCAGCTTGTTCATTTAACATATCATAAGTAATTGAACCTGCACCCGCTGCTGTAGATCCACCCAACACTGAATAGATTTCTGCTCTACCAACAGGACTAGCTATAACTTTTGCAGGCACATCTGCTGTTCTTGCTAGTAATTTTAATGCACCACCTAATATTTTAAAACGTCCGGGTAATCTATCTGCTACCTTAGTTGCAGCTTGTAACATCTTACCTGGTCCTTTTTGCCAAAGTGTTCCATTCTTTGCAGCACCAAATATTTTTTTTCTCATTACAACATATGGTGCAATAGATCCTGATAAGTCACCTGCAAGTTCTGCGGTTGGTCTACCTTTAAAAAAAGAATCTTCTGCTTGTAAAGCACTACCTATTGGATCTGCATAAAACTGATCAGCTCTTGCAATATCTTTTTGAGCTTTGTCTCTTTGCATTCCTAGATCCGATGTTGTTGGTCCTGTCAACTCACCTCTTTTTATTAATTCATCTATAATAGCTCTTTGTTCTCTAGATAATTTTGATGGATCTAAAGATCTGTCATCTAATTGTTTTTGCAAATCTTTTAAAGTTGTAGCCATTAATACCTCTCTAATAAATCTTGTGTGCTTTCATCAGAAAAAGGATTTGTAAGATTTATACCTGGTTCTGCACCTTTTTCTAAAACGCCATATTGAATTCTGTATCTATCAATTGTGCTTGAGTCACCACCAAAAGCAAACTGATAGTCATCTTCAAGTCTTTTTATGTCTGCAAGAATTGTTTCATTAACAGCTTCTAAAGATTTAATTACTTGTTTTTGTCCTCTTAATAATGGGAATACATTAACAAGTTCTTTTGCCATTTGAATATCTTTTTGTGTAAGTCTATCTTTATCTTTCAATGAGTTAGCCAATGCATAAGTTAATACTGTTTCATTAATAGCTAATCTTTCTAAGTTAGCTGCATCTGTTTGGTCTTTGTATACACCTAAAGATTTAAGAGTATCTTTAAATAATTTATCTGTACTTCCAAAATTTTTCTCAAGGAATTGCTTAGCCTCTTTTTCAGACATACCATCTTCAATGAGTTCTTGTGTATATTGATTCTTAAGATCTTGAATATATCTTTCACCATCTTCTTTTGAACTAAATAAATTTAAGTTTAAGTCAGCCATTGCATCGCCTAATCTAGTTGTAAATAAATTAAATCTACCAACTGGTCCTGCAAATTTTTTATCTTGAGCTTCTGCTGTTGTTAAAATGTCAATTGTAGATTGACCTAAGTTAAGGGCTTTGTATTTACCAGATAAATTTCTTAGAGTTTGTCCTTGTTCTTTTGTTGCATATTCTGATTCTAAAAATCTATCAAAAGTACCTGCTGCAACTGGTGAAAATATTTGTTGACCATACTGATCAAGTTGTCCTGGTTGCGCTATCACATATGTTCCATTTTTCAACATACCTCCAGTAACATTTCTTAGTTTTCCGTTTTTATCTGTAAATTGAACAATTCCATATTTTTGAAAATCAAGAGATGGAGTTTCAAGCACAGCGTTTCTTGCATCAATTTCATCTGATGCTAACTCTAATGCATCTGACATAAACTCATTTTCTAGTTCATTCTCTTTTAATTTTATTGTTGCATAATTATTTACTGCAGGGCCAAGTGCTTTACCAAATATTTCAAGTGCTCCACCTAATCCTCCAGAGGTAGATGTCCCAGATAACAAACCAGATGCTAAGTTAGATAAAAACACAAGACCAGCTTGTGATTTTTGTCCAGCCATTAATTCTTTTCTATATTTTCTAGCTAATTCAATTACAGGAGAAGTAATTTCAGTGCCATCTGCTGCTTTATATTTACCTGGTTTATCTAATTTATTTGTTTCTGAATTTACTACTTTTGTATTTGCTTGTTTATTCGTAATTTTTTCTTGTTTTGCGACTTTTACTTCATCTTTAAAAGATTTTTCTTCAACTGTATCTGCAGCACCTGTTACTGGTGTGTTGGGATCATTGTTTTTTACAACCTTATCAATATCTACTGAACCTTTTACAACTTCTGATTCATTACCTGTCTCTGTTAATCTATCTGTGTTAAATCTTCTTGGTCCTGGTCTTCTGCTGTCTGGACGTTTTATTCCTGCATTTAATTCTTCTGGAGTTTTTGGTTTAAAGTTACCAAACTGCTCATTAAATTGTTCATCATCTAAGTAAGATGATCCAAATTGCATACTTTTTCTTTTATGAGCTTCTCTTTCTGCTGGAGACATTGCATTAATTCTGTCCCTTTCCATTTTACCTGCAATAGTAAGATATGCTGGACCTGCCATTATTGCTGCAGAAGTTGCAGCAGGTAAAGCAGCTAATGCAGGCATTGCCTTAGTAGCAGCATAAGCTCCTGTTAATCCAAAAGGCATTCGTGCTAGTTCACTTTCAATTCCTAAAGCTTGTCCAACTTTATCTCCAGCGTAATAACCACCTATTTGGGGTATACCTAAAATACCTTTGCCTAATCCTTTTACCATTCTCACAGAAGGTCTGGCCATAAACCTTTGCATCATATTTGGTTGAGGAGGGCCAAACATTGGATTTGGTAATGCTGGTGTGCTAGATCCTCCTAATCCTCCTAAAAAAAGTTTTACTGGTTTTAGGTGACCTTTTTTAAGTGCAGTCTGTCGAAACATAGGTCTGTTTAAAACTTTATTTATAGACATGTTTCTCCTATTGTGTACCTTGATAAGCTGCGAATGCTCCTATACCTGTTCCTACTGCTTGTGCTAATGGGCTAGTTGTTGGTTGTGTACCCATCGTAACACCTGATTGTGTTTTAGGTCCTGCAGCATATAGGTTTGCTAAAAATTCTGCTCTTTGGTAAGGCTCATATTGTTGTTGTAAAGTTGTAGCTCTTTGTGCATCTAATGCTTGCTGAGCAAGTTGTCTTTGAACACCGCCAGCACCCATTAATGTTTGAATATCTCTCTGAGCCATTTGTTGTTGACCCGCACCCAAATTTCCAAGTTGTTGACCTGCTTGTAATCCAACTGCTTGTTGTCTTTGAGCTGCTCCTAATGCCGTACTAAAGCCTGCTTGATTTGCTCTACCCTGCGTTTCTAAGATTCTATTTTGTAATTCTGCTTGTTGAACACCTTCTCTTCCACCACCAAACGCACCTGAACCAACTGCTTGAGCAGATAATTGGTTTTGCATTATTTGACCTTGTCTTGCAATTTCATCAGTGACGTAAGATTGATAAGGATTTAAAAATTGATTTATCTGTGCTTGACCAACAGGAGCTGCAGCACCTGTTATTTGATTAATTCCTGCAGTAACAGTTGGAGCACCAATACCTGTTGTACCGGCAGCTGTAATTCCTTGTTGCTCTAAAGCACCAAGGCCTGCTGCTTGAACTGCAGGTAAGTTAATAGGTTGTTGTGCGACTTGTCTCGCAATGTCCATCAACTCTATTTTTCTTTCTTCTATCCCAGGAGCCTCTCTTATAAATTGTGTTTGTGAAGCTGGTGCTGCTGGTGCTGATGATCTTCCTCCTCCAAAAAAACTCATATTATATCCATTTCTCTAGTTGTACGTG
>JAAHTH010002829.1_pt1 | contig 12656 bp, 20 predicted proteins | sample 6116091 | NCBI WGS metagenome assembly JAAHTH01 (sample SAMN13939990, study PRJNA603662) | sponge metagenome | isolation source: marine sponge | host: Mycale hentscheli | place: New Zealand | collected 2006
CCCTTCCTTCCCCCCCTCCCCCCCACCCCCCCCCTTCCCCCCCCACCTCTGGTTTGACATTTTATTGAGGTTTTAAAGTTATTTTTTTTATTTCTACAACTGAATTGTATGAAGTACCTGCATTATGCAGGAATATTTTATAAGATGGATAAGTCTCATCATCTTCAGCAGTTATCCAAACAACCAATCCTTCCGTTGCATTTACTCCTGAAGGATAAACATCATATTTGTAATCAGGCTGTGTTATGTATGTACTAACTGCACTTGTAACTCCTTTTGTTGCTAAAGAAACCAAATCTCCTGAGCCTTGAGGCTCTCTCAACATATAAACCTCCAAGTCTTTGCCGTCAGTGTCCCCACTCAATTTGATAAATCCATCATTGAAAAAGTTATCTTTATCAAAATTTGTTTGAAATGAATAATGATAAAATTGAGCCAAAGCATTCCCATATTGAACATCAGGAGGAGTTGGCTCAACTTCCTCTCCTGAGCCTAAAAACAGCCTTGTTTGTATTATACTCAAGATGTTTTGAGGATACAAATCCAAATATCTATCTATTGAAGACTTATCTTCATAACTTAAATTACTCATAATTTAAAATTTACAATTATTAATATCTGTTTCAAATTCAAATAGAGCTGTCACTCCCGCCATATTTTCTCCTGTTTCAAGTTCCCAATGATAAGGAGTCAAAGTTATATTTAAGCTCACTAAATCATCCTTAAACTCATTCCTCAAATCAACAGCAATAGCAGTCATATCAGAAATTGTTTTGTCTCCATTGGTTAATGAATCTTTAATGATTGAGAAAACATCAACATTAACTCCGTAAATCATTGTGAACTCAGTTGTCCTGAATGTGTTTGTGTTAATCCAAACAAGAGGAAACTCCTTTCCGAAATCATCAAAGAGAGTCTTTTTTGAGTCTCTCCTTCCATAACCGAACTTTTGAATAATTGGATGCTCTTCACAAACAACTTCAAACTTTTTAACAACGTCAATCCAATCAATCATTTTTTTCTTTTTTATATAAATAATAAATACAACTATCTTGAAAATTGTACTCCATTGCTTTTTCTAGTTCCAAAGGATTGCCTTTTGTTAATCCTAAAACGAAAGAGTACCATCTCCACTTCTCATTGATTCTATCCTTTCTCTTGCTTTCTTCATCTGCAATTGTACGTTTATCTGATTCTTCTCTTGGTAATATTCCACCATCTGAAGAGGCATTCTCTCCATTGTCTCCAAAGAGAACTGCAAACGTTTTAAATAGTAACTTTTTACGATATTGTAAAAAAAAAGCATTGTTGAATAAGTTTTTCCAACAGGCATATCAAGAAACCATTTCCAATCTTTGACTTTCATTCCAACTTTTACATCAAACAAAATAAGCATTGTTTTAGCCACTTTATTTCCTTCTAGGTCTTTTGACTCAATGATTTCATTTAAGTCAATAAAATCCCTATTAGAAAGCTCCTTGAGGTCTTTAAGCTTCATTATTCTAAACTTATAAAACATCCAAGTAGTTTTTTCTTCTTTTGGTAGCTCATTTAAGAAACTCAATTTTTCAGCCAAAACATAAGCTTCCTCTTGAGTTAATTTTCTTATATCTTCTCTTTTTCTTCCTGTTAAAATAGAAAGTCTATTAATAAAGTTTGTTATCTCCAAAGATGACTCAGGAATTTCAAAGAGTTGATTTAATTGATTCAAAGAGATTTTATTCCAATTCAAAGGTATATTCATATAATTAATAAAATAAATTGAAAAATTGTTCAAAGGGACATTAACTTCTCTATTCTCTCTATTTATATATATTGAAAATATAATTTTTTTTTTTTAGCTCTAGCAATAAAGTTTGTCCCTGCAAGCATTAACTATTGAGGTTTTATGCGACCTAAGCACAGGGACAATAGGTATTTTTATTGTCCCTTTTAGCTGTTTTTGTGTCCCTGTTTGTCCCTGTTTGTCCCTGTTTTTTTTATTTGTTGGAACAAATACTTTTTCTTAAATGTAAAAAAATGTAAACGAATGTAAAAATATGTTAAAATATTAACAAAAACAGGGACGATAAAAAAGTTGTGTCCCTGTATATTTTGGAGCAAAAAATAGTATCGTCCCTGTGTTAAAAACAAAAAAAACTCCCATTTCTGAGAGTTTAAATATTATTTCATATTTTTATTAATCCAACAATATAAGTTCCATTATCTCCAATGTAGTTTTCAAAGTAGCAATAAGTTGCAATAGCCAAGCTCATCACTTTATCATCATGAAATCCTGAAGAGGCTTCAAACTGAAGTACTCCTGTTTTTGTTACCTTAAAAATATAAGCATCAAGCTCTGTCTTCAAATCATTCTTATCTAATATTGAGATTGTTCCTTCAGAAAAATTCTTGATTAAATTATTAATAAATAAAGGCTTTGTTTTTGCTGTTGTATTAACTCCTATCAATTGACCTTCCAATCCATACTCTTCAATTAAATCATGGTATATTGCAATCCCTTGATTATTTAACTCAATGTAAGCAATTGAATCAGGATACTTTTTAAGAGCCTTCATAATAAGATTTTTCACTTCTGAAGTTGTACATTCATTTATTGAGTTTTGCTCCACCATCTCATTGTAATCATTCATTATTGTTACAACAGAATAATCTTTTTGGAATCCGATATCAATTCCAATGTAATAAGTATCTGAATATCTTGGATTGTCATTAATACAATTATCAACATTCCTGAATACACTTGCTGAGTCAATAAACTCTGCTAGATATTCTTGCTTCCATACCATTTCAGGAGTCTCCCTTTTAGTATCTTCAAGCTCTTCAAAATTAGTGTAAGGATTTTCTTCAGATGTTCCTTTGAAATGAATATATCTCTCATTTGTATAAGCTTTATTATACATCTCAAAGAAATGATTCTTTCCTTTTGGAGTTGAAGATAACACGCACTTCCTTCCTTTAACAAGAATTGTTGCTCTTAAAATATACTTCCATACATCCTCTTTAAAGAAGGCAAACTCATCACAAATTAAATAATGAAATGTTTTTCCTCTTATTCCATCTTCTTGTTCTGCTGAGTAAAATTCAATCCTACTTCCATTGTGAAAATAGATTACAAGTTCAGATTCATTCTTTGCCTTAAATATTGGAATATCTTTGACAGCCTCAAGAATAGCCATGAATGACTTTTTACTTTGTGACCTTATTGGAGATACCCATCCAATGACAACTTTCTCTTCATTGATTAACCAATACAAAGCTTGATTTTCAAGAAGAGCTGTTTTTCCAAACTGCCTTCCAATATTTAAGACATAATAAAAAGCATCATCATTGATAATGCTCTTATGAATTTCTTGTTGTTTTGGATGTGGTTTATATAATTCAACCTCAACCATTATTCTAGATTAAAATTAGCTTTGAATTTTTGTTCAATCTTAACTTCAATTTTCTCATCATATCTTCTTGCTATTTTATTATAGATATCAATACCTTTTGCTTTTGCATTCCTATCCTCATCCTGCCAAATTAAATGTTTTAATTCATTATCAACAAATAACTCATTTAAGCCTGTATCCTTTAACAGCTCTCTTATACGTACAACAATGCTACTATTTGTCAGCAGTTCAGAAGCTTTACTTCTCGCAAGATTATAATCTTTAGGATTGTGAAAATCTTTTTCAAAAGCATCACAATAAGCCTTTGTTCCATTGCCTCTGTATTCAATATACTTGTTTGCAAACAACTCTTGCTTCAATGTTAATTTGTCTCCTTTAGCCATAATTTTATATTTTTAACTACTCTCCTTATACAGGCTGAGCAAGTTGGATTATTTTCTTTTTTATTAAAAAAACTATTATACGCAAGAAACATCCTCTGAAAATGAAATCTCCGAGGATGTCCTGCATCACTATATTCCTTCCAAGCTTCCCTGAGCTCTTTCTCTTCCTTAGTCAATAACTTTAAATATTTTCTTATCAACATACATTATCTCCTCAATATCATTTGAAGAGCCTTCTCTTGGTTTTCTTCCTCCAAGTCTTATCTCTCCTTTTAAATCTTCAACTCTTGCATAAGCAATCTTTCCACAGGAGAAACCAACTAAAAAGTAAGTAGGCTTAAAATTATTATAATTCAACAATTTTGGATACTTATTCTTCATTGATATCAATATTGAATCACAATCCTCAAAGGTCTTATTATAATTGTTAATCTCAACAAAGGCAATAATATTCCATTCATTGGTTAGCATAAAATCAAGTTCAAATTTAGGAAGCTTTACAGCCTCAAAAGTCTTTGGATGAAAGTTAACCAAAAAACTCTGCATTAATCTCAATTCATTTTCCCTGTCAACTTGCTTCTCAAAAATCATTTATCTTAGCATCTATTAATTCACTCAACACAGCAATAAGAGGAATGCTTATAAAAGGAATGACTCCTGTCAAAGCAATTCCAAATGCAATGTAAGTTGATGTACATAAACAGCAATTAACAAACTCAACATCATTCCAATCAAGATGATTGATAATCATCTTATAAGGAGTTGAATTTAATATCAATGGAGCAATGCAAGCAACCTCTATAATTAATAACAAATTATCCATAAATGTTCAATTTTGAGGGCATTCAGACAACCAATAACTTTGAGCAACAGAAGTCTCATCTCTAATCAATCTAATTTTTGAATCAGCGTGAGACGGCATGATAATTCCTGCATCCCTTTCCTCTTCAATTTTTATAATTCTTAAAGTGTTAGCATCTCTAATCTCATAGAAATCTTCAGCCACTTGTTGACAATAACTTAAACCTTGAGGTTTACTTTCTTCTTTTTTGCAACTTATTAAGCTTATTAAAATTGTTGCTATTATTAATACGTGTCTCATAATTTATCAGTATTGGTAAATCAGCAATCATTCCTGTTGAATTTAATGCAACATAAAGAATGATTTGACTTACATATTTATTTAATTTAATTACCATATTGAAATCAATATTCCAAGAACAACCCCAACTAATGTTCCAATGAAGAAAGCTCTGTTGCAATTGCATTGAATACAATTGCATTCAGGAACATTTAACTCCATCCAAGATAGGACAGCGGAATTTGAGTTTCTCTTAGCATCTGACTTAATGGCTTGCTTTAATACATAGTAATTTTCTTGACTTATTTCTTTTTCTCTTCGCATAAGATTCTTGTTTGATAAGTATTGTTATAATATGAATGAATGAAATCAATCATTCTCTTGACTCTCTTTTGAATGTCTCCAACACTCCTTCCAAGAATATCAGCAATCTCTCTGTTGATTGTGTAATTACATTCAAAGTAATAATGATACATCAATCTCATATCGGCATCCATATCTCTATAAGCCATTTTAAGAGCCTTCTGTTGCTTCTTTAACTCAGGAGATAGTTCTTCCTCATCTTCATCAAAAGAGCATCCTAAATCAAACCTATCATCAATATTACTGAAGATATTATTATTATACTTATTCCTTAAATCTCTCTTAGTGTTGAGGTTAGAATTGTATAAGAATCCAATACAGAATGACATCAAATTCTCCTCTGTTATTTTTGAGTTATCTTCCAACTTGCTCAGATGGATATATAAATCACTGAGCAAGTCATCAGATTGAACATTCCTTTTAGGTAACTTATCAGAATATTCTTTTAACTTTGGGTATATTTTAGTAAAGGTTTTTGATAGGTTTTTCATCAGGTATTTTTATTTAGAAAGGTAAACCATCATACTCTTCCTCTTCTTGAACTCCATCTTGAGGAGTTTCAACTCTATCAATTCTCCAAGCTACAAGAGAAGGATAAGCAACTTCAACTCCATCTTTGTTAGTGAATAACTTTCCTCTAAGGTTAAACTTAACAGAGACTTTATTCCCTATCTTATTATATCTCTCTAAGTCATCAGCTCTTTTTTCTCCATGAACTTCAAACTTGATGTCCTGTGGATACTCAGCATCATCAGTTTTGATGATAAACTCTCTCTTTGTGAAGTTTGTTTTTTCGTAAACAACTTTGTCTAGTACGTGAGTTAACTCTCCTCTTAATTGTAATTCCATAATTTTACTTTTTTAATTCTGATTCTTCAAATTTTTTAAATTGTAGCCAAGTTTGAACTGCTTTAAGAACTACTTGATTAAAGTCCTCTCTTTCTTCCATTGCATACACAATGGCTTCAACTAAGTCATTGGAGCTTCCTCCAACTGAGACTTCAATGTCTTTGTCTCCTTCGTTTCTTCCTATTGAAAGGATAAACTCTTCAGTCTTATCAATGACTGACACTCTCTCTTCTTTTGTCATAATTATTTATTTTTTGTGAATATAGTTATTTTATTTCTTATTTACCAAATTATTATAAAAGAATTTATAATATTCTAAAACTTTTTTTTTGGCTTTAACTTGATTGTAAACAACCTCATCAACATTCCTCTTGTCTTTCCTGACTACTTCTATATTAAATCTATCCCCTCCCAAATGAAGAGGATAAACAAATATATCATTGCTCCAACAAGTTGAAAGAATGTTGTCATAATAGGGAGAGCTCATAACCAATCTCCAAATGCAGAGGTTTTTGACATCTCTCTTTGCTTAATCAATTGAGCTTCTCTGTTTGCATAATCAGCAATCTTTAACATATCCTCATAATCTTGACCTTTGTCTCTTAATAAGTATTTAAGAATGTTCATCTCTTGAGGGTTAAGATTCCAATGTTCAGCTAAATCAATGACATCCATTCCATTGACTAATCTTGAAGCATATCTATCAGGAGTTTCATTCTCTTTATACTCAGCCTCAGAGATTAAGCTTTCTTCTTTTGTTATCCATTCGTTACCTTCAAGCATAACATCTCCATCTCCAAGCAATAATTCAACAACGTAAGGAGTATTATAAAAAGAACACTCATCAGAATCAGGAGCAAAATAAACAACATCTCCAACTTTTAAACTCTCAGCTTCAAGCTGTAAAATGTATTCATCTAAAGAGATTAACTCATTCTCTCTGACATTATTCATGTCAACAAATTCAGGATGAGTTAATTTATAAGTCACTGATATAGCATCATTAACTGACTCAATATTGACCTCATCAATAATCCATCCTGTCTGTATAATTCTTGTTTTTAAGACAACTTTGTCTCCAATTTTAAACTTATTCATATCTGTTATTTTAAATTTATTCATATCTTTAATTTATTTATCCCCACAATTACTGAACACATCACAACTCTCATTGTTTTCAAATATATTTGTTTGCACCTCATAAACTTGAGAGTCATCAATTATCTTTAAATCTTTAGATTCTTTTGCTTCAATCAATACTTGTTTTCCTGTTTTATTACCTCTAAAAAAAACTCTGTCTTTTGCTCCAACTCTTTTTGTAAACTCATAACCAACTCTTGAATATTTATCCTCCATATTAATCATAAAGTCAAAAGAACTTGGATTTTCTTTTGCTATCTGATGAAGTTTTTTATCACTCTTTTTCCAACAAGTTTTGCAATTACCTTGATATCCTTTTAAATTTAATCTAAAATCTTGATTATTCCACCAAAAATTGATTTTTGCTTTAGTCATAGGAATCATGTCTTTTTCAATTAAAGGATATATTAATTTATATTCAATTCTTTTAACACTTATCCTATCAATCTCATCAATTCTGATTCCTATTGCTGTATAGTATTCTTTACTTTTAAAGTGATTCTTTGCATATTCTCTTATTGGAGCAAGCTTTGTCTCTCTTGTACAATGAGGATAAGCTCTGTTAGGTATGCCATATTTTTTTATCATTTCTTCAAATGGCTCTCCATTTCTTGAGGCTGTCTTAAAATCAACAACATTATAAGAAGTTCCCTTCCTTTTGTTGTGATATATTTTAGCTTCAACCCAAACAAGATTTAGATTAAAAGCTTTATCACATTTATCAACAAACTCAAGAGTCTCTTCATTTTCAAGTCCTGTGTTTGCGAAAACAAAAATAAGATTATATTCATTACTTTTGTTTTTTTTAAGCCATTGAGCCATGTATCCTGAAGTTTCTCCTCCACTAAAACTGACTAATAAATCTTTCTTCATTTCTATTGTTTTTTAATTTCTGTAAATGTAATAATAATTTTAATTAAAAAGGCAATCCTTCATCTTTTTTTTCACAAATTAACTCTGTGTATCTTTTTCCATTACTCTTTCCTTTCTCCATTGAGAAACCTTTGTATCTTGAATAAAGAGAAATCCACTTCTGAAATATTCTTGGAGTAACTTCAAATCCAACCTTGAACTCATTTGAGAATGATTCAAATAATTGAGAGTTATCTAATCTTACATTGACAGGAATATTTCCTTCCTCAACAAAGTCATAGAAGTCTTTTGAAGTTGCTTGAATAAATCTCTTGACATCAACATTAATTGACTCCACTTTTAACAATCCTTTATTCAAAAACAATTGGATGTTCTTAATCATATAATTATCAAACTTAATCCAATCCTCATCATTCCAAGAAGCAGAATCAAACATCATTCTCCCATACTCATCTTCAGGAGTTCTTGATTCATTGAAGTATTGATTAAATTCAATTTCGTGTCTCCTTCTTGAATGAGAAGAGCCTGTTCCATTTATTACATAATTAGTTGTTATCACTATTTTAGGAGACCTTTCAAATGGAATGAATATCTCATCTCTATTCTTTTTGTTGACTGCAATCCCTTCAGTAATTAATGAGAACAATGACTCAAAGTTAAAGTTCTTTTTTACGTCATCAAATGATAAAACCTGAGTGTCAAGCTCAACTCTTTGATAAGCAAAATCACTTGATAAATCAAACTTCTTTCCATCAATCTTAACTAATCTCCTGAAATGAGATACAGCAACCATCACAAGAGACTTTCCACTTCGTCCATCAGCAACGTCAGAAATCTCTTCATCATTGAAGATGATTGCTTTTTGATGAGTCTTTGATTTATAAGTGTGAGTTAAGTATCCAAGTACAGATTCAAGAGCTTTGATTCTATCTTCTTTATCATCAGAAACCTTTGAGATAAAATCTTGAAAATCATTCTTACAATCTTCATTATAAGTGAAATCTCTATCAAGAATCTGAGCCTCCCAAATATATCCATCAACCTCAATGTATTTCATTAACTGAACTTTGTCTCTTGTTACTTGAGCAACTCCATTCCTATAAGGTATATAAGCAACATTAGCTTCATCTTGTAGCATCTTTAAATCAATAGACTCCAATGAGTTAAGAGTCTGAGGTTTCAACAATCCTGTTTGTTTAATGAAGTGATTATATACTTGAGGAAAGTCAGAGCATATCTCATCCTTTACAAAATCCCTTATCTTATCCTCTGAAGTAAGAACAACTTTATTTTCGTTTAAATGTACTAAAACAGGCTCAACAGCATTCTCAGGAAAATACTTTTTATAACCTCTGAACTCCAACCAATTCACAAAATCAAGAGGCTCAATCTCAATCTTCTCAACTCCTCTATTGTTTACTTTGAAACTCCAAAAAACTTCATTGTCCTCAATGGCTTTGACCTCAGCAACAATCTCCTCAACAGCATAAACATCAACATCAAGCTCCTTTGATATATTAGCAGGCTCTGCTCCTTGCTTTATTTGGTTTTTAATCTTCTCAACTTTGATTGTATCCTCAAAGAAATACTTTCCAAATTCTCTTTTGTTGTAAGCTGATTTGATTGTTGCTCCCGCCTCTCTTTCTGTGAAGCTTGAATCTGTGAAGTTTGAGAATATGAATGACTCTGCTGAGAATCTATCAACTCCATATTCGCAAAAATGTCCTGCAATCATAAAGATATAATTGTTTCTCTCTCCTTCAACAAAATCAAGATTGAAATTCCATTTCATTATCCTTTCAATGATTTCATCTCCTGAGCTTATTGGAACTATTATATTGTTGTGTTGATAAGATTTCACAACCTCATCCTCAATTCCTTCATAAACATTGCAATCAGGATTGAAATACAAATCATAGTCATAAGCTTCAAAGCAAACTCTTGAAACATCCTTTCCTGACTTATCAAAGTATTTTGAATTAATGTACTTCTCATAAGAATTATATCTTCTTATATGCTCATTCTTATCTGATTCAGGTATCCTTATAACTGATTTCAATCCTCTTCCTGAAGGAGAACGGAAAACAATCATTGTGAACTCATCATCAATCAATCTTTGTCTCTCTTCATTCAGAGTTTCCTCATCAGGATATCCATCAAAATCAAGTACACAAAGACCTGAATGCTTAACCAATCCATCCATTGACCTTTTGGAGAATGTTCCATTGAACATGATTGCATATAAGTTTTTTTGCTTTGCCTCATCTCTTTGCTTCTTATCTTCCATTGATTTAATCAAATCAATATTCTTAACAAGTTCAGCTCTTGGATTCTTTATTAAATCAACTACCTCTTCAATGCTTAATGTGAATGGAGTGTCAGTATTGAATAAGCTTTTGAATACTGAAATTTGTGTTGTAAATTGGCTCATTAGTAAATAGGTGTTAAGTTTATGTTGTTAGTTACAAAAGCTTTAAATCCAAGCTCTCTCTGTTTATCTATTCTGTATTTTTGTAGTTCTGAAATCACTCCTCCTTTTGGTTTTTTAACCTCAATAAACATTGGAGCTTCTTTGTCTTTTAATGCAAGTAAATCAGCAATCCCTGACTTATCTGTTTTAATTAAGTTGATAACATAATATCCTTGAGATTCAAGTTTCTTCTTAATCTTTGTTTGAAGTTGTTGCTCAGTCATTTAATATCTCTCTTTTAAAAGTGTTTAATGTGAAATCTCTCTTATTCATTACTGACTTATAAACTTTATTTTCAATCCCTCCTCTTGAGAATATCCAATAAACATTGTTTTCAGTCCTGTCTTTTGTTGTTAATCTGTCTCTTGATTGCCAATAAGAAGTGGCTGAGAAGTCAATATTATAATAAACTAACTTTGAAGCCTTTGAAAGATTAACTCCTTCTCTTCCTGAAACTATCTGAAGAGCAATTGATTTATCAGTATTATTAAACTCATCAAGTTCAGTTGTTAGTTTATCTCCATAAACCATCTTTAAAGCATTTAATTCCTCCTTAAATTTATAGAAGATTGCAATCTTCTCTTCAGAAAAATGAGTTGAAATAAACAAAGCTTTTGAATTATCAACAACCATTGAAACTCCATCTTCAAACTTAATTGTCCCGGAAGATAATTGATGAATCTTACTCATAAGTTTTGCTCCTGTATCTCCAAGAATATCTCCTTTTGATGTTTGAACAATCTTATTTTTCTTTAATCTTGATATTGTTGTTTTGATAGTCTCACTCATATCACAATGCAGGATATGCTCATTTACTTTTGAAGTGAATCCCGCCTCAGCTTGAGTTAATGACAATTTAATCTTACTTATATAATGAGAAACATTATTATAAGGTACATTTGAATAATCAGGCTTATCTCCATAAGGAGTCTTGATTGTTCTTTTTATTCCAACAGCATTAAAAAACTTATAAAAATTAGGATAAGCAATTGGATTGAATGGAGATATCCAAAGTTGATGGAATATCTGAGCAGGAGATTCAGGAGTTAGAGTTCCTGATACCAAAATTAAATCATTCTTAACTATTGATTTAAGAAGCTTAGTTCTCTTTGATGGTTTTGGGAATGCTCCAAGCTTGTGAGACTCATCACAAATAACCAAATCAAACTCTCCTTCCACTTTATGAAGGCTCTCATAGTTAATCACTACTAATTCAAAAGAATGTCCTGCATTCTCATAATCTGATAATATTGAACTCATTGCTTTCTTAGTTGTGACAAATAAGACTCTATTATAAGACTTTGCTATATCTAAAGCAATGTGAGTTTTTCCTGTTCTTACTTCAAAATTCAGGATTAAAATCTTGTTATCCTCCAAAATTTGCGTCCCTTTTATAGAAGCTTTTTGTTGATAATCTCTTAATTTAAAATTTTTGTTCATATTTTTTCTATTTTTGATTGACACAAATGTATAAAATTAATTACAAATATTAAAAAAACAGGGACACAAAAATTAAAAAAGGAACACAAAACACCTCCAAAAGGACATTGTAACAAGGTATAGTCACTGACTCAAACACTGATAAAAAATAATAACAAAAGGAAAAAAAAAATAAAAAAAGGGACACAAAACACCTCCAAAGGGACGTTGTAAAAGGGTATTGTCCCTGACTCAAAGCCTGATAAAACCTAGGAAGTTAACTTAAACAGGGACAATACTATTTGCTAGAGCTAAAAAAAAAAAATTATAAAATAGAATATATAATATAGTAAAATAAGAGAGTTGGTTTCGTCCCTACGTCCCTGAATTAAAAAAAATAAAAAGTTTTTGTTGGAATTTAAAAAAAGATTTCTACCTTTGTGATATGGAAAACGAAATGAAACATATAAGAGTGTTGATTCCACAGGAAATCAATGCTAAATTAGAAAGAGATGCTTCTCTTCTTGGTAAAACAAAAACAGAAATAGTAAACATTATTTTAAAAAACAAATATAATGGTAGGCAAGAGAACATTTAGAAATTTTAAAGAGCCTTTATTATCAGATGAAGAGCTTGAAAAGAAGATTGAATTGACAACAATGTTTTTTTTCCAAATAGTTCAA
>JAAHTH010002831.1_pt1 | contig 12654 bp, 13 predicted proteins | sample 6116091 | NCBI WGS metagenome assembly JAAHTH01 (sample SAMN13939990, study PRJNA603662) | sponge metagenome | isolation source: marine sponge | host: Mycale hentscheli | place: New Zealand | collected 2006
TCTCTGCTGCGTCTAAATCAATTGCTGGGTTTTTAATTTTAATTATTGCCATATTTTAATTACCTTGCCGTTGCTGGTACGTTGTTACTTCCTACTAATGGTGCTTTTGCAAAGCACATATAAATGTACACAGAATTATTTGAATTTACAGAAGCATCAACTGTTCTACATTTAAATCCATTAGAAAGTATATCTATAAAAGAATTATCAACTTCTGCAATATTATTGTTTGCTTCCAAGTAATCATTATAAGGATTAGAGCCACTCATTCTTTTAGTATCAAACATCATCCAATCATTAGCACTATCAGTTCTTTTAATCATAATAAAATCTGGTTTAAAACCTGTGTAATTAAATGTACCATCTACATTTTCATACGCTGTGTATGAACCAAATTTACTGAAACCAGTTTTCTCTGCGAAAGCATAAGCTATGTAAGTTCCTGAAGAATTATTAACATCATTCCAACTTCCTAAAGTTATTACTGAAGATGATGGACTAGTATCATTAAATGTTCCTGAGTTAGCTGTTTCTGTACCATTTGTATTTAAATAAGAAAATAGATTAAATCCTCTTGCACCTGTTCCAACTATCCAATTAGAACTTGTATCAGTTCTTTTAATCATTACAAATTTTGGAGCTACTCCTAATCCATGACCAATCGTTGCTCCAGCAGAACCATTACCATTATACTTTATAATAGACACTCCTGATGTTGTATTAACTGAAGTGTATGTTGTATTAATTGTTCCATCTGTATTTGCTGAACCTTGACCTGTTCCTGCTTTCCAACTCCAACCTACATAAGTAGCACCATTTGTATTAGTTCCACTTGCAGTTCCAACAGTAAAACCATCTGTTCCAAAAGCTGTTACAGCACTCTCTGCACTTTGTTGTGCAGTATCATTAGGATAAATAACTTGACCTACACCTCTAACTGCATCTGTTATTCTATGAGACGAAGTTGTACTTCTAACTTTTTGCCATACCATATCAGGTTGAAATCCTACTCCTGTTAGCGCTAAAGAACTTCCTGTTCCTGTATAAAGTTTAGTATTAAAAAAATTTTTTGCGTTTATTGAATAAGCCATTATTCGTTTAATCCTTTCGTTGATAGAGCAGTAAAACCAGTTGGTACATCATACTCAAATTTACCGATACCTGATGCGTTAGTTCCTTCTGAAGATATTGCTGTTGTACCAAAAAATCCGTTGCCAAAATTCCAATCAGCTCCTCTTGTTCCTGGAGTTGCATTTTGCTCTGATGCAAAAAAGTATGTTGAATTTGCATCTGTTTTTGAAATTAAAAATCCACCTGTGCCTGTAGAACCTGATGTTGGAACTCCACTATTTCCCCAAACTCCATTGTTTGAAAAATATGCGTAACCATTATCAATATCTAAAGCTATACCTATAATATCATTTGTGCTTGGTGTTGCATAAGTGCCATAAGCAACTCCACCATTATAAACATCAGTATAAGTGAGTGATGCACCATGTGTAGAATTTGCTAATGATGCGGCACCTGATAAAAAAGGTTCACTACAAAATCCAACTCCATTATAATTGCCACCACCTGTATATTTAGCTTCTGCATAAAATTTACCTGATGTCATTCCTAATGTGCTAATTTTATTAGATGTTCCACTTGAATTTGAGTGTGTGGTATTTCCATTTGATAATGTTCCACCACTAAAATTACTATAATTAACTAAAGGATTTAAAGTAGCAAAAACATTACTAGGATTATCTTCAGTTTTAGTTAGTGTACCAGCACCTAATGTAAAGTTGTTAGAGTTAGCTGATTGGTCTGTAATTGTGTTTCCATCTTTTAAAATTGTAAATCCATTATTACCTAATGTAAAACTAGGAGAAGTTTTTATTTTCCATTCCCCAGTTGTACTATCTGTTTCTCCAAATACTGTTGGAGCTAAAGCTGTACCATCACAAAAATGAAAATGTGACATACAACCACTAAAAGCATTATTACCTCCATTGTAATCTCCTATATGTACTCCAGCACCACTTTCATTAATTACATTATTAGCATCATTTTGTGATGGATTTGTTGATGAGGAAAAACTTGTTTCTCTTACTCCGTTAATATAAAGTTTTACTCTGTCACCAGCAGTTCCATCAGTTGTATCTACTGATAAAACTATATGCATCCATGCAGAAGTATCTCTAAAGACTCTATTAGTATTTATAGCAAAAGTATCACTTCCACTATGACTATTCCAAATTTCTAATTTATTAGCAGATTGAAAAGCAAATTTAAATCTGTTACTTGAATCTTGTACACCATCCATGATAAACTGGTCAGCACCTAAACTAGCTCTTTTAACCCAAACCGATATTGTAAACTTTGTATTTAAAGTTGGTGTTCCTGCTGTTCTTGTTAATCTTGTATTAGCCATTAGTTAAATTGTCCTCCACCTGTTGCTCCAAATGAGCTTGTTAAACTAAATTCTCTATCTGCTGTTTGTCCTTCTGCATCTGTAGCTCGTAAAGTAAATGTGTATGTTGTAGCAGTTGTTGAACTACCACCAAAATCTGTTGTCGTAATTGCACCTGTAGAACTATTTAATGCACAATTTGCTTGTGATGCATTTGTTAATACAGATGTAGTTTCAGAATAAGTAATTGCTGAATCAGAACTTGCTGATACAGTTGTAACTGTTCCTGAAAAATTTCCAGCAACACTTCCTATAGAACCTGCTGAAGTTGACCATGTGGGAGCTGTACTTGCAGTTATAATTGCATTTGTACTTCTAGCTGCATTACCATCATCTAATTCTATTCTAACATAATATGTTCCACTTGCTAATGTAGCATTTACTGCAAGTGTAGTAGAGTTTGTTAAACTTACAGAGTTAGCAGTTGTAACTGCACCTGTAGTTTTAATAAATTCTACTTTAGGAATACCACTAAAATTAGTTCCTGTAATATTTATATCGGTAGCTGTAGCTGGTGCAATGGTTTGTGATACATCTGCTACAGTTGGTTTAGTTTCAGTTGCTTGTGCAAAAGATAAATTACCTGAACCATCTGTTTTTAAAAAATATCCATTAGTAATTGATTGTGGAAGTGTAAGAGTATAACTTTGTCCTGCTGAATGTGGAGGTCCTTGTATAGAAACACCATGAGAGTTCTGCGAACAATTTAAAGTTAATTTTCCATCAGCACTTGAACCATCACCTTTAATAGTTAATCCAGGTGTAAATTCTGTTTTAGCATTTGTGATAGCATCTGCATTTACCTTAACTTCAGTTACAGCATTAGTAGCTAGTTTGTCTGCTGAGACAATACCATTTGCTAAATCATTTGCTGTTAAAGCTGTATCTGCAGGTTTCTTACCAACATATGCCATGTGTTAATTTCCTTAAATTATGCTGAGATAGTATCTACAACACTTGTAATTATATCAACTGAAGTTGCTGCTGAAGCATAAGCCTTAACTGCATCTCCTGTTTGTAAAACAACTTTAGAACCACCATCAATTAATTCTAATGAACCACCACTTGGGATAGGTGCATCTTTAATTATATGATAAGTAGTTGAACTATTTTCTACATATACAGTTACATTAACAGATGTACCTGATGTATTCGAACATCTAATTCCAATAATTGCATCATCAGAATCTGCTGCTGCTCTTAATGTAGTAGGTGAACCTGAGTTGTTTGATATGTTTCGTTGTAAATATCTTTCGAAGTCTTGTGCCATAGATTATCCTAATTATACCATTTTATTGTTTAACTGTCAACAACTATAAAGCTATTGCCATTGCTACAGCAAATCCATTTGATGCTTTTGCATCTATCTGAGTTTGTATAGCCGAAGTTACACCATTAATGTAACCAAATTCAGTATTATCTACTGAACCATCTCCTACTAAATTTGCATTTAATCTATTAGACGAATCTATAGTTGCTTGTTTAGTATTGATTTGAGTTTGAATAGCTGACGTTACGCCATCCAAATATCCAAATTCTGTATTACTTACTGAACCATCATGTATTAAATTTGCATTTAATCTATTTGATGCATCAATAGTTGCTTGTTTTGAATCTATTTGAGTTTGTGCATTTGATGATAAAGAATTAATAAATTGAAATTCTGCACTTGTTACTGAACCATCTGCAATTTTTGTAGCATCAATAGCTGCTGCAGCTTTAATATTAGCATCTTCAATATTAGTAATTGAGTTACCAGTACCATCTGCATCTATAGTTTTATTTGTTAATGTATCAGTTGAACTTGCTGTAATTAAACCAGTTGTTAATGTACTTAAATTTACATTATTACCATTACTAATTGTTAAAGTTGGTGTTGAAAAACTTAATGTTTGATTATCTGTTTCTGCAGTTAAATAACCTGCATCATTTGTCCATTGTGATATATTACCAGTTTTATTACTTAAAGCTTGTGAACCTGTTAATGTAACAACTGAACTATCAATAGCTATATCATTTGCATTAGCTGTAATACCTGTACCACCTACAACATTTAATGTTACATCTCCTGATGTACCACCACCTGTTAAACCAGTACCAGCTACTACTGAAGTAATATCTCCAGTTGGTATAGTTGCTACTTGAGTATCAACATATGCTTTAATAGATTGTTGTGAAGCAACTGCTGTAGCAGAATCAGATGACATATTATCTTCATCTTTAAAAGCTGTACCACTAATACCAGTATCTAAAACTGGGCTAGTTAAAGTTTTGTTTGTTAATGTTTGAGAACCTGTTAATGTTGCAACTGTAGAATCAATTGCAAATGTCATTGTTTGAGCAGAACCAGTTGTATCTATACCTGTTCCACCAGTTAATGTTAATGATTGTGAATCTAAATCAATTGCTTGATTACCACCTGCATCACCTGAAAAATCTAAATCACTAGCTGTTACTTGTGCATCAACATAAGTTTTAATTGCTTTAGCACTAGCTACTGTATCATCATTTCCTGATACTGCACTTAAATCTGTATCTACATCTGTAATAGAAGCTGCTGAACCAATTACTAAACCATCTAATGTAACTGTTCCATCAAAAAAAGAATCTTTAAATTGTAAAGATGATGTACCTAAATCAATATCATTAGTTGTAATTGGAACAATTGCACCATCTGTTAATTTAAATTGTTGTGTAGATGTTCCTGATACATCAACATGAAAACCTATTTCATCATTTGTTGTATCTATTAAAATTTTGTTTAATGGAGTTGTAAGACCAGCATCTCCAATTAATCCTATAACTGGACCTTCTGCTGATGTACCATCATGTTTGTGTCCTGATGCATTATTAAATGCAGCTAATAATTGATTGTATTCATTATTAAATAATGCTGCTGTAACTGTATCGCCATCATTAATAGAACTCTGTCTAGTATATCCTGCCATAATTTATCTTCTTCCTCCTGCTATAAATGAAACAAACATTCCATTTACTGAATATGGTGCATTTGTATCATCACTAAAAAATTTAAAGTTATTAGAAAACCCACTTCCTGTTACTAATATACTTTTACTTGGTAGTGTTGTTGCTCCAAAAGTGGCTGAAGCAAATACTGCTGAACCAAATAATGAAGCTGAACTTAAATTTCCAACTGCAAAGTTTCCAGGTTGAGGAACTTCACTACTTTCAAAATCATATCTGATTCTTAAATTTAAATCGTTTTGTGTTCCTTCAGGTTCAATATTAGTTTTTACTTTGTATAAACTTTTTCTTAAACCATTATCACCATAATCCATATCAGGTGTTTGAAATTCAGCTACTACATTAGAGCCATCAAAACTATTACCTGTGTCATGTTTATAAACAAATCCTGTTTCATCTGTATGATGTAAAACTTCTGTACCATTTGTATTTATATCAGAACTACAAAACTTAACAGGTAAACCTTTAGTCTCACTCCATTCAAAAGCAGGAACACCATCAGAACTATATTTAAATGTACCGATAATTCCTTTTTGTCCTGAAGTCGCTTGACCTGATTGATAATAAAATAATCTATATTGACTTCGTTCTCTTATTACCATACTTGAAATAGTAAAATTAGAAAAGTTATTAATTATTTCATTTACTAATGGTAAAATTTTTCTACTAATAGAACTTAATTCTACGTCATCAATTCTAGCTGTACCAGCAATTGTTCTTAATCCATCAGGTGCTAAAAAAATTAAATCTCCACCTATCTCTTGAATTGAATTGCCACTTATACAACCTATGTTTTTTGTTACTGATTTAATTATAGGAGTAGAATCAAGGTTTGTCAACTCATAAATACTGTTTTTACAGAATATAATTAAACTATTTCTAAATACTTTAATACCTGTTACTATATCTCCTACATCTACAAATCCTGCAGATGAACCTTCAAAATCATAAGGTTTTAATCGAGTACTATAGTAAACTAGACTTGGATTAGATGCTTGTCCTGATACTACAATTCTTTCAGCATATCTTTCAATTAATGAACATCCTACTGGAGAAGACCTTGTTACTTCTTCAAAATGATATTTATTATTATCATCAATAAAAAATTCACCTATTTTATTTTGTCCATCTACAAAATATAATGTTCCATATAAACCATGAGATTCAAAATTTGAAAATTGAACATTAGTTTGATTAGTTCTTGGAATTGTTGTAGCAGCAGCTAAAGCAGTTGAAGCAATACCACCTTTAAAAAAAGATAAACCATTTTGAGTATTACCAGTATTTGCATTAATATCTAATGTTAAAACAGTATCACTTGTAATAGATAATACTTTATAAAAATTATTATCAATTTTAATATCATCACCTACAATAAATTCAGAAGTAAATACAGTATTTATTCCTGTTACTGTTGCTGAACCTGAGCTAATTGAAACTGTTCCTGTAGCTGCTGTAAAAGTATCTTTGTTAATTTGAACATAAGAAGTACCTGTAGTACTAAAATATAAATTAGCACCTTGAGCTACTATAATTCCATTTGCATATCCTGAAATACCATGAATATTATCTGTATTAACTCCTGAAGGAATAACTGCACTACCTCCTCCTAATTTTTCAAATCCACTTATTCTTCTATAACCACCTGTAGTAGATGATTCAAAATTTTTTAAAACTGTTGCTGCACCAGGAGTTTTAAATAAAGCATGAGAGCTTGAAACTAAATCCAAGCCTCCTTGTACTGTAATTGAAGCTCCTTGTGTTGGCATAGTTTATTCCTTAGTATAAGTATGTAAATCTAACGTCTGACATATATTCAGGTTGAGGTGAATTTAATTGGTCAGCCATATTTTGTAATCCTTTTTTATATTCATCTAAGGCTAATTGCGATTGTGCAATATTATCTTTAAATTGATAAATATAATATCTAGCTCTTGCTAAAAGAACTGGTTTGTATTGTTCAGGAAATAAAACTGTATCTGTATCTGCAGCTAAAGCTGTAGGTCTATTATAAGCAAAGAAATAAATTCTGTAAACTTTATCAGGTATTGGAGATAATCCAAATCTTCTTCCATCTGAACTTCTTAATACTCTAATAGGTGTTCCATATGTTTGTGTATTAGCTTTGTTAGCTTCTTCAGATGCAGCATAATTTTGTCTCCATGCTGATAAAGTTGTAAAAGCTAATTTGTTAATTGTAAAAGGTGCTGTCTCTCCATTAACACCTTCTTCAGTTAAAGTAAAACCATCCCAATTAACAGAATCAAAATCAGCATCCACATTAGATGCTCCTGGTTTCATTAAATACCATCTTGTTCCTGCTACAGTTTCAACAAAATGATTACCATAATATTCATTTTGAGGTGCTGCAGTATGTAACCAAGACCATTCATCTACTGAATCTACTATATCAAAGTAAGCTCTATTAACACAATTAGATACAAACTTTTGTATTCCTAATGCTCCTGATACAGTTGTAACTTCAGGTTCATTTATTTCAACCAGTAGTTCGTTAACCATTGATAAATATGTTTTAGCCATTTAACAATTCCATGCTCTTAAAGATTTATTAATTCTTGAATTAGGGTCTCGTGCAGTTTTTTTAGATGTAAGTTTCTTTTTCATTCCTTTCATCCTCGCACAAAAACTCTTTCTTCTTTTATTGCCTTTTACTTTACTTGGTGCTTTTAAGTTTCTTTTCTTACCAGTTTTAGTTTTACCTTTATTGTAAGATGCTCTACCTTTAGCATTTAATCCACCTTTAGGATTTTTACCCTCTTTACGAGTCCAAGCTGGAGAAGACATTATTCCCATGCTTATTTTTTCTTTTTATTTTTTTTAATTACTATAGTCATCATTCCACCATGACCTTTTTTATTTCTATGAACTTTACCACCATGTTTGTATTTTCCTTTATTGGAAACTTTACCACCTGGCATTGCTTTTTTCATTGGCATTTTAATTCCTTTATTTTATAATTTATATTATAATTGCAATAACTAGAATAACTAAAACTGCAATCGTTTCAACTTTATGTTCATTAACAAAATGTTGACATTTGTTTTTAATTTTTTCTATCATAATTATATTTCTCCTTTGTGATAGGGGGTATATTTCAACCCCCATATCATATTAGTTGTTGTAGCTAAGACTATACAACGTAGTGAATTTTCCCTACGATTTCAGGTCTTAATACTTTTCTACCCCATACCATTAACCCTCTAACTATATCAGAGAACGTACCTGTGTCTCTAATAGTTTCTACTTTGTTCATAGAAGATGCAGCAGATGTTGCACTAATATGACCAAATAGAGCTACAGGTGCAGTTGCTGAACCAGCAGGTGTTGCACCAGATAAGTCATTAGTTGGTAAGTTGTTAGATTTGTACATTTGGAATCCTCTTAGGAGACCACTCGCCACTAAACCATTTCTGATTGAACCTTGACCAGCATTGAAGTCAACTGATAAAAGTTTTGAAGCAGAGTTAGATAATGCATTGTACCATTCAGGTGCAGCTACAAACCATCTACCTTCTTCAGGGGCGTTAGCTTCGTCTAATTCTTTTGCAGCTAATGCCATTTGGTTTAAAGGGTCAACTTTACTACCTGTGAATCCAATATCAATTGGAGCTGAAGTAGTTCCCATGCCTGTATTTACAGTTGCACCAGCTCTAATAGCAGTTAGGATGTTTGAATCCATTGCATCTCTTAGTGCGTATGCAGCATTGTCTGAAGCTACAGCTTGGAAGTTGACATGAGAGAATCTTCTCTCTAGGTCATCTAGTTTAAACGAGAAAGACTTAGCTTGGTCTATAGTAAGAACAAGTTCTTGGTCAGTCAAGTTAGTTGAAGTTACAGCCAGACCTCTTGTATAGTCTGCTACTGCAATTTGAGGTTCTTTGATGATGTTTACTGTATCACCAAAGTTAGATATTTCACCCATATAGTCTGTGTTACAGATTGCTTCTGCAACAGCAGCTTTTCTAAGTGCTATTTGTACTTTCTTTGAATAGATTTCAGGTATGAAGAAACCATTAGTTTGACCACTTACCCCTAATCCAAAGTTGTACGTTGAACCACCAGCAAATTTTGCCATGATTACTCCTTTGTTTTAGTTGTTAATAAAAAATGAAAAAGTTAATTACTTAACTCTTCCTTCACGTTGAGCTTTTACAATATCTTTTTCATACTGCATAAACTCTTCGTCTGTCATATTAGCTATGTCAGAACGATTGAAGACAACATCTTTTGATTCAGAAGTTTGAACTTGTTCGTTTGTCTTAACTAACAAATCTGCTCCTTCATTTTTGGATGCCTTCTTCGTGGTTTTTTTATCAATTCCAAGTCCTCGGTCCTTCTTATACAAGTCAATTGCTCGTGCAGCAAGAGTTCCATCAGAGTTATTTTCATATATCCATTTTTTAATTTCCATTGGTTGAGCATCTGCCCAGTTATGAAAATCATCAGACTCTTTTATTTGTTCAAAGTCAGGATGATATTTTGAAAGTTCAAGGGCAGCTTCTCTCTCTTGTAAAGTTTGATTTGCTTTCTTTAAACCTTCTAACTCAGTTTGTAATGTCTTAACTTCATTTTGCGATTGTAAGTGAGATACAGTTTCCACAACTCCATAAATGTCAGGATAATCGTTTTTAAAAGCTTCAAGCTCTTCTTTCGATTTTGGTGGTTGGTAAACAGGTCTGTTCTCTTTAAGTTGAACTTTAAGGTCACTTTCCTTGCTGTTCCATTCACCTAACTTCCTATCATAATATCGTTTTAGGTCGTCATATCTTTTCTTATAATCAACTTTTGTATAAGGATTAGATTCTACATTTAATGCAGAGTCTTGAACCTTATCCGTAGTGGCTGCCGTACTTTCGGTAGTATCTTCAGGGTTGCTGTTCGCAGTAGCTGTTGATACATCTCTTGTACTTGCAGGGGTTGGCACAAACAAACCATCATCAGCAGAAGTTTTATCTTTAGGCATTGATTTCTCATTATGCCAAGATTTATTTCTATTGTAAGGATTTGCTTCGGCTTCTTGTCTTTGTCCTTCTTCGTTTTTACTCATTGTGTCCTCCTTTAGGGCTTCTTTTAACTTTGAAGGTAGCTAAAATTGGTAATAGTTTTTAAACGAAGCTACAAGGGCTTATAATAAATTATAAGGTAGCTTGTCTATCCATAGAGTTTACCTGTCTCTATAAATTCTGTTATACGATTTCTTGTTCCTCTTCTTGAGATTGAACACCAGCGTCATAAGATTCTTCTGCTTGTTTCATCATTTTTCTTAATTTATCTACACCAAGATTTTTTACTGCTTTGGCTGTAAAGACAAATTCTCCATCTGATAACAATGCTGGGATAGAGTCTGAAGTTCCTGTTCCTGGTCCTTCTACTTCTCCATCATCTGTAAATTCTGTTGCAACTAATTTTGGAATGATAGCTTCTAATTCAGGGTGCATATCTACTGCTTCATCCAATAATGTTTCTTCTTCTTCTGATAAAGCTGAGGTATCTATAATTGCATCCATACCTTCCATATCTTCATCTGTAATATCTTCTTCCATTTCTTCATCCATACCAACTGGCTTTTCTAATAGTGAATCTTCCATATCCATTTCCATGGGTACTTCTTCTTCCATAGTTTCTTCTTCAACTATATCACCTTCGGCATATGCTTGATAATCAGGTCGTTGGTCATACTTACCTTTTTCAACACCAATCATTCCACCTAATGCAGCTTTAACTGGACTTAATTTATTTTTTAATTGTTCTATTTGATTTTCAATTTTTTGTTTTTCAGTAGGGTCAACAGTAATTTCTTCCATTGCTTCCAACTTATCAATTCGTTTATTGATGATTACATCTTTAATACTTTTATTGTCTGCCATTTCTTCCTTCATAATATCAGAAATATTTGGCATATCTTCTTGTTCTAAATTTGGAACATCAGATGGTCTAATTTCATCACCATCTCTATATTTTTTTCTTTTTAATAATCCACCCATATTCTTTTTTATAACTCCTTTTCCAATTAAAATATCTTTTTGTGTTATATCTCCACTACCATCTAAATCAGGGAAAGATTCTCCACCTTTATTAAATCTAGTTCTTGAAGGAGAAAGTAATCTTGATGGCATACCTTGTCTAGCACTTTGTGGAGTACTAACATCATAAGGTGTAATACCATCTTCCTCATCCTTTTGTTTTTTAATAAAAGGAGGCATAGACATAAGTCCACCAGTTTTCATTTTCTTGGCTTTAATTCTTTTCATAAGTTTCCTCTTAGTTAATTATAGAAAGAATAAACTAATATGTCAACACTAATTTATTTTAGCTATTTCTCTTACGTTATTGGGTAGGTTCTTCAGTTTGTCCAGTAAATTCCATCTCCCCTGGCATTGATACATTGCCTGGTCCGATTGGGCTTTCGCCATTTCCTGAGTTGTCTGCTCCTGCATTTTCTGCAGGTATTCCTCCATCACCTTCCATTGGTCCGAGTTGACCAGGGATAGGAGTTGTAGGGCTAGTTCCTTTGTTAACATTTTGTTGTCCTATTATTTTTGCGTAAATTTCTGCTTCATCTTTTGTATTCATTATTTCTTCAGGGTCTAAATCTAAAGAGAACGCTAACTCTTTTATAACCTCTGACATTCTAACAAAAGGTGCAATTGCTGGATTCTGTACTGTTTGTAAGAACATAGTTAGTCTTTGACTTCTAACTTCTTTCTTCATTAAACTAGAAGAACCCGTTGCTTTAATTTCTAAATCACCTTGTATTGGTAAATCACCTTCATAGAATTGCATATTCCATTGATACATTGCTTCACCTAAAGGTTTTATTAATTGGTCATCAATATTTTTAATTACTGTTTTAATATTTAATGAAGCTGCTCCCATTAACATTGACATACCTGCTGCTGTTCTAGTCATACTTTGAACACCAGTTTGTCCATGTGAATAAGAAGGTAAACCTGTTGATTCATCTGCAAGTTGTCTAAACTTATCAAACATCTGCATATTTTCTACTGCAGTATTTGGAAACTTTAATCCATAAATAGATTGTCCAGGAACACCTGATTGTCTTTTAAATATTTTACCAGGAAATACTTCCATAGTTTGATTAGATGCTAATGCAGATTCATCTACATCAAATACTAAGTTACCTGCTAATGCTAAATTATCAATTGCCATTCTTGCATGACCATTCATAATTT
>JAAHTH010002492.1_pt1 | contig 12648 bp, 19 predicted proteins | sample 6116091 | NCBI WGS metagenome assembly JAAHTH01 (sample SAMN13939990, study PRJNA603662) | sponge metagenome | isolation source: marine sponge | host: Mycale hentscheli | place: New Zealand | collected 2006
TCACGAAACCCCATGTGTATGCAGAGCTCCAGTAAAAGTATCCTCAGGGATATTTGGTATCTAAGTTATTGAATTAGAAGCATCAGTTAAATCAAAGTTTTTACAAACAATTTTTACCTTTGGGTCAGCAGTAGATATTGTATCAATATTCGCAGTTTTGATATTTGTTAAATCAGCATTAGTAGAAGTAATCTTCGCACAGGAAATATCGCCAGTAGTATCAATATCAATATTATCAGCAAGTTTAGAACCTGTAATAGAACCATCAGGAATACTTAAAGCACTAATAAAATCCCATTCTAATACATTAGTATCTTTATTTTTCGCTATAACCTGATCCGGCTCACCGAAATCACCGCCGATACTTATAGCATTTACAGAAGCAGGTAGTTCTAATGTAGAAGAGTTTCCTACACCTGAAAGAGTAGCATTTCCACCAGATAAATCATTTATAGTAGCCATTTATTATATAATAGAAAATATTTAAAACTAAAATCTAAAATCTTCATTATATTAAAATGTTTTCATTAAGTATAAAAATGGATACAGAAACAGAAGCAAATGTTTCATTCGCAGAAGAAGAAATTACAGAAAATCCTACTGAAACTGAACCAGAAACTCCTATTATTGAAGAAACTCCTGTTGTTGATGAAGAACTTGTAGAAATTGAGAAATCTATACAAAAACCTAAAAAACCTCGCTCAGAGGCACAGAAAAACGCACTTAAAAAAGCACAAGAAACTCGTAAAAGAAACCTCGCTCTTAAAAAACAACAGAAAGAACAAGAGAAATTACAAACACCAAAACCGAAACTAAAAAAAGAAAAGAAGAAGAAAGTAGTTTATGAAGACACTTCATCATCTTCATCAGAAGAAGAAGTTGTTGTAGTCAAAAGAAAAGCAAAGAAGAAAAAGAAACCTAAAAGAAAAATAATACTTGAACCTTCATCAAGCGAGAGCGATAGTAGTGATGAAGAAATCCACAGACAGATACAGAAACCAAAAAGAAGGTATCAAAAGAAAGTTTCTTTAAGAACTCCTGATAGTGATGATGAACTTGATGAATATACTTATAATACTGATTATTATGAATACACAGCTCCCTCACAATCTCTAAAATATAGCGATGTATTTCGTTTTAGATAAAAAAATAATCTATTATAATATATAATGAATATTACAGAGATTGAACCAGATAGAAAAATTACTTTATCAAAGTTTAATTTTACTTGTGATGAAATAGATGAAAGTATTCCTAAGCCTCTTCCTCAAATGTTAAACTTCTTTATGTTGATATGTGGTCGTCCCGGAAGTGGAAAAACGACTCTAATATTAAATCTAATTTCTAAAAGAGGAAAACTATATAATAAGAAGTTTGACAAGATTTACGTTTTCAGTCCTTCATTAACTACAATGAAAGAAGACCCTTTTGGAGAATTACCGCCAGAACAGGTTCATACTGAACTCACAGAAGAATTATTAGAAACAGCCCTGTCTGATATTAAAGATACAGGAGAAAAAGTATTATTTATTCTGGATGATGTTGTGAATGATATGAAACGCTCCGCAGGTGTTCAGAGAGTTTTAAGTAAAATGTTGATGAATAGGAGGCATCTCGCAGGTTCCGGAGGTTCAACGAGTTTCATAATTACGACACAGGTATATAATAAAATACCAGCACCAATAAGAAAGACAGCATCTCATATAATAGTGTTTCATACAAGGAATAAAAAAGAATTAGATACTATTTTTGATGAACTTATAATAATCCCTCAAAAAGAGTTTTATGAAATATTAAAGTTTTGTTTCAGTAATAAAAATAAGTTCTTATATATTGATATAAATAAACCACACGACAAGATGTTTCATAAGTGTTTTAATCAATTAGAGTTTAAGAAAACAGATACACCTTTAACTTAATATGCTCTTTCAGAAGATTTTCTGTTAGTTTCCCTGCCGTTTTTAATGTGATGTGAATTATTCATATGATATCCCTCTTCTTTTGTTGAGATAGGTTTTGGTTTTACATAATATCTATTATCAGAAGGAAGAACTCTTTTTCCTGCTATTATTTTCTTTGCTCTCGGCATAAAAATACTTTTAAAAGGAGTGGGGTGATGTTTTCTTTTCATTATATATTAAGATATATAATTTAATTTAATGCTCTATCTAATATTAGACGATTTCTTGATGCGTTGTCTCTTGCTATATTTTGTTTTGTTTCGTGTCTCCTACTATCTGTATGACCTCGCATTCTTACAGGACCTCCATTTATAATTTGATGATGTTTCTGTATTTGAGGAACATTTGATTCTGGTGCTCCAATATTAGAAGACAATAAATCCCTTTTACCAGTTTGTAATCTCGTATCAATATGAATACTAATTGGTGCTTTAGTCTGAGCTACTTTTTAAGGGTCTTTATTCCAAGGAGTTCGTTCTACTAATTGATGTCTTAATAATTTCTTCCTCCTGTGCCGAGGTCTTATTTCGTTTATTGTTTTAGTATTAAACCCTGATACTCTTGATAAAGTATTACCACGAGGATTACTGCTATCGTTAGGATGTTGATTAATTCTTGCTGTATTTCTTCCTTTTATTCCCATTTCTGCTTTTACCCTATTGAGATGTGCCATTCTTAAAGAACTCATTATATATTAGATAATTATATTTTTTTAGATAAATCTTATAATTTTATTTAGGACTTATTTGTATTGATTATTTATCTTTTTTAATGCTCTTTGTAATCTTTCTAAGTCTTTTGCTTCTTTCTTAGCTATTTTTTCTTTTTGTGCTTCTGATAATTGTTTCTTTTTCTTTTGACGTTTTTTCCTATCTTTCTTTTGATTAGCTTGTAAATCTTGTAATTTTTCATCAACTTCTTCCAGAGTTTCTAATGCTTCATCTACTCCCATTAACATATCACCGATATCACCAACTTTTGCTTCACCAGAAAAATCTTTATCAAATATAAGTTTAACATTTTGTCTCACCCACTTATATGTTTTACCTTTATTTCTTTCGTCTTTTACTGCTTGTTTATTTTTATAATTTGTCTTTGTGAGTTTTGTTTCATTTATAGTTTTATTAGATTTTCTTTCTTTTTCAAGATGTTCTTTGTATTTATTTTTAAGATTATCAATATTATTATCTCTTTGTTCTTTTATTTGTTGATTATATAATTTTACGATATTTTCTTTAATTGGTTCAGATAATTCTCTAAGTGGTTTTAATATTTTCTTATGAAAGGGGGCATTAATAAGTTTAGCCATTTCTTCCTTATTTATTTGTCTTTGTTCTCTTAGTTTCTTTGGAATTAGTGTGCCGAGTTGTTTCATTTTCATCACAAACTCTTCTGGATTTTTTTCTAATTGATAAATAACTAATTGTCTATCAAATTTGAAATCTTTTACTAAACCTTCTGGTGTATAAGGTTTATCTACACCTTTTATAGTAATAAGTTTTTCTGTATAAGGTCCATAGATATTACCTTTTCTTTTCATTTCACCTTTCTCATTCTTCTCAAAGCGAGGTCTTGAAACGATTTTGTCCTCTATTCCATTTAACCAGATATTTTTCTTTCTACTATCTTCAAGTTTATCTTTCTTTTCAAACAATTCGTTTATATCATCTTTCCTTGTTTCAAAGAACTCATCTTTATATTTCTCGGATTTTTGTGTTTTTATTTCTTTTTCTTCTTTTTGTCTGAAATATTTTTTTATTTCTTCTGGATTATTATCGAGTATTCCTCTTTCCTCAAATTGACGCTTAACTCTTTTTTCTTCTTTTTCCTTTTTTCTTTGTAATCTATTTTCTACCCTATCTATCTGAGCATCCATTCTTTTTTGTTCTAAGAATAAAGTATATTCATCATTATTCATTTCACGATTTTCTCTTCTTCTTGACCTACTTTGAGCCATCGCTAATCGGTGGTAATTTTGTTTTTGTGAAGAACTTAAATCTCCGTATGATTTTATCTTTTTATTTCCTTTTGCTAATTTTCTAACGAATTCTTCTGGTGTAATTAAAGGAGTAAATACTGCTGGTGGTTTTGTTGTTGGTGGCGGAGGTCCTTTACAAATTCTATAAACTTGACCTGCGTTTCCATATCTCATATAACAACGAAGTCCTGAACCACCTTTACTTGCGACTGTCGGTGCTCCACCTTTTACACCTGTTCCTTTTCTTTTAGATTTTTTACCTCTTGTTCCGTGTGGTTTAGGTGAAGTTGGTTTTTCTTCTTCTTTTGGTTCTTCTTCCTTTATCTCCTCAACTATCAGGTTGGACTTATCTTTATTAGTCATAATATCAGCGATAAACTCATCTATTCCACTCATTATAATATACTGCTTTTTTTTATTTAATCAAAAGAGACTATATGTTTTTTATGTTCTATACGAAGACCCTTTTGTTGTAGTTTCTTTTCTATCTTTTTCTTTTCATTTTTAAGACCTTTCTTTGTTATAGGTTCTCCCCAGTGATATCTTGCGATAATCGGTAGTAAATCTTTTGGGATTTTTGGATAATTATTCATATACCATTCTATTCCATCTTCTTCTGTTTTTATTTGTAAGAAAGATAAAGGAAGTCCTTCTTTGTGTTTATGCTTTGATTTCTTATTAAGAGCTTCTGCTGGAATTATATAATCAAATTTCTTACCTGATGTAAAATCCTTCTTTTCCTCATTTTTAGAAAAAACATAAGACAATCGTGAGTCTAATTCATTATTTAAAATAATATCGCCTTCTTGATTTTTATATTGCTTACAATATTTAGTATTCCCTATTTTTGTTTCAGGATGTTTATCAAGACTTAATCTTATTGATTTAGATGAACCACATACAAAAGGATTTTTAATGTGGCTTTTTCCTTGGTCCAGATTGAACTTACTTAACATTTATATTCTATATTAGAAAAAAATTTTAGTCAATTAATTTTTAGGTATTAAAGTGATTTTTAATATCTTCGGAACTTTGTCGCAGTTCTTTTATTAATTGGGTCGTATCTTCATCTGGATTAGGTATATTAGATAAATCTTTAATAAGTTGTCCTTGTTCTTTAAGAGTTAATCTAACATCCCTACTTACTGAATATTGACCGAGTTTATAACATCCTGCGAAAAATCCGATAGGTGCTATTATGCCTGTTGCGATTGCTTGTATTGTCATTCTTATATTATAGAATAGAAAATATTTTTAGTAATTGTAATAAAAATATCTTTCATTAGAAAAATGTATAATCCCCCTAAAAAGAGAGTAAAAAAATCTAAACAATCCATCAATTTAATTTAAACCTTTTTTTAAAATCTGCGATACTTGATTTAATTGTAGGTTTATTCCATAAAATCCATCTTGATAAAGCCCCAGCTGTTTCAGGATTATTCCAGTTCTCCCTTGCTCTGTGCCTTTTAAGATATCTTTGTTTTCTTTTAGGGTCTTTATGTATTGTGAAATCACTCATTCCTTCCGCTCCAAAATGTATCGTTTTATTTTTCTTATTAGCTTCGCTGAATGTTGCTTGATACTTCTTCCCTGATTTAGTTGATTTCTTGATAACTACTTTCATACCTTATATTTATCCCATATATTTTTATCTATCTTTCTTGCTGGACCATTTAATATTACAGATGCTAATCTCCCATATCCCCACGAGAACGGAGTTTGATTTGGTCTGCTACCAGATGAATAATATGCTCCTTTACCTTTTTTTATTACTTGTTCTTGACCTGCTTTTCTTAAAATATTCTTATGAATATAATCTTTATCTGTTATTTTTGTTTTATATTTCTTCTCAAACTTTACAACCCATCCAGACCTTTTAGATTTAAAATCTGTTTTTGGTCTCTTCTTACCTTCTACAATTGATTTAATCTGTGCTGTTCTATCCTTTCCTTTTAAATCTGCGAGATAGTGTTTAGGGATATTATACTCTTTTCCTTTATACTTGACTTTCATTATATATTATACAATTATTTTTTTGTTCCCTTGGTTGTCTTCACAGGTTTTAATGCTCTTTTATCTAATTTCTTGATTTTCATTTCTTTCTTGTATGCGGCGATCATTTTCTTACTTTCTCCTGCTGGAATAACTATTTCGCCTTTGTGTAATTGATATGTTCCGTCTTTCTCAATAAATCCACCTTGTCCGAAACCTAATGCCTTGCCGATTGCTCCGGCGGCAACGCTCGCCAACATAGAAGTGAATATCGCCATTTTATAATATAGATTGTTTTTTATTTTTTAGTTTTCTTTCCCTTTTTATTTTTAGTTTCTATATCATCTATAAACTTCTTGATTGCTCCACTTCTTACTTTACCTTTTTTCCCTTTTACTACTGATGCTGGAATTGTATATTGGACTTTCTTATACATAACTTTAACTTTTCCTTTTGGTGCTGGTTTTGATTTAGCATCATAAGTTTCTTTATTTTTCTTTACATTTTTTGCTCCTTTCATTTTACTTTTTACAACTGCTTCTAATAGGTGAGGAGGTAATTTATCATATTGCTTTTGAGTAATTAATCCTTGCGACAACGCTTTCTTAGACATTTCTGACGGCATTTTATAATATGAAATATATTATTTTTTCTTCCTACCCCTTCGTCTATTTGTTTTAGGTGTTCTTTGTTTAGCTTTTCTTACTCTTCTTCCTACTTGAAAGATAGGTTCTAAATATTCATTTATATCGGCATTAGCTCCTACTTCTGACAAACCGAGAGTATTCATTAAATATTCTTTAAATGCTTCTCTAATTTGATTTTGTGCTTTATCTATTGTCACTGATGCTAAAAACTTCATTTTATATCCAGTATTTAATACTAATTTCTTTTTGAGTTCTCTTAATTCTTCGCCATCTTTTATAGCTTGTTCCCTTTTCTCTTTTGTGAAAAACTCTGATATTGACCTCTGTGCTGGATTTGTTGAGTATCTCTTTTGTGTCCTTGAAGGTCTTGGTGAAGATACTGGTGATTTTGGAACTACGATTTCATCATCAATTCTTACTTCATTATCTTTCCTAACTTGATAAGCAGACAGAGGAAACTTAGGTTTTGGTGGAGTTTCTGTTGGGAAGAACCTTTTTACTTTTCCTTTCGCTACTGGTTGTGGAAGTGATAATACTGGTGTTCTTCGCAAGAAGGGATTATTTATCTCTGCTTCTTTATCTGCTTTTCTTTTTGCTTCTTCTAATTCTTTCATTACTATTTCATCTTGTAAAGTTAAAGGAGCTGGTTCTCTTCCTAAGAAATATCCGGGATTTACGAAATATTCTCGTGCTTTTGTTAAACTTCTTACTTTTTGTTTAGATAATTCACCTTGTATTTGTTTTACTGCTCTTTGTTTCATCTTATTTCTTACTGCTGGTTTTGATGGAAATACAAGTTGTGGAACATCCCGTTCAAAATCATCTTCATCTGTTTCAATTTGAGGTTGTGGTGTTTCATCTATATCTGATAAAAACCCTTCTTTATCTTCTTCGTCTAATCTTCTTTGTTTTTCTTCTAATCTTTCTTGTAATTGTGATAAATCACTTGATACTGCTTGTATATCTTCTATTGTTGAAGAAACCTTAGGTATTTCTTCTGGCGGAGCTATGCGAGGTTCTACACATGATTTTCTTAATAATCTATCAGGTTCTTCATTAGGGTCAAAATCACTTAAATCTTGTGTTTTAGGTGTGAATATTCTTCTTTCGGCTCCTGCTATTACATCAGATAAGAAACTATCTATTCCAGCCTGAGCCTTTACTTTTCCTTTTCTTCTATTTTCTTTTAATTTTCCGAATGCTTCTCTTTGTGTATCTTGAAATGGTAATCCTTCTACTGCTTGTAAAGGAGTTATTGTTGATGTTCTTCCTTTTTCATCAAATAATTCTCTTCTGTCTTTATCTCTATCATATAATAATCTTGGAGTTGCTACTATCTGACCACCGATATTACTTGTTTCTCTTAATAGGTCTTTTCCGTATCTTTGATTATATGCTCTTACTCTTAAATCTTCATCTGTGACTGCGTATCTTATTCTATTTCTTGACTCAAACTTTTCTTTGTCTGATTTCATTTTTGCTAATCTTTTTAATGCTGGTGATGGTTTATCTGGTTTCCCTCTTAATTCTGTTGCTGATTTAGATATATCATCTCTTACAAACTCTTGTCCCGGAATATTTGATACTCTCCTAAATCCTGCTGGTGCTTTTCCTTTTGCTTTATTTATATCGTCTGTTTGTGCTGACGCATCAACTCCTATACCTTTTTGGATATATCCCATTTGATTTAAGTGTCTTCTCATTAATTCATTTTGAGACATTTTTCTTATTTCAGCTTTACTTACAATTCTTTCATCATTTCCTAACCTTCTAAATAGGTCCTGTTTGATAGCTTCTAATTCATCAGCATAAACATCAAGGATATGGGCTATTTTTTCTCTTCTTGATAGTTCTTCTCCACTTTCACCTTTTTCACTAACTACTCCTTGTTTGATTACTTTTATTTTTCCTGTTATCATACTTGGGTCTGCGTATTGGTTTAAAGGACCTTCGTCTTTTTGAACTCCTTGTGGTCTTTCTTGTGCGTGTGATGGGTGTCCTGACAATCCTACATTACTCCCGTATGCTCTATCTAATGCTGTTCCTTTACTTCTTCTTTTTCTTTCTTTTGATGTTGCTGTATCACCTTCTTCATATATAGAACCACCCATATTCTTAGGTAATAATTTTTTTAATTCTACTTCTGCTCTTGCGAGTGCTTCTTGTTTCTCTTTCATTTTCTTAGCTTTACTTTTATTATACTTTCCCCTTTGACCTGATTGTCTTGTATATATTGGGTCTTCATCAGTTCCTTTTGGACCGCCTCGCCCTGTGCTTCCAGTTGCTTTTTCTATCGCTTTTTGCCTTTCTCTTTGTTTCTTTTCTTTTCTTCTTTTTTGAGTTAAATCTGTATCTTCGTCTCTTTCTTTTTTAGTCATTCTATTTAACCTTCCCCTTCTTTTGCTTTTTTGTCTTCTTAATCCGTGAGTTTTTCTTCCCCTTTGATTTTGTTTAAATTGTCTTTGTAATGAAAGGAGTGTTGAGAAAAGTTGTTTCTTATCAAACTTTAATTTTTTGATTTTTTGTGTTAAAGGAAGTATTTTAAATCTATGACTATCTATCATTCTGTATTTTCTATGTTCTTTTAATTCTTTTTCTAAATCTTTGATTTCTGCTGTTAATTTTTTACCTATCTTTTCTCTTTTTTCAATTTCACCCTTTAAGCTCATTATATATTATCTTAATATTCTTTTTTCAGGATTTTTTAAGAATAATATATTATATTCTAATATAATGGTATTCCAAGTAGTTAAAGATAAACAAGGTAATTTCAGGGTGAAAAATACTACTACTGGTAAAATTGGAAGAGATAAGTTTCGTAAAAGAGAAAATGCTGAAATCCAAAAAAAGAATAGAGAAAGATTTATAAAACTTATACAAAAAACATCTAAAACAGAAAAGTCTAAAAAGGATAAGAAAAAATAATATCTAATAGTATATATATGTCTTATAATATACCAACGAGCACTCTACCTTCTAAAAATTTATATATAGATAGTCGTGATGCTGAAAGATATTAATCTACACAAATAGACGCAGATGGCGGTATAACAGAAAGACCTTTAACTTCTTACTTTCAGTTTATAGTTAATGAACCTATTGAAATCCCCTCAAATCAGCGTTGTTTGGTGAGCTTAGATAGTGCTACAATTCCTTATTCTTTTTATACTATAAGAAAATTCGTTAATGATTTAATACCTCTAAAAATGGTTGATGATGATACTGGTGTGATTGGTTATGTCAATGACCCCGGTCTTGTTATTACAGCTGGGAATTATACTGTCTATACTCTTGCTACTTATTTAAAAACAGAAATCCCCAAGATTGACGGAGATAGTAATTGGAATACATATTTCAAAAATAAATTCACTTTAAAGATTGATTATTCTACTGATGATGGAAAATTCACTTATACTTTAACTCCTGATGATGCTTCTAAAAATTGGTCTTTATATTTTGATTTCACAAGTTCAGATAAACAAGAACAAGATAAATATGCTAATGTAGAAACAGGTTTTCCATTAGGTTCTAATAGAATACAATATCAAGCGAGTGCTGACCCACCTCTCACTTCTACCTGTCTGAATGTTGTTGATATTTCAGGTTCTATTCACGGCGTTTATGTAAGAACTAATTTAGTTTCTAATGGAACTCTTGATAGCCAAACTGGGACATTCTCAAATATATTAAGTAGATTACCTATTAATGTAGCATCAGGAGGAATAATATTTGCTAATCCTTCTAATAATGTTTCAAGAAGTTTAGTTGATATAAGAAGTATTAATTCTTTAACAATTCGTCTTACTGATGAAAGAAATAGATTAGTTGATTTAAATGGACTTCATTTTCAAGTTAGTATTTTATTAGAGTTTGTTTTTGCTGAAAGAAACCCTATTTCTATTGGAAGAAGTCCTAATCATAGTTATAAATCTTTTAAATCTTCTAATATGAAAACACAAATACAACAATATCAACAAAGATTACAGGACGAAAAGGAACAATCTAATAGAAGAGGTCCGGGTCGTCCAAGAAGAGTTGGAAGACCTCGTTCTGTTATTAGACCTGTTGGTCGTCCCAAAGGAACTTAATATTAAAATAATTTTCTATTGTATCTTATCAAATAATTATAAGTCATATAATATAAATGGGTATTATTTCAGGTTTAGCGAGAGGTGTTGGAACATTATTTCGTGTAGGTAAAAAAGTTGCTGATATGGTTGGTGGTGGAGCTCGTGTTGGTAGTAAAGTATTAGGGACTGCTGGTCGTATTGGTTCAAAAGCGGCGAAAATCGGTGGAACAGTCACGAGTGTTTTAGGTGCTATTCCGGGTGTGAAAGATAGTAAAATAGTTAGACGTGCTACTAATGTCGTTGATACTGTCGGTCGCGCAAGTCAAAGTGCTACACAAGGAAGTCAAGTTCTGGGGCGAGGAAGTGATTTAGTTAGACAAGGCACACAAGCTATTCAAAATAGAGATATAGCTGGTGCTCGTGAAGTATTAAGAGGTGGTAGAGACCTTGTGGGTCAAGGAAGAGAGTTTGGTTCAAGAGCGAGAGAAGTTTTAAGTGATGCTAAACAAACAGCTATGTCTCGTGGTATGAGAGGTCCTCGCCCAAGAATGAGTGTGCCTGATATTGATTAAAATCTAATATCATTTTATTAACTATTTTTTTATATTCGTATTATTATAAATGAGCGACGGAGATTTAAGAAACTTTTATAATAGGACGCAATCTACTTATTATTATTCATTTGATAGCACTTGTGGTAAGTTAGCTGGAAATGGTGTTTATGATGGTCCGGGTAAATTCAGTATGACTATCCAACCTTTTTCATTTCCTCAACATAATTCTTCTCAAAGAGCTGTTTTTACCCTTCATTCTATGTATATAGTAGGACAAGATACTGATGATGGTGTGGCTCTTGACGCAAACGACAGAGCATCAGGAAGTTTAGCTTTTGATTGTTCTGGATTTTATCTTATTGGTAATGGATTAGGATTTGCTAATAATCAATTCGTCACAAGTAAGGTTTGTAGTAAAGCTGGTTCTAACGGATTTTTTATAGCTAATAAAGATGCTGGGGCTGTCAATGCTGATAGTGCGATTTATCAGGCTGTCTCTGGTGATGAGTTTAAAGGTCCTTCTTTCCTTTGTTCTAATCCTGCTGGAACAAATATAGTATGGGAAGTTATTGATGCTAATACTGGCGACCAAATCGTTGATACAGAAGTCTATAAGACAATTGTTAATTTCTCAATACAAATAATTCCTGATGAAATAACAGCTAATAACTAAAAACTAAAATTATCAAGAAAAATATTATGTTTTATAAAGTATAAATATGTCCTTTGAACGCGTTGTCCCTCCCCAGCTAAATTATGATGATATTCTTCCTCTTGCTATTGAGTCTCGTTCTAACCGCCGTGAGTTCCTGCCTGTCAATGGACAGACTTTCTCTAACTCTAATGGTGCGACAATCTGTCGTATTGATGTAAATGCTGATAGTATGCTTGATGCTACTCATTCGTATCTTGAATGTGATATTAAAAATACTCTTGCTTCTGCTGGTGTTAATGCTGATAATTACCTTGCGTTAAATCCATTTTGTCCTTCTTGGATACAGCGTCTTAGGATTGAGAGCGGTGGAACAGTCATAGAAGACATTAACGAATACTCTCGTTTATATGCTCTTTTAGTTCTTAACCAAACTCCCGAAAGCTATGTAAGAAATAATCTTGCTAATCAAGGTTTATACAAGCCTCAGAACTCTACTAATTTGAAAGTCGCCGCTCTTGCTGATGTCGCAAGTGAAAGTTTCTGGGGTCAGTTTGCTTCTACTGATACTACTGGCGACCAAGATGGAACTTCCTTCCATTGTGCGACTGGTATTCCATCTGAATTACATTACCCTATGTCCGCTCAGGCTTGTCTTGCTGGACCTTCTACTACTCTTAATTCAGGTCAAAATGTTGATAATGATATCAATCGTCCTACGGAGTTTGGTATGGCTGGTATTCAAGCGAAATTGCGCCTCAGAGGGGCTTGGGGGCGCTCGGGGTGGGGGCGCC
>JAAHTH010002835.1_pt1 | contig 12638 bp, 21 predicted proteins | sample 6116091 | NCBI WGS metagenome assembly JAAHTH01 (sample SAMN13939990, study PRJNA603662) | sponge metagenome | isolation source: marine sponge | host: Mycale hentscheli | place: New Zealand | collected 2006
TACTTTTTTGCCCTCTGCAAGTGCCTCTGCTTTTTCTTGTTTATCCATTAGATCATAATCTAAATAAATAAATTCATATTCTATTTGTTTGTCCATAATAAATCTTTTTTAGATGGCTCATTTGCCGTATGTTTGGGGGCTTGCGCCCCCAGTTGGTTTAGTTAATGTTAATTTTATTAAATCCACAACTAGCTACTGCATAATATTCGCCATTCATTTTAAATATGTCGCTAGTGCTTGAACTAGTACCCGGTCTATATCTTTTTATTAGCTCTGGGTTTTGCCAATGGTTAGTGACTTCCCAAGCTTTTTCTAAATCATTAACATCAACTTCATAAACAGGCTCATAATATGTAAAATCTTCTGCTGTAAAAGTTTCTGGTTTAAAATTAGCTCTATGTGTTACATCTGAATATTTTAAATATAACTCATTGTTACCATTTAACTTGTTAAATATTTCTTCTTTGATTTGGTATATTGTAATCATTTTAAATCCTTTGTTTTTGTCTATACACACAATATGGGGATTTTTTTTACATAATCAAGTATTAAATGTATTTTTTTTACAACTATACCGCATTAGTCATTCAGTAGTTCTTCCATAAAATTCTGTAACACCTTTACCTTCTGAGAAAAAATACCACGCACAGTTATCTTTACCTGTTGCTTTACTGTTTGGTATCCATTTGACTCTACCGACTGAAACAATTTTTTTACAATACTGCATTAACTCTGCTGACTGGATAGTGTGCGCCCAATCAGCATCAAACAATAACCAACAGCCATCACCTTTCATAAAATGTTTAATCATAGGATGTAATATCTTTCTATCCCAAGGTGGATTTGTTATAATTAAACTTTGACTTGGTTTTTTCTCAAAGGCATCACCTTGAAATATGGTTAACCTGTTTATAGTTTCTGTTTGTGGTTCTATATCATAATAATCAACACAGCTGCCGCCTAACATTTGTAGGTGTGATATCAATGCACCATTTCCTGCACAGGGCTCTATAAATGCAAACTTTTCACTTAGATGTTTTTTTAGTGGTAATACAGCCTTGAAGGGGGTTGGATAATAGTCTCTTGGCACTCTTTTATAGTTACTTCTTTTACCCATTGTTGTTTTTCCTCTCAAAGTCTTTTAACTTCCGTATCTCTTGCGCCTTTAATTTATTAAATGACGTGCCGCACCGGGATAGTGTTGAGCTGACGCTTTCAGGGGTAGTGTTACAAGCAAACGCTATTTGCTTTAAGCCAAGCCAAGGCGTTCTATAAACTTCTGCATATATTTTATTAATTAACATTATATCAGCTCTAGCACTGACTTAGCTTTTAAATATAAGCTTTTGCGTCTAACGTACTCAGGCTTGACTGACTCCATTAATACGCCAGATGATCTAGGCGCAAAGCTTTGACTTGAGTTACGCCAATTTACGCAAGCTTGGTGTATCAAATCCTCTGGATAGTCTTTCATGTCAGCAATCCACTCCCGGTCTAATTGTTTTTGTAGCTCTGGCGGTCTTGCAACTTCATAGTATCTGCTTTCAAGCAATTCAATGCAGCCTAATATAGTTTTAGCGCCAGCTGGTTGTAATGTAGAAAGATAATGCTCTTTGACTTGCTCTATATTTTTCTTTTGCCCAGCTGCCATCTGTTTGTCTTGCGCACAGTCAAAATCTCTAGGCCAGCCTTTAAGATTGATATTCTTTAAGCAAGTTTCCCCGGTTAGCACGTCTTTGCTCACCGATTTGCGCGTATTTGTTAGTTTTATTATTTCTGACATTTTGTTTTCCTTTTTTGTTGTTGTCATTGTATGTGAAATGGTTTTTTAACCAAGTACGCCACTGCCTATTAAAATCAGTAGACTCAGTTTTATTGTCTATGTGAAATTCTACAAACTTCTCCAGCTCTAACTCATAAACATCTTTGCTCATATGATCACGTACCATCTGCGCTGTCTTAGTCGTCGCATTTAATGTTTTTGGCCTCCAATCCCTGTATAGTATATTATTAATAATTGGTTCTGGTTCTTGGTTCTGGTTCTGGTTCTGGTTGGCAAGCCTTATGGCCTTATCGTCTGCAAGCCTGTTGGCGCTATCTTTTTCTTTATATTTCAATGCTGTAGCTGCACCCCCTTTTTTAGCTGCTTTAACTTTTGTTTTATACTTACTGTCGCTTTTCTTATATTCTTCTAATAATCTTTTGTTTGCATATTGCCCTTTTATAACAATAAAAAACTCATCTAAAATTGCCAATAACACAGCTTTATCTTGCTCTGATCTTATAAGCATTTTTCTGGCAATCCATTCAATATCTTTTGGGATGCTACAGCCCGGTGTTGTCCAGCAAAGTGATAGCAGTCTGTTATATGCTCCAAACTCTGCTAAAGTCAGATGCATAGTTTTGTATCCCATGTCTTTCGGGTAGTAATTGAAGTATGGTAAGCTCATTTTGTTTTCCTTTTTTACAGTTTAATTGTAATCGCATATAGACAATTACGTCAATATCTTTATTAATATGCTTGTCTGCTTGTTTTCCTCCCCGTAGATGCAGACAACTGGGCAGTAGTTTTTAATCCTTTCTACTGCCCTTTTTTATTTAATACACCTCTAAAATTGTTATATTATGCACAGCTTTCATAAGCTTCTTTACAATCCTATACCGCGCTTGTTTGGCAGTAATAGGACTCTTAACATCTTCTACTATCAGAGTGCCTTCTTTATTCTTATATTGGCTGTCAGCAGTGTATCTACATATCTTCTGGTCGTTTACAAGTATTTGATAAACTGGGTGTATTTCTAACTCTGATATCTCACCATCTTTTAACCTTTGCTTGTTGTGCAAGTATCTGGCGTGTTCACGTTTTGAGTCAAATGTCATACCATCGTCTTTAACTTTGATGGCGTTGTATTTATTACGTTTATACATTAGTCAATTTCCTTGATATTAGGTTTGAAGCTGTCGCCAAATCCACGCGATTGTATTTTTGTGCGGCCAACAATTTTTTTCTTCGGCCTCTGACTTTTTTTTGTAGACTTTCTTAAGCTTCTAACTTTAGCTCTCGAACGTGCATCTCTTTTGTCTTTAGCAAGAGAGCAAGGGTTAACGCACCACAAAGCAATATTAGATTCCTCATGAGCGCCCCCAAATGCCCTTTGCACCAAGTGTTCAATTCTAATTTTACGCTGTGAAAATTCTAAGTCCCTCCCACAGCCACAGCCACACTTGCCACACTGCTCCAACGCTATCTTGGCATACAGATAATTAGGAATGGTTCTGTATTTTACATAATCTGGGTGCTCACTAAATTTCATTTAATAGTCTCCTCAGTGCCTCTGTGGTTTCTTGATTAACAAGGTTCTGCCAATGATGTTGTGATCTTGTATCTTTTCTGCGCTTTGCCCTGTGCAGCATCATCCTTTTAAAATAGGGATGCTCAGTGTAGAAAGACTCTACTCCATTGTTATTGTATTTTTGTATTTTCATTTTACTCTCCTTTATTTAATCTTGCAGACAACACTGTCCAAGCTTTAGCCGCTGTTGCAGGAACAACGCCATTTCCAAGCATACGAATGCGGTCAACTCTATCTTTTTTAACATTAGTTGTTCGTGGTGTATTTTCTTCCCAATCACCTGACCAATTATTTTGCCATTCGTTACTATCACCATCCAAAGCAGTCCAGCCAGTTGGTACGCCCATTAGTTTTTCTACCCAATTTGGATTGAGATGGCAGGGACCACCATTATCTACCATAATGGCATTTGGTAATTGGTTCATGTGCGCCTGTTTGTTGTCAGCTAATTTTTCTAGTGTGCTTTCGTAACCATTTGCGCCTTTATAATCTCTAGCAGCTGGTGTAGGCCAATTAACTTTGACTGCATCTGCTAACTTAGCACCATACCAAGGACTGTCTGGGTCTTTGCTGTGTTTTGATTTGTATTGACCATTAACTATTTCAGTTGGATAGCCACCGCCTGTTGCGTCAAATACTGTAGCTGTCGGCCAATTAACTTTGACAGCACTAGATAATTGCTTTTGGTTACACGTATCCATATTTTTCCAATCAGATGCCATTGGTGTAGGCCATTTACGCAATACAACTTCAGCACTTAATCTTGACTTTGGATTTCCTTTGCGTACGTCATTCCAAGAAAAATTATTTGCACTACTTGTTAAAACTGTCGGCCATGATGAATACTCGTTTTCTCTGATGATGTGCGCCAACTTCACGCGCGCTGAATATTCCCCACGTTGCGTTGTAACCATCTTCTTCCAAGTCGCTGATGACTGTTGACAGTCCAAGCGATATGTGTCCTTCCACGTTTTCGAACATAACTCGATTAGGTCTAATTGCTTCCATGTGTTTTCTGATGACAGGCCACAAGTGTCTGGAATCGTCTTTTCCTTGTCTTTTTCCTGCTTGTGAAAACGGCTGACAGGGATATCCTCCAGTAATGATGTCAACTTTGTTTCTAAAGATTTGTGCTGGGAAGGTTTTAAGATTCGTGTAAATAGGTGCGGCAGGAATGAGTCCTTTTTCCATCTTCTGCACCAAGTTTTCAATGGCGAAGGCTTCGATTTCCACATAAGCGATTGTTCTATGTCTAAACCCTGCAAGATCAAGTCCTCTTTCAATTCCAGCATATCCGCTGCAAAAGCTGACGACAGTTGGTAATTTTTCGGTAGCACCCACATTACCATCCTCCGCGCACGTTAGTATTTAACTTATGCAGATCATTAACAGTTAATCGTGTTTTGTGCATATCAATAAGTCTATCCCAATATTTTTCCGGGATACCAATTCGCTTCCAGCTGCGCAGTGTGTCAGGTTTTAAACTTGGTATTATCTCGCAGACAGCATCTTTGCCGCCTGATTTATCTATGATAGATTGTACAGTATGTTTCATTGCAAACTCCTTTTTTAAAGTACATAGCAATATTCTATAAGTATATTTTTTACAATGTCTAGTAAAAATAATAACAGATTAACTATTGCAAAGCCTTGCGTATTACTTTATGGCTAAGTCATCACAGTTTAAAAATGGAGGAAAACGTGACTATACAACACTTACCAATACAACATTCTACAAGCACAGCTAAAATTGCACCAGCACTAGTTAAAGCTATTAATTCTATACAGCCAGCAAGTAAAGACGGAAGCAATCCGCACTTCAAATCCAAATACACAACTATTAGCTCACTAATTGAAGCTGCAAGGCCACATTTAGCAGAAAACGATATAACAATAATTCAAAATCAAGGCGGTATTACTGAGCGTCGCACGATGGTACTAAGCACAAGAATATTGCACATATCTGGTGAATGGTATGAAACATATTTTGAATCAGATGTAAAAAATGCAGATATACACGTACTTATGTCTACTATGACTTATTGCCGTCGCGGTGGACTAGCTGGCGCACTTAATATGTCACAAGAAGATGATGATGGTAATGTTGCATCACAAGCTAAACATATAAAGTCAATAGACTTAGAGCCACTGCTTATAGAGATATCAGAATCTATGCAAGATGATGACTTAAAATCTGTTGCTAAAAAAATACGAAAACTAAAGTGCAACAATGCAGACTTAGCTACACTTAAAAAAGCTTGGTCTGAGCAAAAAGCCGCTATTGTAGCCGCAGAAAAAGCGGAGCCACAGTAATGAATATTATAGATGTTGAACAAGGCTCAGATGCTTGGTTTGCCGCACGTGCAGGTAAATTAACAGCTTCACGTGTCAAAGCTTTAGTAGCTAAAACTAAATCAGGCTACAGCACAAGCAGAGCTAATATGATTACACAATTAGCCTTAGAGCGCATGACTGGTGTTTGTGAGCCAACGTATAGCAACGCGGCGATGGTGAGAGGGAACGAGCTCGAACCAGAAGCGCGTGATTATTATGCTTTTGAACGTGATGTCTCTGTCAGTGAAGTTGGTATGGTTATTCACCCGGAACCAGAATATGACTTTATCACTTGCAGTCCTGATGGCATTATTGATGACGATGGTTTAGTTGAAATCAAATGTCCTTTTTCTATGGCTAAAATGGTTTCATATTTAGAGAAAGATGCTCACGCAAAAGAATATCGCGTTCAATTACAAATGCAGCTGTTAGTTACAGGCAGACAATATGTTGACGTAGTTGGCTATGACCCTAGATTTCCAGATGGACTAAAAATGGCAGTTTGCAGAGTTGAAGCAGATAAAGAGTATCAAGATGAATTATTATCAGAAATGCTTAAAGCAAATACTGAGATAAATGAATTAATCGAAAAACTTAACAAAATGAAAGAGAGTAAAAATGAGTAGTGTAAATAAAGTTATTTTAGTTGGTAACGTTGGTAGTGATCCAGAAATTAAAACATTTAATAATGGAGGCAAGGTTGCTAACTTTTCATTAGCTACGACAGAGAAGTGGCGTGATAAAAAAACACAAGAATATGTAAGCAAAACCGAATGGTCTAAAATAAGTGTCTTTTCTGAAGGTCTTGTATCTGTAATAGAGCGCTACGTTAAGAAAGGTGTTAAGCTTTATATTGAAGGTAGGCTACAGACACGTAAATGGACTGATAACTCTGGCAATGACAAGTATATTACTGAAGTTGTTTTGAAAGGCTATGGCGGCACATTAGTATTGCTAGATGGTAGCAACGCTATTGCAGACAAACCACGTTTAGATGTTGGCGGTTATAATAAGAATGTAGTGCCCGGTTTAGATGATGAGATTCCGTTTTAATGGGTCAGCACACTATACATATAACATCTGATAAAGATAAGCTTGAATGTAAGCGTCTGATTGATTTAGCGCCTGTAGGCACGTTTGTTACATACAAACGCAATAAACGTAGCACAGACCAAAACTCGCTTATGTGGGCCTTATTGTCGATAGTTAGCAGTCAGGTACGTTGGAATGGCAATGCGTGGCAAATAAGCAACACAGGCGGCAAATATAGCACAGAAGATTGGAAACAAGTGTTTGCCTCTAGTTTATTTAAAACACAGTTTATGCCAGATTTAAATGGTGGTATGTTGCCACTTAATCCGCGTACATCTACTATGTCTGTGCAAATGCACTCTGATCTATGTGAGTTAATTATAGCGCAGTGTGCTAAATGGGGCATAAATATTGAGGAAGTTAAGCAAAATGAAGAATTATAAAAGAGTTGCTGGACTTAAAAAGCGTCAATATCAACATACGCCAGTGCAAGTTTTAAATGAAATAGCTGACTCATTGTCTGAAGGTGCTGACAAGTATGGCACGTATAACTGGCGATTTGAGCGATTACATTACAGCGATTATTACAGCGCTACATTGCGTCATCTTTTAACTTGGTATGATGGTGAAGATATTGATCAAGAATCAGGCTTGTCACATATAACTAAAGCTATAGCTGGGTTAGTTGTGTTGCGAGATGCAATGTTAAATGAGTCTGTTGTTGATGACAGAAATTTAAAGACAACTAGGCTTGACACATAATGGCCAAGCATAAAGAAGATTTTGACGATAAATACTGGCGTTTATTTAGAGAAGTTGTGCTTTTGCATGAACAATGGAGGCAACACACATTGTTTTTTGATGAGCCAGAATATGTAAACTCTAAACATGATGGCGTTGACTATCCCGAAGGTAATTTTAGGGATTTATGGGCTAAGTCATTGCAGATTAGAAATATACACAATCAGATGCTTGATATGCTGCACAGATACCACGACGGCAAACCCGGTGTAAATAAAATCAAATAACGTCAGCTAGGCTTTTACCATTAATATAAAAGAACATTGAACGCTTGCCGTTAGCATTTATGATTACATCAGCGCAGGCCCACGTAGATAGACCAACTTTATAAGGTTGTTTTAAGGTAGATACACCTGTCTGCCACGCGCCGCCACTAATACCGGGCGAATGACTGTGGCCTATCACAGTTTTATACATTGCATTGGCAAAGCCTTTAATACTGCCTCTTGATCCATTAGCACCTCTATCGCCATGTTGTGATACATCTATACCTTTTATATTGGCACGTTTGTTTGCATTAACAAACTTATAACATCCCGGTATATATTTCTGGAAAGCGCATTCTAGTGCTGATTTATTTTTATAGGATATCTCAGCAAGCAATTCAGAACCTATCGCTGCATTGTGTGGCTCTTTAAGGTGTCTGCCTTCATTCAAGTAACGCTCGATATGCCTGTCATGATTGCTGTCTACTATCCAATTCTCTTTACCGCCTGTTTGCACTATATGTGCGGCAGTGTGCTTTAACTCCCACGCAAGACTGTTCATACGCATATTAAAGACCTTTATCTTATCAAGTAATTTATGGTGGTGAGATATAGATACGCCATCAAACACGTCATGAAATACGTGTATATCTGGTTTAAGCCTATCGCACAAACTGGCTCTAGCTTTTAGTATAATTCTATCGTGCATCGCCGCATGGTCATCACCTCTAACTATAGCTGCTGCGTTTTCACCAAGTTGTAGCCCCTCTGGTGTCCAATACTGATCTAAGAAATAAAAACCTTTACCATCCCAGATTATCTGCGTGTGATAAAACTTATCTCCAACTAGCTTAACGTATGTTGCAGCAAATACATGATTAAATTTAGCCTTACCACCAGCCTTTGTTCTGGTGTACGTTTTACTAGTACAGCTACCTGTGGTTTGAAGCATCTTAGGTAGTTCATCACCCGGTGTTGCCGCCAAACGCAAGTGCAGTGATGTAGCGCCGTAAACAACAGACCTCTGGCCGCTGTGTGCTTGCATACCAGATAGAGGGTCTACAGCAGTAGCTGTCAGGCGCAATCCAGATACCATGAATGACTTGCTAAGTATTAGGTCATCAAGCAATGCATAGTTGTGTATAGCAACGGGCCATTGATAATCTTTTTTTGCAATCAATGTATTGTGTCTGTATTTGAGGGGAATGATTAACAGCTGACTTTTGTGATGCTTACTAAACAACTCTAGCGTGTCAAAAAACTTTTGGTTTAATGTGCTGTTATTTGTTGCAGATGTTATTAAAAATGACTTATACTTCTTTGCAGCTTTTATATCTAAGTTGCTTGGGCACTCTACATCACTGGTTTTGTATTTAGGATTATGTGGCTCTAACTTAATACCAAGAATACTTTGTGTATTGCTTTTATGCTGACGCATCGCACGTTCTGTGTTTGTGCTAATACCAGCCTTACGCATAGCATCAGCAAGTGATGTGCTGTTAGGCCAAACTTCTGCTATCTTTTTAGCGCGTTCAATACTTGTGTGTGTTTTCATCAAGCAGTTCTTTTGTAATGCTCATCTTCATAGCTAGTATTTTGACCTCTGCTACCAAACCACCAGCCAACTACCATTGCTGTCATGTTGACTAATGCTAAGTCAAAAGGATTTGCTAGCATCTGGTCAAACGCTGTGCCTATCAATGCTACTTGGTCATTTAAGTTAGTTACGTCTTGCGTCAGTTTATCTGTGATAGCGTAGTATTCGCTAGTACGTATGCTTGTCATTAAAACTAAATACCAAGTAATGCCGGGGCGCGTTATTGATCGCATAAAGTTTGCAATGTCGCCTAACATTGACTTGCCCCATCTAATCTTACTCAGATTATTTTCAGCATCTTGCGAGTTGGTAAACGCAGATATGTTGCCAGCGATTTCGGTTAGTGCAATCTCTTGCTCAGTCTCTTCACGCTTTGCTTTCATTGACATTTCAGTTAGTGCTAACTCTTGCTCAAACTCTAAGCGCATACGCTCTGTTTCATGTTTAAACATATTGCGCTCATGTTTACGCTGCAAAAACGCGCCAAAGATACCAACGCCTGTTGATAAAATAGGGGATAGTATATCAATCATCTGACCAAAACTCCAATGACTTATCACCGCCAAACCAATGTCTGCGGCGGCCTGTATCTATGTGCAAAAACGTCTGATAGTAGCCAAAGCCTGTAAACCCAGCAGACTTACACATAAAATTCAATTCTTCTTTGTTGTGATTACGCAAAGATATATCTACAGCAAGTTTTCTGTGTTGGCTCATTGGCACACCGCCTACAGCTATGTTATGCCTAAAACATCTGTGTGCAGAGTTTATATGTAAAGGCTTTTCTATCTTTGTGCGTACCCATTGCAGCTTGTCTAAAAACTCTGGGTCATGATAGTATTGACCGCAGTGTCTACATGATAGCTCTTTGGCGCTAAAATTAGGCCATCGGTCACTATCCCAATCGACCTTTATGTAATGTTTAGTTTTCATTCTTAATAATGAGAGCAGTGAGGTCTTTATGGTTTTGCCGCATTTCAACGCCCAGTGACTCAATGCTGCGCTCAACTCTTTTAACCGATTCACGTACATCATCCTTCCTTGCAAAGTTTTCATTCATGTCATCTTTTAAGTTATCTATGCGCCCATGCGTTTTAGAATTATCATTACTGATTTTAGCTGAGACTTGTCTATCCCTAGCGATAACACCGCCAACAAACGTAACTAATAATGCACAAAAAGTTAATAATGTCTTAACATCTACGTTTGCCGGGTTTTCCATGATCTTAACTTTCTAGCGCTTCAAGGCGTGTTTCTAGTGCTTCAATCTTAGCAATCGCGTCTTGCAATGCAGATGTAAGTAAAGGCACAATCTTACTTTGGTCGATGCCTTGGTAATCTGGCACTTGCCGTGTTGCCATAACTTTCTCTGTTGTTTCGCGCCAACGCTGACCTTCTTCAAGTTCATCTGGCTCTACAACATCTGAGCTATGTATTACTTCATCAATAGCAGGAGTTAGCTCTTGTTGTTGCTCCTCATATGTAGCGTCAACGGCAGGCGTTAATTCATTGCCATCTTCATCATAAGTTGCCTCAACAGCAGGCGTTAGCTCAACTTGTATTGTTTCATATGTTGCTTCAACGGCAGGGGTGTATATGTCACCTGTTGCTTCGCTTTCAACATACTGTTGGTCACGCATTGCATCTTTTTCGCCACTAATTGCTTCTGGTACTACCTCTTGCGCTTCATGTGCTATAAAGCCATCTACCCTACCACCATCATTTACCCATTCAAAGTTTACAGGATTAAGAGCTTTAATTCTGTCAATACTACCTTGCATAGGCTGTATATCAGTCTTGAGCCTATAGTCTGAGCTAGTTACATAGGCAACAGAGAATGCAGACACATCTATTCTACCTATTTCACCAGAAAGGTTTTCAAAGCCTATGTGGGTCTGAGTAGTGTTGACATTACCTACAGTCTGTAAAGCTCTTGAAGAACCTACAACAGTAGATTCTATGAATCCACTACCTGCTGGACTAGCACCACCTACATTCAATGCATTATCTACATCTAAGTTACCAAGTACTTCTGCACCAGAGGACGTAGTTGCGAATTTACCCACACCATTATAGTATGAAGTAACGCCTGCACCTGCGGAGGCCTGTAACATGGCTGTATTGCCATTAGCATATAGATTTACGCTTGTACCAGTGTCTAAGAAAAGCGCACCTGTACCTACATCTCTTATCCAAGAGTTAGAGCCATCGTGATAAATGTCTAGGTCATTACCTGCTCCGAAATAGGAGTGAGTTCCGTCGGGTCTAGTTGAGTTACCATAAAACCTAACAATATCATTACTCAAATACATTATAGCATTATTGTTTGCCTGATTCACAAACCTTATGTCATCACCCATAAAGAATAACTGACCTGTAGTATTATGTTTAATTATAGATGCTGTACCATCTTGATACATCAATAAGTCATCACCTGTACCTATCTTTATCTGTGAGTTATCAGGTAATTTTATATCATCCTGTGCATTAAATGTTTTATAGGAGTATACATTAGAGTCTGTTATTCTAAATGCATTTGTACTGTTAGGTTGGAAGTCAATCTTATCATTATTATAAGTTGTGAAGTTCCATTCATTACTATTTGTGTATTCTGATATAGCTCGTGTTGTTCCATCTCTTGCATACCTAACAAGCGATTCACCTGTATCAGCAGCATCTAGTCTAAGCTCTGCATCTACATCACCTGTACCAGAAGCCTTAACCTGTATGGCAACATCTGCGTTAGCCGCGCCACGACAATCAATCTTATAAGAAGGACTCAAAGTACCTACGCCCAAATTACCTACCGAATTAAGGTTCATTGACTTACTTTCAGTTCCGTCAATTTCCCATAATATGGAATTACTTGTCTGCCATCTGAAAGGTTGTGTAGTGCTATCAGAAACAGGAGACTTTAATGTAAGTATTCTATTTTGTGCGCCTAAGTCTGCCTGTGCTGAGAACATTGATTGGTCAATGCCATTTGTAAATAAATGCATTTTAGCAGTCGGTGCTGTTATCCCTATGCCCACGTTACCTGAGTTATCAATACGCATTGTTTCTGCTGTTGTATTTCTTTTAAATATAGTATTAGAAGCAGTTGCACCCAAAGAAGACTGTATAACAAAATCTGTACTACTATCTATTTTTCCAATTCTTCCCGCATCATTACCAGCAACAGTATCAGAACCTATTCTAATATAAGTATCAGCACCATCTCCTCTGACATCAAGTAAATCTGCAGGAGCCGTAGTCCCTACGCCCAATCGCCCATAATTATCAATACGCATACGTTCAGTTACAACGTCATCTACA
>JAAHTH010002837.1_pt1 | contig 12636 bp, 7 predicted proteins | sample 6116091 | NCBI WGS metagenome assembly JAAHTH01 (sample SAMN13939990, study PRJNA603662) | sponge metagenome | isolation source: marine sponge | host: Mycale hentscheli | place: New Zealand | collected 2006
GATCTTGCTGCATTGGGTCGAACAGTGCTGTTGAGCAGCCACCAGATCAGTGAAGTCGAGCGTGTAGCTGACTGGGTTGCGATACTCGCGCAGGGGCAGCTGAAAGTGGTGCAACCGTTGGAAGTATTGAAAAACGAAACTTCGATTATCACGGCGACGATGGATGACTCCTCAGCCACATTACCTTTGCCTCCGGGAGAAGTTCTGACGGAGTCCCAGAATGCCAGACAGATGCGTTGGGTTGTGCGGGGTTTGCCTGAAGATTGGCGCGGTGTTTATGCAGGAGATACCGGCGCTATCGAGCTGAAAGAGGAGACGGCGTCTCTGGAGGAGATATTCGTTGCCGTCTGCGATCCACGGGCCAATCGTCCGGCGAACGATTCTGATTCAGTGGATTCGACCATGTTGAAGGTGAACTGAGCCTTGAAAGTGAACTGAGACCTGCGTGTTGGCAGCATTACCCTGCCATGTTTGACAAGTCCGATGTTGAGTCGATTCAAATCGAGCCAAAACCGGTGGATGGTTACATTCCCATGATTGATGGAGATGAATGAATGATGCGTCATCTGCTTTGGAAAGATGCCATGACGGCGCGAGCGCTGTTGCTGGCAGTATTGATCGGGATTCTGGGTGCAGCTGTGTGTCTGGTTCTCGTATCACCTCTGATGAATGAAGCAGATGCAGCCAGTGTCTTTGTCTCTTTCTGGATTCTGATGCCGAATCTGTTTGCCATTGGTGTACCGGCGATACTTGTTGGCAACGAAGAAGAACGTGGCACCTTGTTGTGGCTGAGAACACTTCCTGTGAGGTGGCAGTCCATTGCTGATGCCAAACTGTTGATTGCATCGGGTGGATTGGTAACTTGCTGGCTGGGTTCTTCCCTGGTGTTGATTTCGAGTGGCATGCTCGTTACAGACAAATTTTCGCCATTTGCAGAGGAGATGATCAGCCTTGAAGGTGTGCTGTATCTGGCCTGTTTCAGTGTGATGTTGATGCTCCTCGGGTTCGTGACGGCGTATCTGTTTCGCTCGCCGGTAGCAGGGCTGCTTGCAGTCGTACCCCTGATCGGTGGTGTAACCTATCTGTTTGAACTTTTGACGAGATGGATCCTTACCGGTCAGATTAACTACGGCGGCGCTTTGGCTGATCCGACTTTTTCTGAACAGCTCGCACTGGGTGTTGCCACTCTTGGCGGAATGATGTTCGTGGCCGCATTGCAACGGATGCTTGCCAGACGCAGGCTCAATCGAATGGTTGGCCGTTCATGGAGTAAACGACTCAATTCATCATCAACTGGTGTAGCTTACAAGCCACCGGTTCCCGTGATTGCTCCGCGAGCATCCACAGCAAAGGTTCTGGTGTGGCAACAGATACGACAGTGTTGGCATCTTGGCCTGGTCATTCTTCTTACGTCTGTCAGTTATATGTTGCTTTCGTCTGGTTTCAGGCGGGACAGGTGGAACTGGTCAGCCAACGCCTGGGAGAATCTGATGCCGTTGTTTCTGGGCCTTGCCGCTATCTGGCTGGGTGTCCTCGTGTTTTACGGCGACAATTTCAAAAACCGGCGCAGCTATTTCGCGGACCGTGGATTTACGGTGAACGTCATTTGGTGGACACGTCTATCTACGCCGTTTTTTATGCTCGTGGCGCTGATTGTCTTTCTTCTGGTTCTGCATCCTGAAACCGACACCCTGTTACGGGTTGATCTGCACAGCCGGGGGCTATCGCTAGCGGGCGCGATCATCGAGTTGGTGACATGCTTTGCGTTTGGGCAACTGGTCTGCCAGTGGATCCGTCGCCCTGTATTGGCATTTTTTGCTGGGCCCGCGTTTGCCGTGATACCGGCCATCATGCTGATGTTGTTTGTTTCCATGTATCCAAACTACGCGTGGTGGATCATGATCCGTGCGCTAGTCATGTTGTTTGGCAGTTGGCAACTCACAGGTGCCTGGATCGAAAACCCGCACAGAGATGGAAACAATGCTGGTGGAATCCGTCGTTCTATCCAGTGGTTGAAAAAACCCGAAGTTCGTGCCGTCTCTTATGTTCTTCTGGCACTGCTCTGTCCGCTTGTTATCGTTGCATCACTTCGAGTGTCAACGACACCGGTGTTGCGTGCCCAATGGCGACAGCGTCTTTTGGCCTTGCCTGTCCCTGAGCCAAAAACCTACCCGAACGGCCGCCCAATTTATCGAAATCTCCATGCGGAGAAGTATTCGACGTACGCTTTTGCTGACAAATCAGAAAGGTCAGCAGATCAACTTAGCGCAGACGAAAGAAACGAGTGTATCAAGCTGCTGCGTGAGGAACTGGCCTCTGATGAGATTGGCAGCAGAGTTTCCCGCGAAGATATTCAGTGGTTACTCGAACTGAACACGCCTACGTTGACGGGGGGAGAAAACCTTGACTCGGATCTGCGACTCCTGGCGATTGAAGTTTTGCTTGATTGGTCGAACCGCGTTCGTCAGCAGGTATGTAAGGGCGAGATGTCATGCATGGACCTCATGTTTGCAGAGAGATGCGAGTATGATGCGAGTATTGCTCTTCTCGACATTTATGACCAAAAAAGGATGACACGGCCTTTGGCGCGAGTTCTTTCTCAAATTCCCAGTGCAGAGTTGCGGCAAGAGTCCCGGCGTATAGCCTTGCTGGGTGAGTGGCAGGTCTACAATCGACAAAGTTGGTGGGTCGGGGATGGAAAAAGCATGCAGTCTGCGCCTAAAAATTTTCTCGGCTTTCCCGTTGCCCTCATGCGGAGCGCGATTCCGTACGAACGACGGCGTGCTGATCGAAACGTGGATGAAATCACGTATCTGCTGTTGAAACTCTGTGAACAACCGTCTGATGCTGACAATCTTCAGTTGCAGGAACAGGCCTTGGTTGTTTGGGGTGATTTGCTGGGACCTCGCCACAAGGTGTATTCTCTTCCATTGTCTCCGTATTGGATTTCAACTCAGGCGCATGCAGAGCGGATCGATCGGCTCCGGGTGGCGGCGCAGAAGTTGATGAAATCAAGCGAAGTGAAGGCGAACGAAGATCGTGAACAACAGCAAGACAGTCGCGAATCTGAATAACCACAGTCCAGTTCGTCCAGTGGAAAATTGAGACCATCAGCAGGAAACTCGTTCCTGTTGCCTTAGTGCATGCTGCGGCCTGTTCCAGCTCATGAACTCATTGCAAGCTGGGTTTCAGTTTCTTCAGCCAATCTGGCCAAGTTGTGTTCTTGAACTTCTTGAGTTTCTGCGGTTGGTCTGCGTCGATGACGTTCCATAAAGCAATGCCCTGTTTCACCAGAGGTGCTTCTTTGTCTGGAAGTTGATTGCTCAACTGCGATTTGATCGTGGCGTATGCTGAGTCATCTGCCAGATTTTTCCATTCGTTCGGGTCGTTGGAGTGATCGTACAATTCTTCACCGCCATCGAAATAACGTATGTATCGGTAGCGATCGTCGCGAACGGTGTAATTGCCGCGCCCCCATGTCGTGATCGCGGGTGCATCAATGGACTTGTCAGGTTGTGTCAGCAGTTCGGCGAGACTTTGACCATCAACGTATGGGGGAACTTTCAGGCTGCACAAATCCCCAAGGGTTCGATAGATGTTGATCAGCGAGACAGCTTCATCACAGGAACGGTCCTCTGGTACGTTCTCCTGACGTGTGTCCATCAACAGAAATGGAACGCGGGTCGACTCTTCCCACAACGAGAACTTTCGAAAGCTGCGTTTTTCACCTTGGTGGTACCCGTGGTCAGACCACAGAACGACGATGGTATTACGCGCGTGTGGACTGGCATCCAAGGCGTCGAGCAAACGGCCAACGTTGTAGTCAGCCCACGAAATACAGGCCAGGTACGAACGCCGAACGCGCTGCCACGCTTCTGCTTTACGGAATTTGTGATCATCACCCAATTTTACCATCGACCTGCCGACCCACGGTACGTCTGTCAAATCCTTGGGCTCAATGGCCGGTGCCTCAATCTGCTCCGCCTGCATCTCAAAGAACTTTTCAGGGCAAACGAAAGCCAGATGGGGTTTGACGATTCCTACCGCCAGAAAAAACGGTTGGTCATGGTCTCGTGACAGCACATCCACCCCATAGGATGTAACTTGAAAATCAGGATGGTCTTCGAGCGGATTGGTTGTGGGGCAGAAAGCCATCTTGGTGGAATCTCCCTGTTGATAACCAAGCTCGGGAGCGTAGGCCAGTTTCATCTGAGTTTTTTGGTGATACGCGTCCCAGTCACCGGGTAAATTCACAGAACCATGGAAAATTTTTCCCGCACCAAAAGATTGGTAGCCCTGTTGGCGGAACAGCGCAGGCAGACTTGTGTATTTGCCCAGTACCGAGTCTGGAATCTGTTGATGATCGTAGAACGGATACAGGCCCGAATGGAATGGCTCGGTGCCGTACAGCAAGCCAAGGCGACAGGGCGAACATGCGGGAGCAATGCAGTGTGCGTTGGTAAATTTCACACTACGTCGAGCCAACCGATCCATGTTCGGAGTGATCGCTTGGGGGTGGCCGCCAAGAAACCCGGTCCAGTCATTCATGTCATCGATGGCAATGAACAGCACATTCGGTCGGTCGGCCAGACAGCTGGAAAGGCAACCGATACTGAATAACAACCATGTGGCAAAGATGCGTATCGACAAAGTAGTCTCCCGGAGTTTGGTGCAACGTCATGATACACCGTGCACTCTGAAATTTCAGCGATGTGGCTGGCGCATTATGTGCTTCATTCATATTTTGCCATCGATCCGCCGCAGAGTAGAAGATTTGCTCTCAAACGCAGGCTATCGCATCCAACCTGCTGTCCGAACGCGCGAATTTCTGTATCGCTGCAAGACGATTCGACAGGGTTCAAGGTGTGGAAAACGATGCGGCCAAATGATCGTTTTGGATTTGTCTTAAATCGAGCAGTTTTGCTCGAGGTGGATTGGTGTGTGCATGGTCATGTGAATGGATGCACAGGCCATTTCGAATCGCCTCGTTGTTCGAAAGTGCAAGGACCGTGAATGATGTTGAATGTTTTTTATTGCCACTAAGGTTGACCAGTATGATGTTCTCGAGAGAGATATCGACATGGTAGAATCAAAGATAGAAGCAATAACAACCTACGCTCTTGTCAGATGCTCCACACCTGCTCTGGCTCCTGAAAACATGGGAACATTCCCCCTTCGGGGCATTAAACCTTTTGTGCAGTTTTGAACGCAGCGAATTCTTATCGGAAAATACAATGGCCGAAACAGAGGCACACAAACCAAATACTTTCTTCATTGAAGTAGCGGGTGCTGGGCTACCCGAAGTTGATGGCCTGTACGTACCATCAACGGCACCACCTGTCACATCAGAATCCGGTACCGTTTCCAGTCTTGGCTATTGGAACGGGAAATTCGCATGGGATCGTGCTGATGGAAAGTCGGCTCGCAGTCCCGCATTGTCATATTCAAACAGCTACAAGTCGTGGCGCATCTGCCGCTTGGATGGTCATCTTGCGTATGATATGACATGCGACGACGAGATGCCTCCAAGTGATCGAGTATGGCATGTATATAAAAAAGGTGTTGCCCCTGCCCCCAGTGTGATGGTCCATCACTTTGATCCACGGTTACCCTGTCCCACGCCGAACGTTGTGTTTGTTTTGGGAGGACCGGGCGCCGGCAAGGGAACCATGTGTGAACTTGCCGAGTCACAACTTGGCTGGAACCACTTGTCGACGGGTGACCTTCTTCGTGCTGAGCGTGACGCGGGTGGATCAACGGCTGCGGCAATTCAGCAGTACATCGCAGCGGGTAAGTTGGTGCCAAATGAAGTTGTTGTCACTTTGCTCCAAAAAGCGATGGAAGAAATTACCCGAACGACAGGAAAGAACAATTTTCTGCTTGATGGATTCCCGCGTTCCCTTTCCAATCTGGAAGGATGGTTTGATGTTTTTGGAAAGGATACAGAACTACCGAAAATGTTGTACTTCGAATGTCCCTATGAGGTACTCAAGCAGCGCATCTTGGGACGAGCCAAGTACACAGGCAGAACTGATGATAATGTCGAAAGCCTGAAGCTTAGATTCGATACGTTCAAGGAAGAGACGCTGCCCACGGTTGATTTTTTCAAGAGCAAGAAGAAGTGTGTTGAAGTAGATACCAGCCAAACTCGCCAAACAGTTTATGATGTCGTTGTCAGTCACCTGGCTGAGTATACAGACGTTGAATTCGTTGACAAACCATTGTCTGAACGCGCAGAGATGCTGCTTGGTTTAAGGCCGTTTCCGAAGCAGGAAGCATGACGCGTTTGCAGGAGAAAGTTCTGCGTTGCAATTATTCGAATTGCTTCCGGAGCAGAAACGCCGACAGCGGAATTTCTTATTGATGCTGTCGCTGTGATTTCGAGATAGTCTGATATTGCCGAGGTAACGGTTCGGTTAGTCGTATTATGGCAGGTTGTTATTGGGTCGCACTAAGGACGGTGACTGTTTTGAAAGCTGAAGGAGCGGCAACCACAGTACCATCGTTGCTGATACCAATCGCTTGGACGTAAAAATTCTTGCCGATATGATTGGTTTGGACTTTTGCCATCTGGTCGCAATCCCAAGCATGAATCACGCCGTTCGCACCGCTCAAGATGCGGCGGTTGTCAGGTGCAAAAGAGATGGACCAGTTGATAGCGTCGCCTTCCAATACGCCCAGTTTGCGACTGTTGACCAAGTCCCAGATAACGATGTCATAACTGTCCCCTGTGGCCAACTTGGATCCATCAGGTGAAAAAGCAGCTGCTTGCCCGGAAACGTGCGAGCGTGCGACTTCAAAGGTGGCGGTCACTTGCTTTTGAGGGACAGAATACACTTTCAATGTCTTTCCATCAGTCGCCATCAACTGGTCACCCGCGGGAGAAATGTGAGTTGCTTTGATTTTGCCGTCGAATCCATCGATGGTGGCAATGGGTTGGCCTGTTTCAAGTTCCCAGTATCGTGCAACCTTCTCTCTTTCTCCAGAGAAAGCAAATTTGCTATCTGCTGATAGTGCCAAAGTCGTGATCTCACTACTGTGCAATTTGTGCTGGCCTTTGAGTTCCAGTTTGCCGTTACCGTCAGCGAGATAAACTTCGAAAACGCCCTTGTAACCTCCCAATACTACGTACTCACTGTTCTTACTGAAGCCGCAGACAAAGATATCGCCCATGTGATCCATGCGTTCAGAATCGATCAGCTTTTGGCCGCTATTGAGATCAACAAGCGTTGCGGAAGAACCTGACCGTCCGATTAGCATGAATCGATTTTTTGGGCAGATCGCCACGGACTTGGCCCCCCAGCCGAGGTCATCGATTTTCAACTTAGATCTCATGGATCGTGAGTAGTCAACATCTGACGAAATGGCCACACCATCGATGACATCCCCAAATGGATTGTCGGCTTCCATGACTTGTTTTTGTTCTTCTTCTTGCTGCAGATGCTCCTGATCAGCGTCGCTTAGCTTTTCCAGAGGAATCGAGATCGTACGCTGATCCGCCCGCTTAAGAAAAATGTTGTCTCCTTCCCGCTTGACGAATTGTGCCTCGATACCGAATTTGCCAGTCTGGTCAGACCACTTACGTAGTGGTCCCAGTTGCGGTGCTTTCATCGGCATCTTCGGTGATGATGTAGATCCAAGTTTTGGTGAGCTTGATGTATTGGCTAATCCGGCCACCATCTTCATGGAGCCAGGCGCGTTGCTAAGAGAAGCGGTCTTATTCCCGAGATTTGCCACATTTGCAGCGAATCCAGCCTTGGCCTGTTCGTTTTCTTGGTCAGTCAGAGTCCTGTTGAGAATGGCTAACTCGTTGAGTGGTACAAATTCTACTTTGCTTTTCCCATATTGACGACTTAACACACGAACAGAGACGTTGTCCGTGCTCAAAAAGAATACATCTACCCAACTGCCATATCGCTCCCATTTCAAAGGGGAGCCTTGAGCAAGAGCCATGTCTGCACTGAAGGCAGTCGTGTCGTTTTCCAACACAAGATCGCCGTCGGCTAACGTCCGGAACTTGTTTGAAAACTGGCCCGGATTAGATTCGATGTCACGTTGGGTTTGTTGGGAAACCGCAATCCAGTCAGCTCGTGCAAGTGTGAGAAGTCGCATGGAATCATCGGCCTTGACCTTGACGGTACTGGAGGTCGGAAGACTTACAACCACACCACTTTTCCACTCACCGCCGCGACCCAACATGATCGGAGCTCCTGGTACGAGTTGCGTCGTCGCAGTCCCGCGTATGTATCCAGAAGGAGTGGTTTTGGGAGGCAAACTGGCAATTCTACGACGCTCGATCTCATCGCGTTCTTTCTGAGTTAGTTCGCGGACCGGAACATTGACTTTAGGCGAACCACCCCGCAATATGTTTGAGACGAGTTGTTTCTTTTTGGTGCTTAGATCAATAACAAAATAGAATGCGATGCCATCATCCTGATTCCGGTTGATAATTGATCTGGAACGTCCAAACATATCTCGCAAATTGATGGTTCCAGATTCTTTAATCTGAATCGGTAATCCCATTACTGACACTAGACCTTGATTTGTGTTTATCTGAAGTTTGGCTTGCCCCTTACCCTCCGAGACTCGACGATAATCAAAGGACATTCCATCACCTGTGATTCCGGTATTCATCCGGAAATTCGACAATTTATAACGGACCGTTCCATCGGACGGCTTGATCAGATCTTCGCCACAGCAAACAAGTGCGGGAAGTGAGACAGCGAGGACAATAACCAATCGCACACGTTTCAGAATCATACTCATATGAACCGCCCCTTTGAGATGCATGAAAGTCGTGAGTAACGTTCTTAACTCTGACAGTCTAACAGTTTTGTTGGCGTGACTTCACATTTGTTTTTGAACATTAGCCGTGTGGTACAAGGCTAATTATCACTAAAAAAGGTTCATTCTAGGCACCAGAGTTTGCTGTGAGTCTTGGATTCGAAATCATAGCCAGCTGGGTACGGGTAGCAGTACCTTTGACGAATTACCAAATATCGGAAACACCGTACCGTTGGGTTGGGGGATCTCAGCTTTGTATTTAGCAGAGCGTTAACCCACGCTTTGTAGCTCCCCGGAGTGGGAATGCTTTGTGGGTCTGGTTGCACGTCAAGGGGCGCGGCGGGTGGTCTTTTGGCGGGGTCCGTGGCAAGAACTCTCTATTTATGAGAGTTCTCCATCGTTTGAATTTTCTGAATTCGTTAAGGAGCCTGACTCATTCAAATCGCGGGAACTTATTCCACCTCTTCAATATCACTTGCCGACATTCAGTACCGAGCCCCAGACTTCATTCCTTCGGCATCTCGGCTTGCAAATCCGCGGTATTTCCTCTGTTAGGATTTTTTTAGAAATTACGCGCCTGAGTGATTGTTTGCTGACGCTTCGATTCTTGCCTCCTGCTGAGGACCGCAATAGGAGGCGTGTCGAATTTTCACTCTGGAGTACTAGCAGATGAGCCGCCGCAAGACTGTCACCCTTGAACTAGCCGCCAGCAGCGAACGAAAACGCTCGATCAGAGACTTTCGACGCCAATGCTATTCATGGATGGGAAGAACTGACCTTCTTCGAGAGGAGGGTGCGGGAGCTCGTGAGCAACAGCGGCTTGATGAGCAGCTGCATCTGATCGAGGCAAGGTTGGGAGACAAAACGGTTGGTACCATTCGCTGGGGTACCTATGCCAGTGTCGCTGGAGACGATCAGTACGCGGATTCGATAATCCAGAACAAAACTGGCCTTCCCAACAGTGAACCTGAGAGCTTCAGTCGCACGGATCGGCTGATCATTCACCCCAATTATCGACGTGGTACTGTGCTGATTGGGCTGGCAAGATTTTGCCTTCGTCTAGCGATTGAGTCGGGAAGTCAATTCGATCTCTGTTGGTCCGAGAAGCCTTTGACCCGTGTTTACCAGCGGTTGGGTTATACCGTTTTGCCACAGCGACTCGTGAATGCACGGTCAGCCACGTTGTACCCCCAGATCCTGAATATTCAACAGTTTGCTGAACGTTGGTCCGCTCGGACTGCCGTACAACGGCAATCTCTAACCACTCACCAATTCGATCAGAACCAACTCAGTACCTCATGTTGATGCCGAACAGCAGACAAATCAAGTCTGCACTTTTACGACTACCCAATTCCAAATATCTGAAATCCCATTCATTTAAATTTCACGCCGGGATCACAATTCCTGGCTGCCTTGCTAAGGAGTGTTTTGATATGTCAAGAATTCAGGGACAACGAGTCTGCGGGCCCAACCTCGGCACTTATTCATTTGATGAATTTGACGAAAAGAAACAGGAACTAGCCCGCCTGAAAGAGCAGGCAACCTTATTCTGGGAACAGGAAAAGGCAGTATTGGTTGCGCATGGTATTCAGGGGTGTTGCAATATTCTTGATCTTGCCTGTGGTCCAGGAGTGGTCACTCGCAAAATCAAGTCGCTTGTGCCTGACAGTCATGTGACAGGAGTCGATCTCAATGAATCACTCCTGCAGGTTGCCATCAATGATTCACAGCAGGACGGCTGTGAGGCACCTACATTTTGTAAAGCAGATTGCACAAACTTGCCGTTCGAGGCATCTTCGTTCGATTTCGTTTATGCAAGATTTCTGTTTCAGCATCTTAGTACTCCTGTCACTGCAGTTGCTGAAATCAAACGAGTTTTGAAGCCTGGTGGCCGCGTCCTGATTGTGGATGTTGATGATCGCGATCTGGATGTTACACCAGCGTGTTCTTCCTTTGAACAACTGACAAGAGCGGCCGGAGTCTTTCAAACTGAAGGCGGCGGTAATCGACACGTTGGACGATCACTCGATGGTTTACTGAAATCACATCACTTTGCCAACGTGAAGCGACAGGTTGAGGTCATGAGTAGTGAACAGATTGGTCTCGAATCGTTTTTCAGAATTACCACACAGTTCAAAATTGAACAGTTGCCACAAGATCTAGCTGCGGAGATGCGGGAACTACTTCCAGAAATGCGTCGCCAATTGGCCTCTGCGAATGCGAAGATCTCGGCAGGCATTCACGTCGCGAGTGGTCTCGCCTGTTGACTCAGGTCATTTGAAAAATACCTCTCACCTGAACTAACAACCTAGCGCGAGAACACAGCCATGAGCCAGAACAAGAAAACCCATCGATCTGGGGAACGTACACTGCAGGGGGCTGGTGTCAGTATCAGAGACGTTCAGCGTCAGTTGAAACAACTCGCCGTACCGGTGGTTTGGCGCATGGTCTTGGCATTGGGGATGGATTGGATGATCATCCTCGCCGCGATGCTTTGTGCAGCGATTTGGCCGACTTGGTGGGTCTGTCTGGCAAGCGTACTCGTGATCGGGACACGACAACACGCACTCGGCGTTCTGGGGCATGAAGCAGCGCATTACACGGTGACTCGGCGGCGGAAGGTCAATGATGCCATCGGCATGGTGCTTTGTTTTTGGCCGCTAGGCGGATCGCTCGCTGGTTATCGTCGCTTCCATCAACGCCATCATCGCCATCTGGGTACAGAGCATGATCCAGAGAGGCATTTTTTTCAGTCTAGCGAGTGGAGAATTCCTGTGAAAGCAGCCGCCCCTGCTTGGCGATTCATCAAGGGCTGTTTAGGAATTCAACTGCTTGATTATGCAAAGCTGATTCGTAGCCTGCTGCCACAAACAAAAACTGAGTGGATTGGAATCCCAATATGGTGGGCGTGCTTCGCATTGACTTTGTGGATGCTGGACAGCTTCTGGCTGTTAGGTCTTTATGCAATCGCTATTCCAACAGTGTTTTGGGCCTTGATCGAACTGCGGGGATGGACCGAGCATCGTGGCATTGCTGAGACCCATCGCTATCAGACTCATTGGTTGTTGCAGCAGATGCTCTTTCCCCACAACGTGTGGATGCATTACGAACATCATCAGTGGTGTTATATTCCTTTTTACAATCTTCCAGGTGCTAGAGCATTGGATGAAAAGACACCGGTCGTGCAACTGAAAGAGGTGTTCGAATTTCTTGGCGCGACAGATCACGAAAGTTACGCAAATGCCAACGGCTATCAGTTGACTCCTGATCATTTTTTAGATCACGGGCTTCGCGGTACCTGAGGTAACATCGAACGTAAGGGCGATACCATTGGCCAGCGAAATATTGAACGGTTGATGTCAAATTAAAAGAGACCATGCTGGCATCCAGGTGTCGAGTGTTATCTGGCTCTCAAGTTCAAGAGGGCTCGCGGTTGGGTGTAGTCAAACGCCACATACAACGGTTCGTGTCCTCGGTCCAATGATGCGAACTCGTCGTAAGATTGTTCGTAGCCAGATTCCGAGCGTTGCTCGCTGTGTCATGCTGATGTAGCCTGCTTGTGGAGTGAACGATTCCCCGACATCAATCCATTTTTCTGTCAAAGGAAAAAAGTAATCAATTGGGCTTTTGGTCACATGTAGCAGTGGCGAGACCGCCCGTCGGTGCTAACTGCCGGACAATCTTGTTCAATTAAGGTCTGCATACCCTCGTTTGCCTCAAAATGATCCCCTTTTTACTTTCTCGCGTAGCGAATGGTTCAATTCAGTTCTTTTACCGTTGAAACCTGTCTGTCCGCGATGCAAAGTGGAGGTTCAATCCCTATATGTGCGCACGAAACCAGCGCCATCAAAG
>JAAHTH010002838.1_pt1 | contig 12635 bp, 11 predicted proteins | sample 6116091 | NCBI WGS metagenome assembly JAAHTH01 (sample SAMN13939990, study PRJNA603662) | sponge metagenome | isolation source: marine sponge | host: Mycale hentscheli | place: New Zealand | collected 2006
CCCCCCCCCCCCCCCCCCCCCCCCCCCCCCCCCCCCCCCCCCCCCACGGCCCCCTGCGCATCCCGCATAGAACGGCCCCATTACCTTCCCCCGTACTCCGGGGAGTAACGGAATCTACGCCGCTGCTGAACGAGCCTTCTCCCACATCATCCACTGAGATCTGCCATCAAAAACTCTGAGCCATCTCGAATGCCATCCAGCCGACTGGCCGACGTCAGTTTGTTACTTGTTGCCCTGATTTGGGGTATCAATATGGCGGTGATGAAAATGGGGATCTCGATGATCGACCCATTCGCGTTCAATTCAGTTCGACTTTCCCTCTCTGCAATGACACTCGGGGTCTGTGTTTGGCTCGAGCACCGCAGTCGAAACATTGAATTTGAGCAAACCCTAAACCCCCGACCACTTCGTTCCTCTGCAAAAAAATGGGGAGTCGTCATCGTCTTTGGGCTGCTCTCAGGAGGCTTCTATCAGATTTTATTCGCGGTCGGCATGGATCGTACAACCGCAGGCGACTCGGCATTGATCATGTCATCGATTCCGATGTGGACCGCATTACTTGCCTTCATTTTCCTCGATGAAAACTTAAAGAAAATATGGAGTGGACTGGCAATCACCTTCGTCGGCACGCTCGTTATAACTCTCCAAAGCGGCGGCATCGACTTCTCAAATGAAAATTTGATCGGCAACGCAATCATTCTTATTGCAGCCCTTGCTTGGTCGACGGGGGTCATTATCAGTCGCCCCTTAATGAAAACGATTACACCCATTCAATTAGCGTTCTACGCGACCGTCGGCACTCTTCCGATTCACTACTTAATGGCATGGTTTGTCCAGACCGATGGATTTCGCAACCTTAATCAACCCTCGATTTTATTCTGCATTGGATATTCGGGAATCTTTTCAACGGGCCTCGCGTATGCCATGTGGAATTACGGGGTTCATAAACTGGGAGCTTCGCACGCTTCTGTTTACCAAAACCTGGTACCTCTGATCGCTTTAGCCGCCGCGTGGCTCTCCCCACTTCATGAAAAAATTACCGGCATCCAAATACTTGGAGGCTTTCTGATTATCTTTGGTTTACTGGTCACCCAAAAATTGCGAACCGTTCCCGCCGAATCCCAAAGCATTAAACTTCAACGAAAACCCTGAATTCTGCAATAAAACCGGTGCTATCAGTGCGGCAATCCGAATCTAAATATTTTTTTTAGATTTCCTTTGCGGTCGTGCCCGATGACAGCAATCAGATGCTTGCTTCTCGCTTACGACGCGATATTCATTCGCCCCCTAGAACCTGACTCAGGGCTAAAAAATGCCACGGTTTTCTATCATCATCCCACTGATGGGTGACGAACGCTTATTCGATCAAACGCTCGCTTCGATTTTAAGAAATCGATCCGCCAAGAGCGAAATACTTGTCATTCATGATGGAACCTACCAGGACCCCCATGGGCTAAGCGACGAAATCACTTTCGCATCCACTGAAAAGAGACCTGATTTGATTGCGATGTTTAATCGCGGCGTAAGCCTTGCTACGGGTGATCTCCTGGCGCTTATCCGCCCCGGAATTGAACTACCCTCGGATTGGGAATCAACGGTCGAAGACGCATTTAAAAAACCTAATATTGGCAGCGTCTCCCCCCTGATTACGACTCCTAACGAGCCTCACAAAATAGTCACTGCCGGCGTCGAGGCTGGAATTGGTTTCCAAAGGAAGATGTCAGGGGCGCGTTGGCGGACGACTCCCGCCAAATTAAAACGTGTCTCTCCTCTTGGTCCAACGTCATGGGCGGCGTTCTATCGCCGATCGGCAATTGAGCAAATCAGTCCTATCTCAGAAAACCTTAGTTCAGTCTTTCTCGATCAAGAAATTGCGATGAGCCTTCGAACGATTGGACTGGGAACCCACTTCAGTTCGGAAACCAATTTTGAAATAGAACGAATGGGGCTCATCACCTGCGAACAGAAACTACCGCACGGTCAATCAGCCCAGCGAACGTATCGCCGTCAAGGCATCGACGGCGGTTCTGTTTTGCGGACTGTTTCGTTAATCGCGTGGGACCTCCTCTGTGCCCCGACTCAACCATGGCGTTTCAAACAGGCGGGCGGTCGAATATCAGCGGTACTGCATCGAAGAGAGGACCGTGAACAGGGTGCCTGTTTGGCCAAACTCGCCGCGGACAACCAATCGCTGCTCCCGTTGGAACTGCCATTTCAAGCTTCGACCGCCGGGGGCTCAGAGTCGTCGGCCTCGCGTCGCGCTGCCTAAGCGAAGCGTCGCAATCGGCAGCAACTCAAATCAACTCTCGAGCAAATCGGTTACTAACTTGCCGATCATCCGTGAAATATCCCACCCTGATGCGGTTTTCTTAGCGGGAACAGTCCTCCGTAGTCGGTGTGAAACTTTTCGATGCCGGTTATACTTGACTGTAGATCTCAACCTTTAATCAACTGGTTTGATTGAAAACGGGGTTCTTTCAAATTTGATACGTACGTCAGATTTGCTTAGCGAACTCTCAATCTTTCATCCTTCACTTTTGCTTTCCCAATAAACGGGTAAGACGGCAAAAAACTGAATTTCTAACGGAACAGAAAATGTATCTTCGATTAGCCAAACGAATGTTGCTCGAAACGGACAAACGGCTGCTTTGGAAGCTGGCATGGAACATGGGATTCAAAGGTTGGCGAAGCGTTCAAAAACACAAAAAGCGTTTGAAAAACGGAAAGTTCTTCCCACCCTACCTCTACATCTCGATCATTAACAGCTGCAATTTGCGATGCACCGGTTGCTGGGTCGATGTCGCATCGAAACAGAGCAAGATCGATGTTGAGGCAATGAACCGCATGATCGGCTCGGCCAAGAAACAGGGGAATTCATTTTTCGGACTACTTGGCGGCGAGCCATTCATGCACAAAGAATTATTTGAAATTCTTGAAGCGCACCCAGACGTTTATTTTCAAGTGTTCACCAACGGACATTTCATCACCGACGAAGTCGCTAAACGATTACGTCGCTGTGGCAATGTGACCCCTTTGATCAGTGTCGAAGGCACAGAGATCATCAGTGACCAGCGACGAGGTAAATCAGGTGTACTATCGGCAACGATGACTGGACTGCAAAACTGCCTGAACAACAAAGTGATGACGGGAGTTTGCACAAGCTTATGTCAAACCAATTTTGAAGAACTCCTCCGTGAAGAGTGGGTCGACCGTCTGATTGAGATGGGCGTCCTTTACACCTGGTATCACGTTTACCGTCCAATGGGACCTGACCCCGCGCCCGAATTAGCATTGACCCCCGAACAACAACGGACCGCAAGACAATTCGTGGTCGACATGCGATGCAAAAAACCAATCATTGTCATCGATGCCTATTACGACGCGGACGGAAAAGCTCTCTGTCCTGCAGCCACTGGATTCACTCATCACATTAACCCCTGGGGCGATATTGAACCTTGCCCAATCATTCAATTTGCGAAGGAATCGATTCACGATGAACGACCGCTCGATCAAGTGTTCAATGAGTCTGAGTTCTTGACTGACTTTAGAAAGACAGCCGCTGAAAATACTCGCGGCTGTATTGTCCTTGAACGGCCCGACTTAATTGAATCCCTCGCGGAAAAACACGGGGCAAAGGACTCAACCGCACGAAAGTCAGCCATCGCTGAATTGCGTGCAACCCAACCCCATCCATCGCCGTATTCCCCGAACTTAGAACCAATTCCCGAGCGAAGTTGGGCCTATCGCCTGGCGAAAAAAATTGCTTATCATGATTACGGAGTCTATGATCAACACTTCGAAGCTGAGAATTGGCAAGACCCTCTCGAAGCCAATCCACCCCAACCGGATTCAGAGTTAGTACAACTCAAATAAAGAAACAGAACTAAACCGCACCTTTTAAATCGGTTCGAGATTTTGGGAATGCTTGAAATAGTATTAGTGCTTGCCATCGTTTGCCTCATCGGAGGTGGTCTGACGTTTTCGATCATCTACGAAAAGAAACGGAAGCAAAAACTGAAAGAGGTTGCCGAGGAGATGGGATTATCATTCTCCCCCGATGGCGATCCCCATCTACTCACTCGCTTCTCAGATTTCAAGCTCTTCAATGTCGGTCGCAACCGGCAAATGAAGAACCTGATTCAAGGGGACAGCGGTGAAGTTAAGATCGCAATTTTCGAATATAAATACACGACTGGTAGCGGAAAAAGTACGAAGACCCGGCATCAGTCAGTCGTTTCATTGCACTCAATCGATCTCGTTTGTCCGGATTTCACCATCCGTCCCGAAAACTTCCTTGACAGAATTGGCAGCGCACTCGGTTTTCAGGATATTGATTTCGACGATCACCCCGAGTTTTCAAGTAAATTCGTTTTGCAAGGCTCGAGCGAACCGCAAATCAGAGAGTACTTCAATCAGGAAACCTTAGATTTCTTCACCGCCCGACCGGATATTTGCGTCGAAGCCCAGTCAGGTACGCTGTTTTATTATCGTGTCAACAAACGAATTAATCCCAAGCAGGTCAAAGACAATCTCGGCGAAGCCTACGAAATTTTCGGGATGATGGTAGATCACGAGTAAGCCTCCGGAAGGCCAAGTCCATCCAAAACAGCGGCTTAGATATCGAGATCATTGAGCTGATCCACCAGATCATCCAAATCATCTTTAGCTTGCTCGGACTTGTCGTCTTGCCGTCGCGGAATTCCAACCGTCATGCCAACTGCGTCGCGGCCAGCGGCAACCAACTGTTCGTCTCGTTCCAGCGCCGCGATTTCTTCTGCTGATTTCCCCTCAGCAGGGGCTCCAAATAGTTGCGATAAATCGATCTTCATGCTCGCCACACCATCACTTGAACCCGCAATTGCAGGAGTCTTGTGCTGCGGAAACATAATCGCATTCTCTGGACAGACTCGACTACAGGCCGGGCAACCTTTGCGGCAATTATCGGGCTGCTCAACGAGAATCGTATCTACCGCGTCGACGCCGTAAACGCCGAACAAACAAAAGTCGATGCACTCCATGCAATTTGTGCAACGGCTGTAATCGATCACCGGATACCATCGCCGGCCACCCGATTCTTCAACTCGATTTACAATCGACGGCTGATCGATCCCGCCTTCATCCGGTGATAAATTTGAATCGATCGCTGGAGTTGGCATCGATGTGCCGCCGTTGATTATGTCACCGAGGCCAACAATCTGAACCGCGTTCTCTTGATGAATCCTCTTGACCTCATCGATGAAATCCTCAGCACGATTGCTGATTTTTAAATCCAGGCAATAAATCTTACGATTTTTCAGCGACCGCGAGTCGATCACCCGATCCTTTTCATCTTCGTCACCCGCATGCTCCGCCTCGGCATCATCTTCCTCTTCTTCTTCGTTTTTCAATAGAACTTCGCCGACGTGCCCCGTAATAGCGTTCCGATCAAGAATCCAATGAGCCGCTCGTTCAAACAACCAGGAAACAACGACCACATTTCCAGCGATTTGCCGTAACGCCAGCATCCCCGTACTCTCGGGCTTGATGTCGTAGAGATTCGGAACGATTGTGACATCGATCCCATTTTCAAATAACAATCCGGCAACAATATCCTCTTCCAGCTTTCGTTTAGCCGGATTCTTACTCGGACTCTGAGAGACGACGACAGAAATTCGTTTGGCCATGAATTCAAATGATTAAATATTTCGAAACGGATGAATCGCCCAGTCTCTGACCGAGCCAGTCGACGACACTCATAATGTTATCAGAAATGGAATCACAATGGACGTCCCTCTGTGGAAATGTCTCAGACTTCACAGGACGCAAATGGGATTCTCCGAGAGTTTCACCGTCTCGCCTTAGAATCTCAGAAACCCGGGAACACTAACGCAAATCGTCCTTCGTAACCAAACGCATCGGCTGAGTGGAGGTAACACTTGGTCTTCCCATCGTTTGATTTTTTGTCAAATCTTCATCGGTCCACTCGAGTCTCAAACAAATTGAACCGACGCGGACGTTATCCCCCGGTTTCAGAACAGCGCGTTTTTTAATCCGCTGGTCGTCCACGTAAGTCCCGTTCATCGAATTAAAGTCATGGACTGACAAGGCGCCACTTGCATTGAGGAAGAACTGGCAATGCCGACGACTAATGGAGTCGTCACCAATCGAGACATCCGCGTCCGGAGACCTCCCAACAGTCGCTGGCAGATGAAGAATCCACTCTTGCTCTACCGCCGCGGTCGCGGGATTATAAACCTGCAATTTGTAACGCATAGCTGCCTCGCTTTGGCCACGGAACACTCTAATAGTACTCCTCTGGCAATCGAAAATCCAATCTTTCCCAAAGCCAGGTTCCCCCACCACAGCACTGGTCGACAAGAATCAGCTAAGAAAACGCACTATTCGTTGACCTGGCCTTTGATCGTTCGCTGCGTTTTCGCCCAAACAGAATCTAATAAATCAACATATTCATCGACATTTAGAAAAATGAAGTCGTCTTTTTGCATCTCAAAAAGCCAACCTGCACCATATTTGTCGACATTAATAGAAGACGGATCTTCCATCAGGGCTGCGTTAAATCGCACCAACTCCCCCTCGCAAGGCGCAAAGAGGGCACTCTCCGCCTTCTTGCTTTCAATGCTTCCTATTTCTTGACCCGCCAGAATTTTCGAGGGCGCGTCGAGAAGCCAATCTAAAAAATAGACATCTTGTAAGAGGCGAACGGCGTAAGCAGCAAACCCAAAACGAATCAACGTCGGGTCTTCTGGTGAAACAATCGCCCACATGTGATTTTTTGCGTACTGAAAATCGATGGGAAACTCTGCCTCAAATTCCCCCATCATAAATTTCTTGTTGGCATCTCCGGCCGAAGAATCGATCATGTGTAGCGAATTCCCTGATGTTCTTCTTCAAAGAAAACTGGGAGCAATGCGTCAGCGTTCAAGAATCCCTTGCGTGTCAATTGTATGCGACCACCTTCGATGGTTAACATGCCGTCTTCCGAGTGTTGCTGGAATTGACTGCTCCATTGCTGCGTGATATCGACCCCGAACTTATTCTGAAAATAGTCCACATCCAAATAGCCTCTCTTCAATAGCAAAATCATCTCACGAACCAAAAGCTGATGCCCGGTCGGCTTATAACCTCGCCCCAGGGGCAACTTGCCGTGTTCCGTCAGGTCCGACTGATACTCCTTCATGTCGGCTTTATTCTGATAATGGACTCCCGATACGTGGCCAAAACTGGCAATCCCTGTGGCGATCAAGTCTGACCCTTGCCATAGATTATCCCGGTAACTGAAATTCACTTTACTATTGTCTTTCACCACGGTGTAGGCGCTGCTAATTTTGTAACCTGCCTGCAGAAATTCATCGTAAGCATAATTTAGCCAGGCTCGCTTCGTCTCCCAATCGGCAACCGGCGTCTCAATTTTTTCTCCCAGAATATCTTTCGAGTAGACCGTGTTGTAAGGGAGCTCCATTTGATAAATCGTGATCGATTCGGGCGACAACTTGATTGCCTCCGAAATGTTATATTTCCAGTTGTCCCAGGTTTCTCCCACCATTCCCGAAATCAAATCAATGTTTACATTTTCGAAATCTGCTGCAGTAATCCAATCCCAAGCCCGGTAGACCTCTTTCGAAAGGTGAGCTCGCCCATTCTCTTCAAGCACCGTGTCTGAAAAATTCTCGATACCCAAGCTGAGTCGCGTGACACCAAGTTCTTTTAAAGTCTTGATCTTATTTTCCTGTAGCGTCCCAGGTTCACACTCGAAAGTGACCTCTTCAGCCAAATCCCAGTCGATATTTTTTCGCAGTCGATCAACCAAAGAAACCAACTGACGTGAACTGAGAAACGAAGGCGTGCCACCACCAAAATAGACGAACCGAAACGGACGTCCGCCCATGACTGGCAATTTACTTACCAATTCAATTTCACGGCAAAGTGCAGAAACGTACTTTTCAATTTCTTTGGCGTTCTGGTCGGTGAAGACTTTGAAATAACAAAATTTACATCGCTTACGGCAAAACGGAATATGGATGTACAGACCCAAAGGCGTTTCCGCTACCGGCGGGGAATGGAGTGCCCGCGAAACCTCATCAAGTTGGTCATTCTTCCACTGAGAGAAGGGGGGATAGTTTGAAATAAAGTAACTACCGACTTCTGTTTTCGTTGATTCAGATGACATATGTGAAGAGGGGTTAAACGAACTAAAAAATTAAACGACCGAATGGATCATTCACTACCTAGACAATAGACAACACCGCGATCGGTCGCAATAACGAGCTTACCAAAAGCAGCCGCCGGAGAACTCAGAAACCCGCCATTGAACTGCTTTTCCCATGTAATCTCGCCCTTCTCAAGTTCCAATTCATAGAACCGTCCATCTGTCGATCCGACGAAAACGCGATCTCCCACGATGACCGGACTTGATTCAACCTTGGCCTTCAGGGTGACCGACCATTTACGTTTCCCCGTTTTTCTATCCAGTGAATAGACCGCTCGATTACGCGCTCCAAAGACAACGTATTTAGCAGTGACTGCGGCACTGCCGCGAACCGATGCCTGCCCCTGTTCACTAACAAACGACCAATCGACTTTGGGATCTCTCCAATTAACAGCGACGAATTCGGCCTGTTCGGTTCCGAAAAACACCTGGTCTCCGTAAGTCGCAGGGGTCGACTGGGTCGGCGAAAAAATATCAGCACTACCGACTTCCTTCCCTTGATCGAGATCGATCACATGCAAAAACCCATCACACCCTGCAACAAAGGCTCGGTTTTGGGCAACCGTTACCGAGCACTGGATTTGATCCGGGGTTTCCAATTCCCAAATGATTTTACCATCCAAGGCATTAAGAAGATAAAGCTTTCCATCTTGCGAACCAAATAGCACATTGCTTTTGAAAAAGTTGGCACTCGAATTGATTTCACCGCCGGTCTCAATTTTCCAAACTAATTTACCGCTTGTATCGACGCAGTGAAAAAAACCATCAATGTCGCCCACAAATATTTTCTCGTCCTGGTAAGCGGGGGATGCCGCAATCCCGATTCCGAGTTTGATCTCCCAATTTTTTTCGCCAGTCGCAAAATCAATCGAGAACAGTTTTCCATCCATATCCGCTGCATAGACTGTTTTTTTTCCATTAGGCAGTTCCACTATCAGCGGCGTCCCCTCAAATCCGCCCTGAGGAACCTTGAATTCCCAAATGACATCGAGCTTAGCGGGAAGGGTCGTTGCGGCGACGCCACTCGATTGGGCATTCCCGCGAAAAACCGGCCAGCCGGCACTTACTTTTTTCTTGGAGTCGTCATCAGCACGAAACTGATCCCCCGAGGCAACGGGTCCGGTACTTAAAATAAAACAGCAAAACACTAAAACGATGCGCAACTGAAGCCCTGAAAACATAAAATTTTTCACAGCACTTAAAATATTTCCGCTCTCGTCGTTCATTCTTTTACTCACACCCACAGAAATTCGAGTCGCCCACGCGAACCTACCTTCGCGTCGAAATGATAAAACAAGAGGTCACTTAACCTCGAAGGCAGACTAACATCATAAGAAAAAAACCGGCAGACTCAAAACCGGTTCTCAATCCGTCACACTAAAATGCGCTCTGGTAAATCCCCAGCAGCGACTCTTGGTTGACATCACGTGGATTAAAGGTTCCTGTCCATTGAACCGCAGCAGCCGCCGCAAGTTCCGGCATTTGAGCAGCTTCGACACCACATTGGTCGAGTTTTACGCTTAACCCGGCAGCTTCGATCAAGCTCGTCAAAAACTCGGCAAGGCCCTCCGCTCCCGTGGAGGGAGAAGGCAAGCCGGGCAAGGATTCGGTCGTGCCTAGCAATTCCTGATACCAAGCATTGAAATGAATGCCGTTATACCGAACGACGTGCGGCAGCATGAGCCCCACAGCTTGTCCGTGGGCGGTACCGTAAGAAGCCGTCAACGGATTTGCCAGAGCATGGCTTGCACCCAACATCGAATTTTCAATCGCTACACCAGCGTACGCAGCACCCAGTTGCATCGCCGACCTCGCTTCGAGACTATTGGTATCCGTCAACACTGTTCTGAAATTCCCCGCCAGCAAACGCCACGCCTCCCTAGAATACATACTCGAAACCGGATTACGACGCTTCGTTACGAAAGTCTCTACGGCATGGGAAACTGCGTCTATGCCGGTCAACGCCGTTACCAATTCCGGCTGAGTGAGTGTCAGCTCTGGATCTAGAATCGCAATTCGGCAACTTGCCTTCTTGTCACCGCAAGCCATCTTCACGTGTGTCTTGGAATCAGAGATCAAGGCGAAGGACTGCATCTCACTTCCAGTTCCCGCCGTGGTAGGCACTGCGATCATCGGCAACATCGGTTGACTTGCCTTCCCGACACCGTGGTAATCGTGCATCGTTCCACCGTTGGTGTAAACGAAATTAATCCCTTTTGCACAATCCATGGAACTGCCACCGCCCAGACCAATCAGCAACTCTGGCTCGCAACGCTTCGCGAATTCAAGCCCCCGATCGATGTCTTCGGTTGTCGGATTTTCATGAGCACCGTCGAAGCAGTGCGCTGCAATCCCGGCGGCAGTCAACGACTCGATCGCCCGCTCTACATGGCCCGCGGCAATGATTCCAGGGTCCGTTACGATCAGCGCCCGACTGGCATTAAAACCACCGGCTAACTCACCCACTCGATCAAGCGCTCCTTGTCCGCAGATAACGCGGGTACGAAGATTGAAATCAAATTCCTGCATGCTATTTCGAAGTGGTTAGTGAGTTGGATCTTGATTGACAGCGGCGTTCAGCGAAAGCAGACATTTAACCAGCGACTAAGGCAGCGACTTTTTCCTCGGGCATTTGATATGCTCTGGACCGGAACAAGAAATCAATTAAATTTCCTTCATGCGGTTGCAGCCAATTCAAGCGATTCGTAGGAATCGGACCAATGTTTAATCGGTCAATGTTAGTCGCGTCGGTTAGTTGATCAATCCAGTCCAGATCTTCTGTAATTGCTGTTCCAACAAGCGTCGAACCAGCCGCTTTGATCATTTGATTCTGGGGACACTTCACAACGCTCACAAATGGGAACATGAATTCCTTGCTGGCGATTTCACATTGCGGGCTATTTGCATGCGCAACAATCGGCCGAATGTAAGCACATCGTTCCTGTTCAACCAATCGATCCCCATAAGGCTCAGTCGCATCCCTGACGCCGTCTGCCTCCAAATCCTGTTGCACCATCGCTAGGATTGCCTTGCCCACACCGTCGGTCGTGAACGCCGCAAGACCCGAATCAGGATGCTCCGGTGGCAAAGCTTCAATTGGCCCTAAACGCTGGGCAATTGCATCCGCGATTTCGTCAGTATGACGGGACGCGAAAATACCGGAACAGTTAATGCAACTGCGTCCGCCGTTGATATAAACCGATTCCACCATGACATCGAGATATTTCTCCCAGTCATCAACACAGTCATCGCCGAGGAATATTTTTGAGAACCCCGGGCCGTGAACCTGTACCTTAGGATTTCCAGCGTACTGGTCGATCGTCTTTTGAGAGCCAAAAATCATACTCCGGGAACAGGAGGTCAAGAGTGCACCGCCAACATCATGCCCTCCGGGATAGAGCGAGATAACTTCTTTTGGAATTCCAGCCTTTTCGAAGGCCGAAGCGACCCGGTAGGCAGTCCAGGGTTCCGACGATCCCGGCTTGAGCACCAAACCCATCTGAAGAGGCACAACCGGCAGCCAGAGGGTGTGGACACCGGGCGAGTTTGAGGGCAACACAGCGCCAAGAACAGGCGTCTGAGCCTGCAAACTAACGACAACGCCTCGCGACTCCATCCCGTAACCTCGACTGAGGATATTGAGATCAAGACCGCGAGTCAGGCACTGCAAAATCTCCGTCATGTTCCGCATGACGAAACTGTTCTTTTGCATATTGGATCGGCACATGTGCTCTGGCAAACCAGTCGATGCCGACTGGTGAACGACAAACTCGTCAGCAGTCTGTGTCCCCGACCCGAGTGGCAATGTCTCATTTTCGAAAAGATCCGCCGCTTGGGCGACCTTGGCAATTAGGTCTTCGATCGAAAACTGTTTGAGAATTTTCCGGGCTTCATCAGCTTTTCGCATGTCGCGACTGACTAAACCCCCGTTGGCCGAACTGACTCTCGCAATCGGTTCACCCGTATTGAAATGAACGACGTCGGTTGTTTCGAGGGATTCATATGGTTTTCCCCATCGAATAGCAGGTATCTCAAGCACTTGTCAAAACTCCAATTGATTTACGAATAGCAATGACCGCCCAAACTAAGAGAGAAAAGCTCTCGACTTTGGACGATCTAATTTGTCGCAAGAAAAGTCTAAAGCGGGGTGTCCCGCGTTGAATGATCTAATAAACACCGACCGTTGTCGCTGCCGCGATCTCGTGAAACGGTCGTACGCCGCTTACTCCGTCCCAGGGAAATGTTTCAAACGGCATTTCCCGTTCACCTTCGTCCCGCTCCAGAAAACCTGGAACGAAGAATTCGTCGGTCAACGTCGTCAACTTCACACGCCCTGTCTCCCCAAATCCGACAACAGAATTGTGATCGTCAAAACTAACGACTTCGGTTACCGCCCGCGGTTGGGGAGCGTAGTAAGAAATTTTGTACT
>JAAHTH010002187.1_pt2 | contig 12628 bp, 10 predicted proteins | sample 6116091 | NCBI WGS metagenome assembly JAAHTH01 (sample SAMN13939990, study PRJNA603662) | sponge metagenome | isolation source: marine sponge | host: Mycale hentscheli | place: New Zealand | collected 2006
TGCCTCATCTGGCGGCCTGCTGCAGCACGTGGTTGCTACGCCCCAGTGGATCTTGGTTGCTACGCCCCAGTGGATCTTGGTTGCTACGCCCCAGTGGATCTTGGTTGCTACGCCCCAGTGAACCGCCGCCAGTTGGTTCGTCAACACGGCCGGTCCGATTTAGGAGACCAAGATCAAGCTGATCACCTATTGCAATTCAGACGATTGAGTCCGCGCAAGACACACTCACATTCTTCAATACGTAAAGCGGAAACGTTACACATATGCTGCAGTTGGATTCTCTTCTTGAATACCAGCCTTCACAATTTCAAACCTTGCATGTGCTTAGGCGGCAGTCGCACCAAATATTCCAGCGAAGCTCTGCAGGATAATTCCTGCTTCAGCACCAGTACTTCTTATCAGGAAATCCAAAGCACATATCGCTTTGAGGTGTTGACCGACCTGCAGACACAACACAAAACGGGGTCACCAAACCGGCTGCGCCTGAGTTCAATCACTTACTGACTTGCGTTGGTCGAAGCTGAGCCAGTTTGTCGAACCGAACTGACACGAGGCGACGCATGGTCAAGTTTCAACAAAGAAGCCTCGCCCCTTCCCACCCGAGGTTCCATGGACACAAATGCTGCGTGTCCCGGAAAACCTTACTAAAAGCGTTGTAGACCGGCGTACAAACATTGCAGACCACAGAAGAGCACCAACATTGCGCGATCACTTGTTTCGGAATTTGACCTAAATTTGATTGCTTGATTGCTTGATTGCCTTTCACGCATTGACGAGTGGCGACAGGCACTCGGTGTGAAGCAAAATTGCAGCTGCCATCAGGACATAATTGACTCCACATTACCGCTGAAGGGTCAAAATCGCTTAGACTTTAAAGCCGCAGTCAACTTTCGTTTCTCGATCCCATGGTTTCTGGATGATCTCCCGTCGTGACGCCCTGAAGAGCACTTTGTCTTTTGGTGGCTCAGCCTTTCTATTATCTCGTCATCCCAAAGCGAATGGATTCACAAGTCCAAATGCCCGCCCGCGCATTGGCGTCGTGGGATCTGGGAGTCGCTGGTACATCCGTGCAACCGGGATCGATGCCGACTATGGATCAGCACCTCAAATGCGAGGTTTTGGTGATTACGTTGCCATTTGCGATGTTGACTCACGACGTCGGGAATCGGCAGCTAACATCGTGCAAGATTGGACAGGCACTGCTCCGAGCACGATGCTCGATTATCGTGAGATTCTTGATGACGACTCCATCGATATCGTTCACATTTCAACGCCGGATCACTGGCATGCCAAAATAGCGATTGAAGCGATGTTGGCAGGAAAAGATGTTTACTGCGAAAAACCGATGACACTGACGATTGAGGAAGGTCGTCAGATGTGTGACGTTTGCAAACGCACAGGAAGAGTCGTTCAGATTGGTACCCAACAACGCAGTGGCATTCAATTTCTGCAAGCGATTGCGTTGATACGCGCGGGTCGCTTGGGCGACATCAAGAAAGCAACGTGCAGCATCGGAGGAGCCCCCACCAGTCCCCAACTTCCCGCAGTTTCGGCTCCAGCGGAGCTCGATTGGAACCAATGGCTTGGCCCAGCTCCCAAAGCTGATTATCACTACCTTGCCGGGAATTACGGTGAGACCAAAAGCTGGTCGCGCTGTCATTACGAATTTCGTTGGTGGTACGAATACTCAGGTGGCAAACTTACTGACTGGGGAGCTCATCATGTGGACATTGCAACCTGGGGACTGGGAAAAACCGCCACAGGCCCGATTGAGGTCAATCCCGTCATGGCCAAGCATCCGGTTGAATTCAAGGACGGCATGCCGATGGATGCCACAAAATTCAATACCGCAACTGCATTTCTAATTCAGGCGAAGTATGAAGACGGGCAAGAACTTGAAATCCGGCACGATCAAGGCAACGGGATTTTGTTTGAAGGCACCAAAGGACGGATCTTTGTCAATCGTGGGCGGCTGACGTGCCAACCGGTTGAAGACCTAACCGCCAACCCGTTACCCGCAGATGCGCGTCGCGCGGTTTACAAGGGACAGGAACCCACGAACCATTTCCGTAATTTCTTTGAGTCAGTCGAGGCGAAACGGGAACCTGTCTCAGATGTATTCAGCCATCACCGAGCACTCTCAACCTGCCATTTGGCTGGAATTGCAGCAAGACTTGGGCGCCCCATCCAGTGGAATCCGAACGAAGAGAGGATCATGAATGATCCCGTTGCACAAAGCTTTGTTGCCCGTGAAGCAAGAAAGGGATTCGAAACAGCCAACGGATGAGCTTGGACATTTGAAACACCGCTACCTTATGAGTCACTTCGAAGACCTTCCACCGAATGACAATTCCCCGAACCATGGAGTTGGCTTTGCCTTCCAAATTGAACCTGCGTGCTTGTCCGCTTCCGTTTCGCCAACATTGCTACGGCATTCTGGTGCTGATAGCAGGGTGTGTTTACCAGAATTTACAGGCGCAAGAACTGGTATTTCGTGACCTCTTCAATGGAAAGGACCTGACTGGCTGGATTGATGTAAACACGTCACCAGAAACTTGGTCCGTCAAGGATGGTTTGCTGATCTGCACAGGGCAACCCATTGGTGTGATGCGAACCGATCGTCAGTACGAAAACTTCATCAGTGAAGTGGAGTGGCGTCATATGGGGCGGGGGGGGAATTCGGGCATGTTCCTCTGGTCGGATGCTAAACCTGAGGGCAACCGTCTGCCAAAAGGAATGGAGGTACAGATGCTGGAACTGGACTGGGTGAATCAACACAAACGCCGAGATGGCACACTTCCGCCAATCGCCTATGTTCATGGAGAACTGTTTGGAGCAGGCGGCATGACTGCGATCCCGGATAACCCTAGAGGAAACCGCAGCAAGTCACTTGAAAATCGCTGCAAGGGAGTCGGACAGTGGAACCGCTATGTTTTTGTCGCGGTCGACGGGATGGTAAAACTTTCTGTAAATGGAAAATTCGTGAATGGTATCCGTGACGCTTCATACAAGAAGGGATACATCTGCCTTGAATCCGAAGGCAAGGAAATCCACTTTCGAAAAATACGCATCATGGAACTGCCACAAGGTCTTGCTGACGCAAGCAACACAGCTCCACTCCTCAAACTGCGCCAACAGGGCGTCGAGGAGCCGAAAAAGTGACTACCAACGAATGTTTTCTGGTCACGGGTGGTCTCGGGTGCATAGGTGCCGAAACAACCAAATGGCTACTCAACAACACAACCGGCAGGGTTGTCGTTTGCGGTCGTGATGACAATTTGAAGCGGGTGAAGCGTGTGTTTCATGACATCGACACAACGAACCTCAAAGTAGTCGCGGTCGATATCACGAATCAGCAGTTGCTTTCGAATACGATTGAAAAAGAAGGAATCAGCCACGTCATCCACTTGGCGGCTCTTCAGACCCCAGACTGCAATCAGCACCGAGACCTTGGCATGCAGATCAATCTTGGCGGTACGCAGAACCTGATTGAGGCAATGAAGTGCCACCTTTCCCAAATCAAAAGGTTTGTGTTCGCGAGTTCGATTGCAGTCTATGGACCGCGAATGTTCTACACGGAAGGTCGGGTGCCGATTGACGCCATCCCACATCCAGTCAATGTCTATGGCGCTTGGAAGCTTGCAGGCGAAAACATCACACGCATCTTCACTGAAGAAACAGGCATCGCCTCCATCAGTTTGCGTCCAGGCGTGCTGTTTGGACCTGGAAGAGACGCTGGCTTAACCTCAACGCCCACAACTGCATTAAAATCGGTTGCCCTCGGCATACCCTATGAAATTCCATTTCAAAACAGTCAAGACTACCTTTATGCTCCTGATGTTGGCGCGTCGTTTGGACATGCAACAACCGAGCCATTCGCAGGCTACGCAGCTTTTACTTTACCCAGTCACACAGTCGACACATCCCAGTTCGTTTCCGCAATCACCGAGGCAGCGGAAAACATTGGCATTGCATCGCAGTGCAAGATCACCGTTGGGAACCAAACGGTACCTTTCATTTGCGACCTCGCATACGACACATTCCGGAAAGCTTTTCCGAACGTGCCGCACACCCAACTGGATATCGCTGTGCACGCATCGCTGCGTATTTTTCAAGAACAGATAAAAAAAGGGTGGCTCGGCACAGAGATGATTCACTAGCCCCAGCCCTTCTCCAGTTCACCTCTCACGCACAGGCCAAATCATGCTGAATCCGAACATCAAGGATGCGTTACAAATCACCCTCAATGACCATCGAATGTCGAGAGGCGAAAAACGCGCCATGGCAAAGGTCATCGAGCAGCATGTCAAAAGTGATCATGAGCTTTCACACGCAAGGAGCATCATATTTGAACTTGCACGGCAAGAACTCTCAGACCCGCACACGCTCAAGATTCTCGACTGGGTTGAGGAAGCAAGCAAAATCCTTGCAGAAAGACCCGACCCAAATCAAGCAAACAAGGCAGAAGCGTTTTTCAGCCCGGTTGATAACTGCACAAGCAAGATCATCCGTATGTTTCAGGAAACACGAAGAAAAGCCGATGTTTGTATCTTCACAATCACTGACGACCGGATCAAAGATGCGATCATGGATGCGCACCAACGCGGCATTTTGGTACGAATCATCTCCGACAATGATAAGGCGAATGACCTGGGTTCCGACATCTATCAACTGGAGCGTGCTGGGGTCCCGGTGCGATGCGATCGGACCGATTACCACATGCATCACAAATACGCGATTTTCGACGGCAAGTCGCTGCTGACCGGCAGCTACAACTGGACGCGATCAGCTTCAAGGAATAACGAGGAAAATTTCATCGTTACCGCGGACAATTCACTGGTGCAGCGTTTCGAAAATTCTTTCGCGGACCTTTGGAAACAGCTGGAATAGCCCCCTTTACGAATACCGCTTTTCAAAATGCAATCGAAGCAAGCTGGCTTGAATAAACTGATCTGCCATATCGAGCTTTGTATCCGGTAGCATTTCAGTGCGGGATTGCGAAAAGAAGGGTGCCAATTGGAGATTCATCTCTAAACGCGGTGCACCCACCGGATTTTGTTGGCTAAAATCCTGAAGTGGCAATGCTCTTCGTTTCGAGGAGTTGAACGTCGCGTGAATGTCAGATTTGTGGCAATAGTAGCTGGCTGCCCCTGACCATCATGTCCTGACGAGACAGTTGCCTTTGTACAGCGGATCATCCATTCACATACTGCATCCCAGCGACGAGTTCAGCCATGAAGTTAACTGCATGTTTGCTAACACTTTTAATTTTACCAACCGGCCTATTATCAGCTCAGACAAAGCAGACATCCGTTGAAAAAGCACTGGCGATTTCATCCAGCACAGGGCGTCCCATCTTTGTGATGGCAGGACAAGAGACCTGACCGCCTTGCGTAGCGCTGCTTGATCGCCTCCAAAACGACCGATCATTATCAGCCTTTGCGGGACAGTTTGTTCCGCTCAAGATCACGACCAACAATAATCCTGACTGGGCGCAGTGGTCACGGAAATATCCGATGACTGGCAACGGAATTCCGCAACTGTATGTCGTCAGAGCCGATGGCGAACAGATCTACGGTGGCGCCGGTGCCCCCAAAGGAGACGAATTGCCCACCATGTTATTGGCAAGCCTGAAACGTTCGGGCCGCGCTTTCACAAGTCAGGAAGCAGAATTTCTGCAACGCACTGTTAAAGCAACTGAGCTCGCACTGCAATCGGGTGATCTACTGAAAACAGGTGTCGTCTTTTCAGAGATTGGACAACTCGGTCCGCACGATAATCTGGGCAGCTTTGCAAAACCCGCGTTAAGGTCGAAAGAACTGTACACCGAACTCAAAACACAACTCGTTAGCCGTATCGAAGCTGCAAAATCAGAATTACTCGATTCCAACCCGGCGCAGCCACTTGATTCCCTGCTCGCTCTGTATGAAGCAGAAGCTGTTGCGAAACTGTTTCCAAAATGGAAAAGTGAGACATCAAGCATCATTCGGGAAATCAAAAAAAAGCCCCAATATACGGCTCAAGGTGAACAGGCAGAGGCCATTGTCCGGGCACGCGTGGTTGCAGCATCGCCGTCACCGCGAATCCGTAACCGTGCAGAAAGCCTCTACACGAGTGTGATTCGCCGATTCCCCCAAACGGAAGCCGACACCCTCGCTAGAGCCGAACTCGCCGCGGTTACTCCCAACGCAAAAATCTTGAGCATGCCGCCCGAAGACATGCAGCCAAGTACGAAAAAGTCTAACGGTCTACGAACCTGGTCTACTCAAAAGGGTGACTTCAAAACCCGAGCAAAATACCTGCGTCAAAGAGCAGGAAAAGTCCAGTTGATGAAAGAGGACGGAGAGACAATTGTGGTTGACATTTCGATCCTGAGCCTCGACGATCAAAAGTATCTTTCGGAACGCATTGGAAAAAGCGACTAACGCGCACACTTTTTTCTGCAGCAGGCACAGGTATCTCAGGGGAGCAAATATTCTGCTTTCATTGCGTCCCCGCTCCCTACCTACGAAACTCATACCGGCATGCATTCAGCAACGGACCAAGCGAAATCATCCGACAAGGCTGACCAAACAGGGCAGATGCAAGATGACTCACAATCACAGGGTCCACTTGAAACATCTCGGGCCGCTCATTTAGCGGCTATCTGCTTTGCCATGGTTTTGCCAACACTGGCAACTCTGCTGTATTTTGTTTTCCTTTCCGGTAGCGATTTGATGAAAATCGTGTACTTCGGAAGCAAAGTACTCCAATTCTCATTCCCACTTATCTGGGTCCTCGCGGTACAGCGAAATCGCATTCACATCCCCCGACCACAGTGGAACAGTATTTCTGCTGGAACTTTGGTGGGAATCGGTATCGTCGGCACCGGTCTGCTGGCTTATTACGGCTTTCTCAAGGACAGCACCTATCTAGAGAACGCACCGGCACTTGTCACAGCCAAGGTAGCTGAAATGGGGTTGACCACCCCAATGATGTACATCCTTTTTGCTCTTTTTCTGGCAGTTCCACACTCGCTACTGGAAGAGTACTACTGGCGTTGGTTTGTCTTCGGACAGACCAAACGTGTTACAGGAGCCAACACAGCCATCATCATCTCCAGCCTGGGTTTCATGTCACATCATGTGATCGTCATTCACCAGTTTTTGGACAACGGCTGGGGTGTTACGCTTTTCTTTTCGCTCTGTGTTGCAACCGGTGGGGTTCTTTGGGCATGGTTGTACAACCGCTACAGAACACTCTACGGTCCATGGGTCAGCCACCTGTTGGTTGATTTGGGCATCATGTACATCGGCTACGACTTGGCAACCTTCGCCAACTGAGCATCCGTTCGCTCGACGCCTGCCATCATCAAAAGGTTGGCCCTGACACTTACTTGGCAGAACAACTGCCCGGCCCCCAGATGCCCAAACTCTGGGTCATCTGATCAGGCCGTTATTTGGATTCGCCCCCGATACAAATCAGATGTTTGAGCGTTCTTGCGTACAGGTTCCCTGATGAATAGGAAAGACTTGAGAGCGTCCACGTCTCACCCAATGGACCTAGATCAGCAACTGCGACCAGTGCGTTTTCATTCAGACTCGGTGCCTGCCAACGCACAACGTACACCATCCCCAACATCGTTGGCACGTACAGATACTCACCTACAACAATCGGACTTGCCGCAGACACATGCCCCCACCCGTCTCCCGCATTCCGTCGATCCTGCGTTACACGATGCCCGTTTGCATTTTTCATGTCGTTCTGTACTGGAGTGTCCCATGAAATCAAATCATTTTCACCCGGTGCTCGCCTCACCTGCACGGGAACTTGCAAGTACTCAACTCTGCCACTGGGAATATGCACGCGTCCAATCAGGTAATCGTGGTGCGCTCGAAAATAATGATAATCTCCCACCAGAATATTGGTTTGGTATGTCAAGGGCTTGCGCCCACCTTTGAGTTCCGTTCCGTGTTGTGTCTGATATCGCCCATCGACCTGCTTTGTCAAAGTGATGTTGTCACTCAGAGAAACCTCGTTGATCGCCTCACCCGTGTGAGCGTCGAAAGCCAAGTGCTTGTCCTTTACAAAAGCAACGACAAATTTACTGTTCCACACAGCATTCTGATGAGCTGCATAACCTGTCACTGCACGTTCCCACAACACCGTTCCGTCACTGCCCTTGAGCATCGATAAACCAAATGGTTCCTCGGGAGGCTGATGCCCTCCACCACGTCCAGTGAGTATGCCATTTGTCCCATCCGAGAAGCGTCCAGTCATGGACGTTGAGTGAACAGAGGTGCCTGCGACTGAGATCCAACGCAGATCGCCAGTCGCCATATCTCGCTTCTGAAGTCGATTCCAATACTGGGCTCCACGGCCGAGCTTTTTGGCTTCATCCTTAGTGGTAACTTTCAACGGTAAATCGTCCTGGGTCACACGACTGATGACGACGTCATCATCCAACAAGAACGGCTCATGCTGTCTTGCATGGTGCCGGCCGAATGGAGTCCAACGCTGTGACCACTGCAAATCGCCATCGTGATTGAAACCCTGAACACTTCCACCAACGTTGACGAATACGACATGCTTCCGATTTGCAACCGGCGATGCGGCCGTATTGTCACTAAACAAGCTCGATAAGTCGGTCTCGCGAACCCCAGGGATGGTCCTCCGCCAAAGTTCGTTTCCTGTCTTGGCATCAAAACACAATCCCACGATATCGGACCCAAATTCTGTGTCAGCCGTTACCGGTTCATGAGATGTAACAAATACTCGATCGCCGACAACAACGACGCCGCCTTGCCCCGTGCTGGGCAGCGGCGTTACCCAGCGAATGTTTTTGCCCAACGCCAAGCTAAAGTCGGTGACAGCGTTTCCCGGGACGACAAAGTTTCCCCGAGGCCCAGAGGCCTGTGGCCAGTCGGCCGCGACCGGTAAACTGACCCAACAAACACAAATTTGCAAGCACAATAAAGATGTCAGACGCACCAACACATGTTACTCCCGAATGCACAATTAAGCCGACCATTGTTAACAATCCTAACATCAGGCAAGCAGTAACACACCGCAGTGTAGCTACGGCGTTCCTCGAATCGATAGATCATCAACGACTGCCGATTTTCCAACCGATAGTCGCAGGCGACGTTTGGTAGCATGCCCAATTCCGGGTGACCGGAATTGACCAACATCCACGCCATCAATCTGAACACTCATCTGATCGCCTTGAACCCTCACCATCAGGGAATGCCAAACGTCCGCGTTCAACTTGACTGGAATCGTTTTGGTCTTCTTATCGATCGCACTCTTCTGCTGCTTGGTCAATTTCCCGGCAAGCTTCAAAGTGCGATTCTCACGCTTCATCGGCCCCGTTTTCAGATCAGTAATATCAACCTTGTTCAGCCGAATTCTGGCGACGCAAATATGACCAGCATGCACTGACTTCTCCCTCATGTCAGCCAGATTAATTCCTAAGTCGTCACCCTTGGCGAGGCGAAACTTCATCTCAATCTGTACATTTCGGAATTCGACATCCTTCACCACGGAAACTCCGTGATCAGCAACAGGATGCCTGTTAATAAACAGAGCACCGTCCTTTAGATCAACCTGCTTATTTCCTTGGGCACGTTTCTTACTATTGGTCTCCCAACCATTCCCCAACTGTTCCTTCGCATCGTCTGCCTCAACACGCTCGAAATCGTCCTCAAACAGAAGCGGCAGCACTGGTGATTGTTCAGCGCCACCTAGCCCCTGAGCACAGGCAAAGCAGCCCCCATAAAGAAAGACCAAGTAACTGAGCAACGTCGTCAAAACTGGACTCACCTAATTATTTTCCTATGACTGTAGTGCGTACACAAAACCACTACATTCCGATTTCTGGACAATGCTGCCCAACCAGAAACTGCCACAACCGAGTGCCGGAGGTAAAAAGGTCCCCGCTCGACGCACAATGGCTGCTAAGGGTACCGCCTAAGTAGCCCGCTAACCTCGCTGCCGAACGACGCGATGTCCATCGCACAAGAACCCTTGCTAATACTAGCCTAACGAACCGACCCAAGCCATCAAAACCGAGACAACACGCGACACGGGCCTGACTGCCGCACAAATCACCCCAGCACCACAGTTAACAAAACAAACCAGATCAGCGGCGATGCAATTACGCTTAGCAGCATAGCATCCGCCTTAGATTGAGTGTCGCACCACTCACGCACAGACGAGGGCGTTGCAGGAACCACGCGTTACAGAATCAGCCCAAACCACAGGTACATTTGAGATACTGCCACTCGATAAACGGGCCGAACAAACGTTCCTGAAGATTACATCACGTCAATTAACCGAGACGGTCTGTAGCCACATGATACTGGGGGTCTTCCGACAAATTCACCTCAACAAAATCTCCGGCACGATCCAGCAGCCCCCTGCACTCATCACTGAGATGGGTGAGATGCAAACGCTTCCCACAATCTTCGTACTTTTCGGCAAGCGTATTGATCGCTTCCAGTGCTGATTGGTCGTAAACACGTGTGTAATAAAAATCAATCACAACGTCTTCAGGATCACTGGCAGGTTCAAACAGATCTCTGAATGACGATACCGAGGCAAAAAAGAGCGGACCGTGCAGTTGATAAATTTTACTTCCGTGCTTGTTGATCTGAACATCGGCCCCCAGATGCATCGCGTGCTTCCACGCGAATACCAATGCGGAGACAATGACCCCAAGAATAACGGCGGTTGCCAGATCATGCATAAGGACTGTGTACCCCGCGACCAAAACCATCACGCCCACGTCACTGCGTGGCATGCGATGAAACATTTTCAAGGATGCCCATTCAAAAGTGCCGATGACGACCATGAACATCACCCCCACAAGTGCCGCCATGGGAATTCGCTCGATCCAAGGTCCGAGAAAAAGAATGAACAACAAAAGGCAGACCGCTGCGGTAGCACCAGACAAACGGCCCCGTCCCCCGGAATTGACATTGATGAGTGATTGGCCAATCATCGCGCACCCACCCATTCCACCAAATAGTCCACAAACAATATTGGCAGTTCCTTGACCGATGCATTCACGATTTCCGCGTCCTCGCGTTTCTGTGATCTCGTCGATCAAAGTCAATGTCATCAACGATTCAATCAAGCCGACCCCGGCCAAAGTCAAAGCGAAGGGAAGTACGATCCACAGCGTTCCAACGGTGATCGGAGGCACCACGTATTCATAGAAGAATAACTGTGGTAGCCCGCCGCTAATCGAAGCAGCCTCGGTTGCTTCAGCGTCCCCTGAAACATGGGCAACACCGGCAATCGCTTTACCTGATGATCCCCGTTTTGTAACGGCATCGTTTTCAACCGTATCCAAACCGACAAGGGTATAGGTAGCACTCTCCGCGGAGACCGACTGTTGAACCTGCAGCAACGTCACCTCAGTCTCGGCTTTTCTCTGATCAGCAACCGCTTTAGCATCTGCATTCGCCTTGAGCATGTCGCCGACTGTGGCAACAAAATTTTCATTCCCGCCCTCAGAACTTACCTTGGAATTCACGGCGATCGAAATAAAGGTCACCGTTAGAATTGCAACCAGAGACGGCGGTACGGCTTTCGTCAATTTAGGAAGAAGCCAGATGATCGCCATTGTCAGTGCAACAAGTCCCAGCATCATCGCTAGCGGTGCACCATTGATCATTTGCAGTTGTCCACTGACCTGATCAAAGGTCTGAAAACTGCCAAACTGAGCAAGACAAATGACAATCGCGAGCCCATTAACAAAACCCAACATCACGGGATGTGGCACCAAACGGATCAGTTTTCCGAGCCTTAAAAAGCCCACAATCAACTGAATCATGCCGCACAGGATGACCGTCGGAAACAGATACTCAATGCCATGCATCGCTACCAGTCCGACGACAACGACGGCCATGGCGCCGGTTGCACCGGAGATCATTCCGGGGCGACCTCCTAACAGAGCAGTGATCAAGCCTATAAAGCAAGCCGAATACAAGCCGATAATGGGCCAAACTCCGGCCACAAACGCAAACGCGATCGCCTCAGGCACAAGCGCCAGAGCCACGGTGATACCAGAAAGAACGTCATCCTTGGCGGTCGTCGTCCGCGACCGAAAAAACTGAAGCATATTGTCAAGCGTAGAGTGGGACGCGGATTTGGCGTCGCAGGTGCAGAAACCCCAAAACGGCCATCCTCGACCTCGGGGCGATGCTGCGGATATTAGTCAAGCTTCCGCCCTCGTCAACGTCGGAACGCACAATTGCGATCCGCTAAGGCGGGAAAAGAAACGCCGTCTAAATGAAGGAAAGAGGACATTCGCCCCCGTAAAGGGGAATCGCGGGGCCAGCAACCACAAAAACGCTAAAAAACAGTCACTTTCTAACGGCTTGGATTCACTCAAACTTTTTTAAAACAATCCCAAGCCCGTCAGTTACAAAGCCCGATTGGCCGTGGAGACTTGAAGTCACCATGTTGTCGCTACGTCAGCATCTCACCATTACCGCCTCTGCCGCCTCGAAGATCGTGACCGACTTTCGCTTCTCAAGCCCCCAACGGGCAGTCCGCACGATGCTGGTTCTCTCGGTCAGCCAAACGGCGAATAACGGCGGCAGTTCGCGAATCGATGCCCAGTTGAAACACCACAAAATCT
>JAAHTH010002840.1_pt1 | contig 12627 bp, 9 predicted proteins | sample 6116091 | NCBI WGS metagenome assembly JAAHTH01 (sample SAMN13939990, study PRJNA603662) | sponge metagenome | isolation source: marine sponge | host: Mycale hentscheli | place: New Zealand | collected 2006
GAAGCTGAAAGGCAATCCCTAAGCTACAAACTGACAACGAAACTCAAAGGTATTGATGACCCAAAACAACGAGAAGAATTTATAATCAGTTTTTTTAAAATTTTAAAAAGTGGCGAAGGATATGAACAATTGTTTCCTACTTGGCCTAAAATGTCTGATGAAAAAAAGAAAGCATTTATTGAAGCTGGTAAAAAATTTGATCCAAACAAAGGTAGAGCAAAAGAGTTTGCTCAAAAAATAATAGCCGCAACAACACCTAAAGAAATAGAAGATAGCACAGAAGCTGTTGTTGATGATGTCGAGACACAAACTGGTGTTGATTTAGATCAAGCAGAATCTGATGCGGAATCAAAAGAGGATATGTATGATCCTTCTCCCGAAGAACGTCAAACTTTGGCAGCAGCATATAATATTTTTAAAGAAGAATTTTACCAAGTAAGAAAAATGACTCAACAGGGTCAACTAATCCAAACATTGATTAATCAATTAACGAAAATTCAAAAAGAAGAAACAGAAGACTCATATGAAAAAGTTGATGAAATAATAAATGAAGAAGAAAAACAGCGTGTAAAAAAAGAACTAGAAAATGTTAAAACTGATTTTAGATCTTTTTATCAAGAATTATTGTCCACAAAAGGTTTATTACAGAAGGCCGGTAAAGAAGCTAAAGCAGGTAAATTAAATTTTAATCTTGTTAAGAAAGAATTTCTACAACAATTGCAAAAAATACAGGATGATATTCTTGAAATTTATAGCGATCTTGTAAATTTAAGTCCTCCAAAAGCCGAAGTAGAAGAAATCCCAGAATCCCAACAGTTTTTGGAACAAGAAGGAGAACAAGAGGAAGAGAAGGATGATAGGTTATCGAGAGCTAAAAAGATCCAAGCTGTTTATAATGAAATAACAAAGTCAATAGGTCCGATAGTTGCTGTTTTATCCAAAGGTGAGCCTTTCCCAGAATCAAGAATGTTACCAGCGGTTGCAACGGCTCTTGAAAAGTTAAATAAAATTGTAGACTTTTTTCCAAGTGTTAAAGCTTTCTCTGGACAAACCGGATCGTTTGAAGAATTGAAAGAAAAATATACTGAGATGATTCGTAACTTGGGATATTTAAATGATAATTTCCAACGTCTTATGAAAGATGAAAGTGTCTCGTCTACTACAATAAATAATTTATATTTAGGTCTTAAGAGATTTTCAAAGGAAATGGAAGACACTTTTGGAGTTGAATCAAAAATAATTGACAAACCAAAACCAACTGATCCAGATGCAGAAGCAGAAGATACTGGTTCTGATGGAGAAGACAACGATGGTGATGGTCAAATTGATGGACCAGATGAAAAAGAAAAAAAAGAAACAGAACTTCGATCCATTGATAGGGCTGAAATATTTATAAAAGATAAAATTTTTCCACTTGACAAATACATGGAAATTTTTGATGATAACCCGGAGGCTCAAGGTTTTGCAGAAGATTCTAGAGATGTTTTAGGATTGTTCTTGGCTCTAAGTAAAGCAACACAAGAAATGAATGAACAAGAAGAAGTCGCAATGGGCCAAGAATCACTCAGTCGAGTTATAACATTTTTAAGTAAAATATTTAAGGTTCCACAAACGAAAACAGAATATATTATAAACCAACAGCTTCGTAAGATAGTTCCTAATAAATTGAAAACATTAAGCCAGTTTCTTACAATGGTTAGAAGAGAGGGTCAAAATTCAGAACTTGTTAGGTTGGCTCGTTTTATACAAAATAGAACAAAAGCATTTCCTTTTATCGTTACTGTAGATCCTTCTCAACTTATGAGAAAATTTGATATAGAGGATTCTAAAGCAAAACCAGAAGAAAAAGGTGAAGAGACACCACAACAGGCTCAAGATGCTGAAGCCGAGGAACAAGGAGAAGATTTAACACCAGATGAAGATGGTGTTGTAAATAAATTCCTTGATATTGTTCGCAAAATGAAAAACTTGGAAGAACGAGTATCGCCCCGTCAATTACCCGCTTCCGGTGAAAATCGAATTCTTAAAATTTTAGGAATTACATCTGATCAATACAGACAGGCTTTTAAACAACTTGATCCAAATGATCAAGAAATATTTAAATCAATAGTTAAATCAGCTTTGAAAAACAAAGCAAAAGGTAAATCATTCTTTAAGCGATTAGAAACAAAACCACAAAAGAAGAAAGAAAAAAGCACTTTTGATCAATATGTTGATATGGTCGCCACAAAGGTTGAACCTTTTGTACAGAGAGAAATTGAAAAGGTTAAAAAGGTTGTAAAACAAGAAAACCCAAAAGCCGACAAAGAAGAAATCAAGGATGAAGTTGAAGAGAAGATTGATGTCGTTAATTTGGCTGCCGAGGTTATTGAAGATGTTGCTGAAGAGAATCCATCAATCCCTGATGAAGTAATTGAAAAAATACCAAAAGAAGAAATTGCTGATATAGTTCAACAAGAAATTGATGCAATTGAACTTGATAGTGAGAAGACATTTGGCCCTGATATCTCCAATTATAACCCAAGAGATAAAGAGATAGCAGAAGTTTTTAGAATGATTGGGCCTAATTTAAAAAGCCAACAAATGGTTATTAGGGAGATAATGGAAGACATACCAAATATGAATCTTGAAGATAGTGGAAATTTTCAACAATTTATCCAAGCGGATTTGTTACCAGCACTCGACGGATTAATGCAAAAATTAGGTAGATATCAATTGCCGATTGTCCAAGGAGAATACGGTGCGGAAGATCTTAAAGGTACAGATATTTACAAGTTTATTTTTAATAGATTAAATCCAAAATTATTAGATGTATTTGATTTTGAAATTGTGGAAATACCATTTGGAGCAAAGTTTGATTCATCATCAATGGAAGCATATTCAGCCGAAGATGTTGAAGAGAAATATGTTGGTAGAGTATTGGCTGTTCATGCGGCTGGACTTGAAAGAGGCGGTAGAGATATTAGAGCACCAAGAGTAATTGTTGGAAGATAAAGGAGAAACAATGGCTCAAAAGTTTTATGTAATAGACACATCAGTATTCCTTTCGGATGCAGGTTGTTTATATAAGTTTGAGAATAATGATATTATTATTCCAATTAAAGTATTAGAAGAAATTGATAAACATAAGAAGCGACAAGACTCCGTTGGATTCAATGCTCGCATGATTATTAAACACCTTGATAATTTACGAGAGAAAGGTTCTCTTGCTTCTGGTGTTCGTATTGATAAAGGCAAAGGAATTTTACAAGTGGTCACGGCTACTTCTGAACTTCCAAGAGATCTTGATCCAACAATACCAGATAATGAGATTCTTGCTTCTGCGATAAAGATCAAAGAAGATAATCCAAAGAAAAAAGTTATTGTTGTGTCTCGCGATATCAACATGAGGGTTATTGCCGATTCTATTGGCTTAATAGCACAGAATTATATTACAGAGCAAGTGGTTGATGACCGCAATAAATTGTATTCTGGATATGCAGAAATCGTTGTTGATGATCAAATGATTGATCAATTTTATGATGATGAACCAATATATTTGGACGAAGGTTTGAAAGTCAAACTCTATAAGCACCAGTTTATTATGCTTCAATCGTCCGATAACCCCAAAAAAACCGCACTTTGTTGCTTTAAAGGATACAACCTACCCCTTGAAAAGATCATAGGCGAAAAACGAGACCTAAGCTGGGGAATTGCCCCTCGTAATAAAGAGCAAGCTTTTTCATATGATTTGCTCTTTGATGAAAATATTCCACTCGTCACTTTAATTGGTAAAGCAGGTAGTGGAAAAACCTTGGTTGCTCTCGCAGCAGCTATTGAACAAACACTTGGAATGAGAGATAATAAATATAAAAGAGTCCTTGTGTCTCGACCGGTTCAACCGATGGGTAAAGATATCGGTTTCTTGCCGGGAACCATGGAAGAAAAAATGCTTCCTTGGTTGAAACCAATTCAAGATAATCTACAATTGATTCTTGGTAACGATAGAACCATGCTCCAATCATTTATGGAGAAAGGTCAAATTGAAGTTGAAGCTTTAACTTATATTCGAGGTCGTTCTATTTCCAATGCCTATATAATCATCGACGAAGCTCAAAATCTGACCGCTCATGAAGTCAAGACAATCATAACAAGGGTCGGAGAAAACACGAAGATCGTCCTCACAGGGGACATAGAACAGATCGATAATGTTTATACCAACGAGACCTCAAACGGATTGGCTTATGCTATTGAGAAATTTAAAGAATCAGATTTGGCGGCTCACATAACCTTTAAGAAAGGAGAGCGATCAAGAATCGCGACAGAAGCAGCGAAGATTTTATAGGAGGGTCTCCATGTTTATTATTTTGTTTTTTATGTCTCTGGTTTTAGCACAATCAGGTGGTTCTGAACAACATGTTCAAATTTATGTTGATCTAACTGAGGTTCATGATCCAAGCGGAAAGAGCGGCACTTCGATGCCTTTGAATATTTTAGTAGCTGATGTTGCTCAAAGTACAAGCATGTTAAAACACTCTTTACAACATCACTCAAATCCTCATAGATGGAATGGAACGGTTAACACTTATGATTGGACCAATATCAAACACATTCCAAATTTTCAAACGTGTGATTATTCAGATGCTGTTTCATGTGGTGCTGCAAATAACCACTGGACCTTGAGAACAATAGTGTTGGTTGGAAACAAGTATTCTACAATCACCATGAAGTTATATGATCAAGATGGAAGACAATTAGGCCATGGGTCTAGAACCCGATGGGGAACCATTAGATGGCAACCTCGATGGAAACTGACCAAAGTAAAAGAACAAGGAGCATTTGGAACATCAGCCACAAGAGAGATTTTTGAGATGTGGCCCCCGGAAATGCAAGAGATTCCACCTTTAATAAGACCCTTTGATATCAGACAATCACTAATTAATACTTATATCGTTGATAAGTCTGCTTGTTACTTGGATATTTGTAAGTAAGATACTCTTTTGTCTTGACATAGTTACAATATCGTAGTATAATAAAGATAATGGAGTTGTAATTATGAAATGGATTAAAGAGTCGATCAAAAAATCCAAGATTTTAAAGGATCACTATAAATTGCATGATATAGATGTTTTCATAAAAGATAGGTTCACCAATAATCTTGATTTTGATTTCTGCTTAAAGCAGATTGCGATAAAGATTCCATCCTATTTGTTGTCTGGTATTGATATCATATATGTTGGTCAATTTGATTTTCTTAATAAAAGAGAGATTAGTGCCCTTTATGATGAAGGTGCGATTTATATAACCAATGTACAAGAAGATGAACAAGATATTATAGAGGACATTATTCATGAGATTTCTCACTCTTTGGAGGAGAGATATAGTGACTTTATTTACTCTGATGGCAAAATGATGAATGAGTTTCTTGGTAAGAGAAAGAAATTATATTTTCTTCTTAAGGCTCAAAATCAAAATCCCCCAATTGAACTTCAAACAACAATAAAATTTGATCAAGATATAGATGATTATCTTTACAAAGAAGTGGGCTATAAATTATTATGGAATTTAATAATTGGCCTTTTTATATCCCCATATTCTGCAACTGATCTGCGAGAGGATTTCGCAGTTGGTTTTGAATATTATGTCCAAGGAGACCACAAAACAGTAAAGCAAATGTGTCCGACTTTGTTCGCACGATTAGAAGAACTCTTTGACTTGGAGGGGTAATATGCCTCACATATCTTTCTCAGAACTCAAAATTTGGTCTGAATGTCCATTTAAGCACAAACTTATGTATATCGATAAAATCAAAGGATTTATTGGTAATGAATACACGGCATTTGGAGGAGCTATTCACAGTCTTTGTGAAAATGCTTTACTTGGTAAATTGCCCGAAGAAGACTACGAAGAGTATTTTCAACATGCCTTCAGAGCCGAACTTAATAAAGTTCCTGTTTCTAAACCCAAATTAGTAATGGAGATGTTGTCACAAGCCAACAGAATTTCTCCCGAAGTTATCCCTGCGGTTGAATCCTACTTCGGAAATTTTGAAGTTGTGTCCGTTGAGGAACGATTATTCGAAAAAATCGAAAATTTTGAAGATGCTGATTATAACTTCAAAGGGTTTATTGATTTTGTCGCAAAAACAGAAGATGGTAAATATCATATTGTTGACTGGAAGTCGTGTTCTTGGGGTTGGAAAGCCGAGAGAAAAACTGATAGAATTACAACATACCAGTTAACTTTATATAAGAAATTCTTCTGCCAGAAATATAATATTGATCCAAGTTTGGTGGAAACACATTTTGCTCTTTTAAAGAGAACAGCGAAATCAGATAATGTTGAATTTTTCCGAGTAACGTCTGGCCCTCGTAAGACCGAAAATGCTAATGAATTATTATTGAAAGCATTATCAAATATCAACAGACAGATAAAATTCAAGAATCGCCTGTCTTGTGATAGATGTGACTTTAGAAAATCAGAGCATTGCCAATGAGCAAGAAGGACTATTATACATATACGACTGGTGATAGCTTATATGTGGCTAATGGTGCTGTTTCTATTGATATACACCCCGACCACATTAATGTATTAGACTTAGATTTTAATATTGGAGACTTAGTGGAGACATATAAAAAAGAACTTGGAATTATCATTGGAGTATCAGAAAACAAAAACCACATTCTTTATCACCTCGGATGTAGAATTTACAAAATTCAAGTTGGAGAAGAAACCAAAGACTGTGGTTCTCTTTCTATAAAAAAGGTAAAAAAACCCCTTGACAAATAAATTTTAACCTGTTATAATATAATGAAAACGAGGTTAATTTGTCTACTAAAAAGAAGATCCTTACTTTATCGGATCACCCACTCTCACCTTCCAGTGTAGGAACTCAAACAAAATATGTTATTGAGGCTCTACTAAAAACCGGGAGGTATTCTGTTATATCGCTCGGTGGAGCGATGAAGCATCAAAATTATCAAGCTCTCACTGTTGCACCTTATGGTGAAGATTGGAAAATTATCCCCGTTGATGGTTATGGAACACAAGAACAAATAAGGTCAATTCTTAGGACTGAAAAAGTTGATGGACTTTGGATCATGACCGACCCAAGATTTTGGGGTTGGCTGTGGGCCATGGAAAACGAAATTAGACCATTGTGTCCAATTATTTATTATCATGTATGGGATAATTATCCTTATCCTCATTTTAATAAACCTTATTACTTATCTAATGATTGTATTGCATCAATATCAAAAGTAACAGATGATATTGTAAAAACAGTTGCACCGGAAGTTCCATCAACCTATATTCCTCATGCCGTTAACAGTGAAATATTTAAACCTTTCGAAAAAAAACAGATAGATAAACTTAGAAGTGATAATTTTAAAGACGAAGATAAAGATAAAATAATTTTCTTTTGGAATAATAGAAATGCTCGCCGAAAACAATCTGGAACATTAATTTTCTGGTTTAAAGAATGGCTTGATAAGAATGATTTACACGGCAAAGCACAATTGATAATGCACACAGATCCAAACGATGTACATGGTCAAGAATTGAATGTTATTTTACAAGACTTAGAACTCCAAAATAGACAAGTTTTGTTTTCTGTCCAAAAAGTGGAACCAAATCATTTAGCCGCACTTTATAATATGGCAGACTGCACAATTAATATTTCAGATGCCGAAGGTTTTGGTCTCGCGACTTTAGAATCTTTATCTTGTGGAACACCAATAATTGTAACTTTGACCGGTGGATTACAAGAACAAGTCACAGATGGCACTGAATGGTTTGGTGTGGGATTGAAACCTGCATCGAAATCTGTTATTGGCTCACAACAAGTTCCCTATATTTATGAAGATAGAGTCTCAAAAGAACACTTTTTTAGTGCTTTGACAAAAATCTATTATATGTCTTCCGAAGCACGTAGAGATTTGGGAATGAAGGGTCGCCAACATGTTCTTAAAAATTATAATTTTGAAACATTTAATGAAAAGTGGGTTACTCTGATGGATAATATTATGGAACAACATGGCTCTTGGGAAGATAGAAAACAATACGATGGAATTTATTTTGGAGAAGTGGCATGAAAAAGAAAATATTTGTAAGAGGACCTGTTCTTTCGCAATCTGGATATGGTGAACAATCTCGTTTCGCACTTCGCGCTCTTCGATCAAGAGAAGATTTATTTGATATTTTTATTCAACCAACACCTTGGGGTCAAACAGGTTGGATTTGGAAAAATGATGAATTTAGGCAATGGATGGATGAAAAAATTACTCTCACACAAGTATTAATCCACAGAAAACAGTTTAGTCCAGATATATCACTACAAGTAACCATTCCAAATGAATTTGAGAAAATGGCACCCATAAACATTGGTTATACTGCTGGCATTGAAACAACCAATGTATCGCCACAATGGCTTCAAGCGGGAAACGAGAAAGTGGATAAAATTCTTGTTGTTTCCAATCATGCCAAAGAAACATACGAAAACACTGTAGTGCAAGCAACTAACCAACAAACCGGCGAAACATTTCCATACAAACTCCAAACACCAATTAATGTTGTTTGGGAAAATACTGTTCGACATGAACCAGAAAATATTCCTGGTTTAAATTTAACAACAGAATTTAATTTTTTAATGGTATCACAAATGGGTCCAAGAAAGAATTTTGAAAATGCAATTAAATGGTGGGTAGAGGAATTTATTGATCAAAAAGTGGGTCTTATTGTTAAGACAAATATTAAAAATAATTCTAAAATGGATCTACAAGCTACACAAAACACTCTTAAACAAATTTTAAATAATTATCAAGATAGAAAATGTAAAGTTTTCTTGTTGCACGGCGACTTATCATCAGGCCAAATGACCGGCTTGTATACTAATTCTAAGATTAAAGCTATAATAAATATCGCTCATGGTGAGGGTTTTGGTTTACCTCTTTATGAAGCAGCCAGAGAGGGTCTGCCGATAATTACTATTAATTGGAGTGGTCAACAAGATTTTTTAAATCATGAAGGTAAAAATTATTTTCAAGAAGTAGATTTCAATTTACAGCCAATTCCAAATGAAGCAGTTTGGAATGGCGTGCTACAAGAGGGTACAAAATGGGCATATGCCGATCAAGGTTCATATAAAATGGCCTTGAGAAAAGTTCGTAAAAAATGGAAAAATGCCAAGAAAACAGCAGAAGAACTCAAAACGATTGTAAATAATAAATTTAGTGATGAAAAATTATTTGAAGGTTTTTGCGATGCGGTTTATGGTGAAAAAATAGATGTTAACTCTTGGTTACAAGAATTAGAAGAGGAAATAGTTGAGCAAGAATAAGATTATTTATATAAGTGATTTCTTTGTTAATGAGGTACATGGTGGTGGTGAATTAAACGATTTTGAATTATTAAAAATACTTGATTCGCAGGGTTCTAATATAGAAAAGATAAAATCAAACCATGTGACACTTCATATTTTAAAAGAAAATAAAGATTCTAATTTTATAATTTCAAATTTTATAAATTTAAAGAAAGAGTGCAAAGATTATATTATAAGGTCATGTAAGTATATTATTTACGAGCATGACCATAAATATTTGTTATCAAGAAACCCAGCAATCTATAAAGATTATAAGGCACCCAATGATCAATTGATTAATGTTGAGTTTTATAAAAATGCCGCCGCTGTTTTATGTCAGTCTTCTTTTCACAAAAATATAATACAAAAAAACTTAAATATTGAAAACATAATAAACCTCTCAGGTAATTTATGGAGTACAGAATCACTTCAAATAATGCGTGTATTAAACAATAGAGAAAAAAAAGATGCTTTCTCTATAATGAACTCAAATATACCTCATAAAAATACAAGGGAAACTGTTTTTTATTGCGAACAAAAGGGTTTTGAATATTTGCTTATATCTTCGCAAAATTATCAAGAATTTTTATCCTTATTGAGTACAAATAATAAATTTATTTTCTTACCAAAAACACCTGAGACATTATCAAGAGTTGTTGTGGAGGCAAGAATGATGGGAATGAAGACATTTACTAATAAAAATATTGGAGCTTCTTATGAGTCTTGGTATAAAATGAAAGGAGAGGGATTGATAGATACTATGAAAGAAAAAAGAACAACAATTCCGCAAACTATCTTAGAGGTGCTTAATGGATAATCATTTTAAAATAATCATACCTCTTTACAATGTAGAAAAGTGGATTAAAATTTGTATAAGATCAGTAAAGGCTCAAAGTTATAAAAATTTTCAATGCATTCTATTGGATGATATATCTACCGACAAAAGTGCAGATATCATACAAAAAGAAATTAAAGGGGATGACCGCTTCAAGCTGATCGTTAATACTGAAAAAGCCTATGCTCTTAAGAATATTTACGATGGTATAGATTATTCCAATCCTAGTTCTGAAGATATTATCGTTACATTGGACGGTGATGATTGGTTCGCTGAAAAAGATGTTCTCAAGAAATTAAATACAATTTATAAAAATAAAAAGTGTTGGTTAACTTACGGTAGTTATGCAGAATACCCCAGCGGTCGACGTGGTAAATTTGCTAAACAAATTTCTAAAAATGTAATAAACAATAATGATTTTAGAAGATATTAATGGTGTTCTTCGCATTTGAGAACCTTTAAATACCATTTATGGAATAAAATAGAAAGAGAAGACTTACTGGACTCAGAAGGTAAATTTTATAGAATGACATGGGATTTGGCCTTTATGTTTCCAATGTTAGAAATGTCAGGACAAAAAGCTGTTTATGTTGAAGATATTTTATATGTTTATAATATGAGTAATCCATTAAATGATCATAAAGTTGATAATTCATATCAAATGAAGTTAGAACAAGAAATAAGAACTAAGAAAACATATGATAGGATTATTCCAAATAAAAGTGCACTAGAACTGATGAATGGAAACAGGTTTGATATCGCTGCAAAAACTCTTTATGCTAAAAACAAAATTAGAAATATCAATACACCATTTCATAAAGATTTATACTTACAACATTTAAAAGTTTGGAATAATTTTGAAGAAATGAAACCAGCAAAAAAAGGTCAACAAGAATTTTTAAATTCTTTTGATTCAATTTTAACTTCTATTGAGACAAATGGATTTGATAAACAACAAAGTAAAATACCAGTTTTAATGGGCACACCAATAAATGGTGCCCATAGAGTTGCGAGTTGTATAGTTTTAGAAAAAGCCCCTGAAATTTATGAAGCAGATATCTCTGAGGGACAATATTTATGCAATTATGAATATTTTAAAAATAAAACAAACTTTGTACCAACTGGTCTTGAAGAAAAATATCTAGATGAAATGGCATTAGAGTTTTGTAGAAATAAGGATAATTTATATACAATAAGTCTTTTTCCATCTCATGAGCAAAAAATACAAGATGTGATATCACTTGTACAGCAACAATATAATATAATTTATAAAAAACATATTTCTTTGTCTGATAATGGAAAGAGAAATTATATTCATAATCTATATTATGATGAAAGTTGGATTGGTCCAAAATCTTTAAACTACCCAGGTGTTATTGAAAAATCTAATTATTGTTTTTCCAAAGGAAATGAAGTATGTATAATTCTAGTGGAAGAAAATAATGTTGAAAATTTGAACATTTTAAAAAACAAAATAAGACAATTCTGCGCAGTTAATAATCACTCGGTTCATATAAATGATACACAAGAAGAGACCTGGAGAATTGCTACATCTGTCTTTAACAAAAATAGTATTAATTTTCTAAATAAAGCAAAAATATTTGATACTCCAAAGTTTGATTATTATTTTTCAAAATATTATAATGTTTTGAAAAACAAACAAGATAGGGAAGATTTTTGCATTGATTCTAGTGCTGTGTTGAGTGCCTATGGATTGAGAGATTGTCGAGATTTAGATTTTTTACACTTAAGTGATATTTTTCCAATTGATAAAGATATTGAGTGTCACAATTTTGAAAGCCATCATTACCGATCAAATAAAAATGATATTATTTATGACCCTTCATTACACTTTTATTTACATGGCGTGAAGTTTGCTAGCATAGAAGTTGTTAGAGATATGAAAAAATATCGAAATGAAGAAAAGGACCGTGTGGATGTGGCTCTAATTGAGGCAATTAAATGAAAGAATTAAATATGTATATTCCTGTTCGTGATGAGACAAACTTCATGATAAAATACTACCAATATTTATTCAATAAGTATTGGGGAAAACACGTTCAAGTTTATTTTTTAGGCTATAAAAAACCTGACATTAAATTTGATGAAAATATTCATTTTATTTCGCTAGCAGAAAAAAGAGCACCGGAACCAACTGCTTGGTCTGCTCCAATAATGGAATATTTTGAAACAATTGAAGATGAATATTTTTATTTTAGTGTAGAGGACCTTTTGATCATAAGGCCGGTTGATTTGGAATTGATCGAAGTATGCAAAGAGATAGTGACTCCCACAATTGGCAGAATAGATTTATGGAACTCAGTACAATACGACCCGGCAAGGAGAAATTGGATTGAATTTTATAAAGACCATAAGGGTGTAAAATTTGTAAAACAGAAACAAAATCCACCACCTAGTACCAAAAGGGTGTCCTGTTCAAATTCTATTTTGCACT
>JAAHTH010001715.1_pt1 | contig 12626 bp, 14 predicted proteins | sample 6116091 | NCBI WGS metagenome assembly JAAHTH01 (sample SAMN13939990, study PRJNA603662) | sponge metagenome | isolation source: marine sponge | host: Mycale hentscheli | place: New Zealand | collected 2006
CTGACTCACGCGATCTCCAGCTCAGCTCGTATGACTACGTTCTGCCGGAAGAAAGAATTGCGCAGGCGCCGGTGGAGCCGCGGCACGATGCGCGTCTGTTGGTGGTGCCCCCAGCAGGGAGTTCCCTGTCTGAGCTGAGGCATCAACGCGTTTGGGACTGGCAGCAAGAGTTGCAACCTGGCGATCTTTTGGTGGTGAATGACACCCGCGTTCTGAAAGCCCGTCTTCGGGTGCGGCGCAGTGGCGGTGGTTTGGGTGAATTGCTCGTGCTCGAGCCCCGTGGCGAGGGGAGGTGGTTGTGTTTAGCGAGACCTGCCAAACGCATGCGGCCTGGTGATCAGCTTTGGCTCGAGGCCTTGGAGCAAGAACCGTTGTCCTTAGCCGTGCTGGCAAACGATGCTGCCAGCGGCGGCCGGATTGTGCAGTTTCCTCCGGATTGCGTGGATGCGCTTGCACTCGAAGGACTGTTGGAGCGCTACGGAGAAGTGCCGCTTCCTCCTTACATCACGCGGCATGACAGCTCGGATCAAGAGCGCTATCAAACCCGCTACGCCACCCGTCCAGGAGCGGTCGCCGCTCCGACGGCGGGATTGCATCTCAGCGATGCCTTACTAGAAGCGATTGCCGAGCGGGGTGTCGCCTTGGCCCATGTCACCTTGCATGTGGGCTTAGGCACCTTTCGGCCGGTGGAAACGGAGGATTTGACAGATCTCACCTTGCACAGTGAATGGGTGGAGGTGCGCCCTGAGGTGGTGGAGGCGGTCTCGGCCTGTAGAGCTCGCGGCGGCCGGGTGATTGCCGTGGGCACCACGAGCGTGCGCGCACTGGAGGCGGCAGCTGCTGCGGGTGGAGGGAACTTGCAGCCCTTGAAAGGGCCTGTGGACCTCGTGATTCAGCCCGGCTATCGCTTCCAAGTTGTGCAAGGTTTGCTCACAAATTTCCACCTTCCCAAGAGCTCCCTGTTGCTTCTTGTGAGCGCTCTGATCGGCCGCGACCCGTTGCTTCAGATCTCTGCCGCAGCGATCGAGGAGATGTATCGCTTCTATTCCTATGGCGATGCCATGTGGATTGCTCCTGAGGCGGTGCTTTGCGATGCGCGACCTGGAGGTACGGCCTAAGGAGCCTTTTGGGGGGCACATGAAAAAGCCCCGTGCTCAGACGGGGCATCACAACGCTCATTCGCGAGGGTGTTGATCTAAAACGAGTTGATCTAAACCGTTTTGATCAGACAGGAACGGGTTGTTCGATGATGCCGGTGGGCACATCGGCGAACATCACGGAGGACAGATAACGCTCGGCAAGGTCGGGTAGGACCACCACGATCGTTTTGCCAGCAAATTCATCCTGTTGGGCGAGGCGAATGGCCGCTGCGGCCGCGGCGCCACAAGAAATCCCTACTAACAGGCCTTCCTCTTGGGCCAAGCGCAGGGCCATTTCGATCGATTCCTCATTGGTGACTTGCTCCACGCGATCGACCACAGAGAGATCGAGATTCTTGGGGATGAAGCCGGCGCCGATGCCCTGAATTTTGTGGGGGCCTGGCTTGAGCGCCTCGCCATTCATGGTTTGGGTGATCACAGGGCTGTGGCTTGGCTCCACGGCTACCGAGGTGATGGCCTTGCCCTTTTCTTGTTTGATGTAACGCGAGACGCCGGTGATGGTGCCGCCGGTGCCAACGCCGGCGACCAAGACATCGATCGCTCCATCGCAGTCATTCCAGATCTCAGGACCGGTGGTCTTCTCGTGGATCTCTGGGTTGGCGGGATTATCGAACTGCCCAGGCATGAAGTACTTGGCAGGATCGCTATCAGCAATTTCCTTGGCCTTGGCGATGGCGCCAGGCATGCCCTTGGCGGCTTCCGTGAGAATCAGTTCGGCACCAAGCACGGCCATCACGCGTCGACGTTCGATCGACATCGATTCCGGCATGGTGAGGATCAGCTTGTAACCCCGAGCTGCCGCCGTGAAGGCCAAAGCAATGCCAGTGTTGCCTGAAGTGGGCTCCACGATGGTTTTGCCTTCGCTGAGAACACCGCGCTTTTCAGCGTCCCAGATCATGTTGGCGCCAATCCTGCACTTCACGCTGTAGGCGGGGTTGCGGCCTTCGATTTTGGCCAAAACCGTGGCTTTGCAACCCTTGGTGACGTGGTTGAGGCGAACGAGCGGAGTGTTGCCGATGGCTTGGCTGTTGTCGGCGTAGACGCGGGACATGAGGCTGGAATTATTTTCTAGAAATTTAATTGCCATCACTGGCACTTGATTCCAGCTTCAGGCCTTATTAAGACTTCGGCGTCTGTAGATGTGGGTTTGGCTAAGCCAACCAGATCAACAGCTGGGTTTCCGATGAACACTGTCTGGGTTTCCGATGAACACTTGCTACGCGTCGTTTTTGACATGCGCTTTGATCGCTATCTCCCCTGCTGCTGCTTGGGCAGAGTCTGAAGAGCAGGAGCGTGGACCCTATCTGCGACTGGGTGCAGGGGTGCAATGGCCGGAGACCAGTGTTCTGAAGGATCAGAGTTGTTCCAGCAGTTCGCCTCCCGCCTTGTTTGGCTGCGGTTCAGGGGACGATGGAAGGAGCTTGGGGGCCTATGGCGGATTTGAGCAAACCCCTGTTGTGGATGCTGCCTTTGGCTATCGCTGGGCTCCTTGGCTACGAACGGAAGCCCTGCTCAATTGGTCGCCCCAGTTGAGTGTGTCCAGCACCAGCAACTTTCTTGGTCGTGGCCCCAACCAGCCAGTGAGTGCTTCCGGGAATGCCCTTGCTGGGTTTGGAGTGGTTTATGTGGATGGACCTGAGCTTGCCACCGTGCGCCCTTACATCGGAGCTGGCCTGGGTGCCGCCAGTACTTCTCTTGGGCAGATCACCTATCGCATTCCCTCGATTTCAAAGGATGCGGTCACGGTGACCCCTGGGGGGAGATCCACGTCCTTCGCCTATTTGCTGACGGCCGGCGTCAGCATTCCTCTCAGCGAGAGGCTGGACCTTGACCTGGCCTATCGCTGGACCGATCTGGGAACGGTGAAAACCAATGCAGGATCAGCAAGAATTGTTCGGCCTTCAGGTCAATCCAATCTCGAGATTGCTGGCACTCAGATTGATCTTCAATCTCAAGCCGTTCTGGCGAGTTTGCGTCTGCGTTTTTAGTGGCCTAACGAGACAGGGCGCGTTCAAACCGTTGCCAAAGCTCCTCAGGCTGTTCGAGTCCGACCGAGACGCGCAGGAGGTGAGCGGGAACGCCGCAGTCCTTAGCCCAGGCCAGCTCGTCGTAGTGAGCCAAAAGCACATAGGGGCATACCAAGGTGAACGGTGTGCCCAGGCTTGGCCCTTTGCACACCGATAACGCGTCGTAAACGGCTTGGGCTTGATCGCTACCGCCCTTTAGCTCGAAGGAGAGCAGGCAACCATGTCCGGCACCGGGGCGCAGGAGGCTATGGAAGTTGGCGCATTGATCGGGGTAATACACGCGAGCCACTGCCGGGTGGCGGTTGAGCCGCGCGGCTAAGGCTTGGGCATGGCGATTGAGTTGGGGAACGCGTGCTTCGACATCGCGGCTTCCTTGTTCCAGGGCGATCACATCGGCATCGCCAAGGGCGACGAACCCTGTGATTGATCGCTGATCTCGGAAGGTTTGCTCCCATGGGGACCAAGGGCTCACGACCAGCGATCCAGACAAGACATCACCACGGCCGGCAAAACTTTTGGTGAGGGAACTGAAGATCAGGTCTGCGTGAGGCAGGGGGTCGATGTTCAAGCAAGAGCCGATCGTGTCGTCTGCGATCACTGGAATCCCTCGGGCATGGGCTAGGCGGGCGAGGGTGGAGAGATCCACGCACTGAAGAAGTGGATTGCTGGGTAGTTCCACAATCACAGCTGCTGGATCGATGCGATCAAGAGCGGCTTCTACGGCTGCGCTGCTGCTGTCGAGGAGCAGTTCGCTGCCGGCAAAGACCACCTGAGGCAGTTTCAGCACATCCACGTAAGGGAAGCCGATTTGCAGGGTGGGGCGTCCGGGGCGCAATGCCGTGACCCATTGAAGAGCGGTGTGCAGAGCAGCCATCCCGGAGGGATGCAGGCTCAATTGCTGGGTTTCACACCCATAGATGGTGGCCAGTCGTTCGATCACATGAGCATGAGCTTGATCAGCGCTCCCAGCTGCTGGTGCTGCTTCCTTGTTCAAGCTGATCGCGGCCCGTCGCGAGGAGGCTCCTAAACCAGCGTGTTGCCAGAAAGCCTTGGCATGGGGGCTTGCTTCAGCGTTGGCAATCAAGACGGCGAGTCCGAGTTGATCCACGATTTGGGTGGAAGCATGGGGAGCCACCCCATGGCAATGGTCCTGGGCGAGCTGGGCGGCAGCTCTGTTGGGGTAGGGCCAAGCACTGGATCCAGCCGAAGCCATGCCGGCAGGCAGCATCGCTAGGGCTTTGCGGGCAACCTCCGCAACCAAGGGATGGAGCGCAAAGCGTGGATAAAACGCTCGCAATTGCGAGCGGCATTGCGGATCGTTGTCTTCGTAGGCGATGACGTCGCGCCAGCGCGGTAAGGCCACCGATACGGCGTGGGTGCTGTCAGGCAAGGGATGGCCGAGGTCCTCGCCTTGCCAGCAGGGATTGCGCAGGAGATCGCGGGGACTCACGGAAGCAGGCTGAGGGCGTGGTCAAGATCGATCAAGAGGTCCGTGATGTCTTCGCAGCCAAGCGATAGACGAATCAGTCCGTCGCTGATTCCTAAGGCTGTTTTGATCTCGGCAGAAACGGCGGCGTGGGTCATGGTGGCTGGATGGCAGATCAAGCTCTCAACTCCGCCAAGGCTTTCGGCCATCGTGAACCAACGCAGGGCTTTACACACGGCATAGGCCTGTTCACGGCTCGCATTTAATCCAATCGTCACGATCGCTCCGCCTCCCTTCATCTGGCGCAAGGCCACAGCCCTCTGTGGATGATCGTCTCGTCCTGGGTAGCGCACCCACGAAACGGCGGGATGGGATGCCAAATGATCTGCCACCGCAGCGGCATTCGCCATCTGTTGATTCAGGCGCAGAGGCAGCGTTTTAATGCCTCGGGTGATCAGCCAACAGTCGAAGGGTGAGGGCATCAGCCCCAATGCTTTTTGGGCAAACACCATCTTTTGGTGCCAGCTGGGCTCATCGGTGCAAACCGCACCACCGAGGGCATCGGAATGGCCATTGATGTATTTCGTGGTGCTGGTGAGGGACAGGGTGGCGCCGAGTTCCAAAGGACGTTGCACCAAGGCGGTCGCGAAGGTGTTGTCGACCACGACGGGGACGCCCGCGGAGCGGGCAGCGCTGCAGACCGCATCGAGGTCAATCACCTTGAGCAGTGGATTGGTGGGACTCTCCAGCCAGACCATCGCTGGCTGCCGCTCAATGATGCGGGCTGCCGCCTCGGGGTTGGTGAAATCCACCCATTCGGTGCGCACCCCAAACTTGGCAAATACCTGTTCGAACAAGCGCACGGTGCAGCCGTAGAGGTTCTCCTCGCAGAGCACCAAATCTCCCTGGCTCAGGGTGGAGGCAATCGCGGTGATCGCACTGACTCCTGAGCCAAACACCGTGGCATGGCTACACGCCTCTACGGAGGCCAACACCGTTTCAAGAATGCGGAAGTTGGGGTTGCCCGAGCGGGTGTAATCGAATCCGCCTGGATTGCCATGCTCAAACGTGGAGGTGGCGTAGATGGGTGGCATCACCGTGCCGGTTTCGCTCGCGAAGCTTTCGCCGTGGTGAATGGCCCGGGTGGCTGTCGCCGGTTCTGGGACAGGACGCTGCAAGGCGTTGATGCGATCTTCTTCAAGGCTATTCAACGACCCTTTGTTGAAGGGGTGTTGAAGGGGCTGGCTGGCCTTCAAGATGAGGATCGGTAAAGGAGTGTTGATGGGCGCAACGAATACGAAAGATCTAAGGCAGTTGTTGTTGCCTTTTTTCGTGAATGGCACAGATCGGCGCTCGCTACAGCTGTTTATCGCTCTGATGAGCTCGGTGATTGCTGTCTCCCTAGGCTGATCAGCCTGGACCATCTTCATTGCGAATGGTCTGATCACTCATTTCCTTCCAGCCGACTTGATCACTGGTTTGAGTGTGATGGTTGATTTTGCTGGCTGGCTTGTGAATAGCCGCGCCTTAGCTGTGCTCACGGTGTTGTCAGTTTTGGCGGCTGGTTTCGCTGCATGGCCTCTTCGGGGGATGGATACCCGTCGGCGTGTGGCTTGGTTGTATGTACTGGTTATTTTTTGGTTTTTGTTGGTTGTAAGCGCACTCTCAGTTCTTATAACTTACTTTTTTAGGGATCTGACCAATTCATTCGTAGCGAAAGATGTTGCGGGTTCTCGTAGGGGACTGGTTCAGATTTTTGTCTTGTTGTGTGTTTTTGTTCCGGCGATTTATGTCTATAGCTTTACCAAAAGTGCGTTTGCTAATTTTTGGCGAGAAGCGATGACTCTGCGCTTTTTTGGTGGTTATTTGGGCGGGAGATTTTTCTACCGGCTGAGCTCTACTGGCTCAGTTGATGGCGTTCCGATTGATAACCCTGATCAAAGGATTGCGCAAGATATTGAAAAGTTCACAGAGAAAAGTTCTGAGTTGTTTTTTGAGCTGGTTGACTCTTTCGTTTCGGCTGCAAGTTTCGCCGTCGTCTTGTTCACTATTGATCCGTGGATTCTTTTATATGTAGTGGTGTATGCGGCCTTCACGACTGGTCTAATCACTTTTGTTGGCAAGAAACTTGTTCAGTTGAATTATATTCAATTGATGCTAAATGCTGATTTTCGCTACTCTTTGACGCGTGTTCGAGATAATGCTGAGTCGATTGCTTTCTACGGCGGTGAAAGGAGCGAATGGGCGCGAGGTATCGATGCATTATTTGCTGCCATTAGAAATCAATATCGTGTGATTCGATTCAGTGCAGTGGTAAAGTCTATTTCAATTGCATTCAAGAATTTTACCTACCTGGCTCCTTATCTTTTCCTTTGGTCTGTTTACTTTAAGGGCGAAATTGAGTATGGGGCTTTCATTCAAGTATCAATGGCATTCGGGTATGTGACGCGAGCTTTTAGCTTTGTTGTGGATAATTTTCCTGATATCGCCAATTTGCTTTCCAATGGCCAACGTCTAACTGAAATTGCTCATGGTTTCGATCTCAGCGCTGGTGATCTGGAGACGGGCCCTTCCTTGTCTGCATCGCATTCAGCTCCCGAAGCCAATCTGCTAGCTCCTGGGGTGATGATTCATGTGGAGTCCGCCACGCTGAAGATTCCATCCGAAGAGCGCACATTGGTGCGAAACCTCAGCATCGATCTCGATCAGGAGAGTCGTCTTCTTGTTGTGGGTCCATCGGGATGTGGGAAAACGTCGTTGCTGCGGATGTTCAGCGGCCTTTGGCCTCCCGCTTCTGGAGTGGTGGCATCACGGGGATTTCGAGAGGGGGTGATCTTTGTTCCGCAGAAGCCCTATGTGTTTTCAGGCTCCTTGCGCGAACAGCTGCTCTATCCAGATGTTGAGTTGGATCTGAACCAGGAGAGGATGTACACACTGCTCGACTCGGTCTCTCTTTCCTCCGTCCACCAGACCCTTGAGTCATCGGAGGCGTTCATTGATTGGCCAAAAGTGCTCTCTGTGGGAGAGCAGCAGAGAATTGCCTTTGCGAGGGTTTTGCTGGCCAAGATGAAATTTGTGCTTCTCGATGAATCCACCAGCGCGTTAGACATCCCAACGGAACGGGCGGTGTATCAGCTACTCCGTGATGCTGGCGCTGGGTATGTGAGTGTGGGACATCGGTCTACTTTGCTGCCCTTTCACGACTCTGTGCTGGAGCTTGATCGTGACGGCGGCTGGAGCTTGTGTGATGCCCATGACTATGCCTTCCCGCAGGCTTGATGGTTTGCCTCAGGGCGTCTTAGCGTTCAAAGGTTGTTGGGATGCATCATGAAGGAAAGCCAGGTGCAGCAAAGTGACAAGGATGAATGGCGTGATCATGTGCTTCAGGAGATTGTTGACTTTTTAAGTAAGAACAAAGAAGAGATTCATGGGCGTTATCTCGATCAACGAAGCGGCAAACTTCCACGAGATTTTATTGAAGAGAAAGGCTTGATGGATTTTGAATTGGCGATCACATTTCTGGAGGATAAGCCCAAGGGAATGGGGCTAGGCCTTGGCTTTTTCAAGGCGACTCTGATTCGCTGAATATAAGAAAACTCTCTTGATTTCTCCAATCAAGACGTTGAGCGATGAATGAGATGCTGTGTGGTTAGAGGCTAAAACCCCAAACCGATAAATAGTTCTTGATGCACAACATAGGTGTGGTACAAGGTTGTTCCGGCATTGGGCGAAAGTTCGATTCCATCACTGTTGAAGGCGATGTTGCAAATCAAGTTTCCTTTCCAGGCAATCTTGTCTTCACTTTGCTCTGCTGACCATTCCATTGCAGCGCTGAAATGATCAGGAATGATGGCTCCGATTTTTTCGCAGATGTCTGAAAGCCTGCAGAGGGCAGGGGGTTTTGCAGGTAGCGATAAACCTTTCCTTAGTATTAATTCGTCGATCACTCCTGTATATCTCACAAATTCGATGAATGCCTCTTCCTCTTCTGTGAGTGAGGCCTTGAGGAGTGCTTGATCAAAGAGATCGGCCGGAAGGACTGGCCTGGTTTTAATCATTTTGTTCAAACGCTTTGTTGCAGGGAAATGATTGTAGTAACCAGGGTTGGATTTTTGAATATCAATGGCTTCGCCCGTGGGTACGCTCTCGTTATTCAGTGCAAAGGGTTGTGTGTCATTGATTGCACGACCAGCAATTGTTTGCCACAGTACTTGGAAAGGGTCAATTCCATGGGTCTGAGGAAATCACTTAAAAAAGCCATGGTTTATTTGCTTGGCGTTGTCGATGAGTACTGGGCGATGCGAGAGCCCAGTCAGTACGGCAAAAAGGATCCCGAATGTTCGATCTCTGCTGAGAGTCAGGACTGTGTGAGCAAGAGTGTGCCCCATTGAAAGCGTTGATAACTGATGAAAGAAAATGGTTATAGCGAAAAATATTGTGATTATTGAGGAGTCTTGTGGGGTTAGCGTTATAGTTCTGTTGAATTGAGAATTTCAGTTGAATCAAGCCAGTATCCGCCGATTTATATTTACTTTAATTACGGGCTATTTGGCGATTTTTGGTGTTCAGCAGATCCCCTATGAATTTCCCAATCAATGGGCTGTGTTGATTCCGGTTTTGATCGTTGTTTACATCATCACCGTATGGCTGGATGGAGTTTTCTTTAAGGATGATCAACCTCTTGAAAAGCTTCCTGCTTCCGTGACAAAGGCAAAGAAGAAGAAATCATCTAAAAAGTCGAATGGATTTGGCGATACTTAGAAAGTTATTTGATTGGCTTGAAAGGTCTGTGTGGGCATAAAAAATCCTGCTGGCTTGATCTCCAAGGCCAACAGGAATAGACATGGATTGAGAACAGTCCCAGATCGAAATCTGGGCTTGAACATCAGACTTTTCTGGAGTAGTACTCAACCACTAGCAGTTCGTTGATCTCAAGGGCCACCCATTCGCGCTCAGCGCGGCCAACCACTTTCGCGCTCAGCTTGGGTTTGTCGAGTTCAAGGTGGGGAGGCACGTTGGCCAATCCTGGGAATTGAAGATTCGCTTCAGCGAGCAGTTTGCTGCACTTGCGTTCGCGAATGGCGATCACATCACCTGCCTTGCACTGATAACTAGCGATATCAGTGACCCGTCCATTCACGGTGACGTGGCCATGATTCACCAATTGGCGTGCGCCGGGCACGGTTGGGCCAAATCCAATGCGGAAACAAACATTGTCGAGACGGTTCTCGAGCAGTTTGAGCAGGTTGGTTCCTGTTGAACCTTCCTGAGCACGCGCTTTCTTCACGTAGCGCACGAGTTGACGTTCGGAAACGCCGTAGTTGAAGCGAAGCTTTTGCTTCTCTTCTAAGCGGATTGCGTATTCGGAGCGCTTGCGACGGGCTTGGCCGTGCTGACCGGGTGGATAGGACCGTTTTGCGGCCTTCCGGGTGAGACCAGGTAGGTCTCCCAAGCGCCGCGTGATCCTCAGGCGAGGGCCGCGGTATCTGGACATAGGAAAGAAGGGATGAAATGGTTCGCGCTCAAGCGAGAATCCGTCATGCTGGGTTTGTGGCCCGCACTGCGGAATCGCATGCACGAATCAAACATCTTATCTGCCGGCAGCACGCATCCCTTCAATCGGTTGGTAAGCGCGGTGATGCTTGCGCTGATCAGTTTCTATCGGCGTTGGATTTCCCCTTTGATCGGCCCTCGCTGTCGCTTCATTCCCACTTGCAGTGCCTACGGTCTTGAGGCGATTGAGCGCCATGGTCCCTGGAGGGGCGGTTGGCTCACTCTGAGACGGTTGCTGCGTTGCCATCCCTTTACCCCCTGCGGCTGTGACCCCGTCCCCGATTGATTCCCGGCGTCTTTTGCTTTACAGCAGGGTGGGTTGTTGTCTCTGTGAGGGGCTGGAACAGCGCTTGCGAGACCTCAATCTTGAGCGAGGCGTCCATCCCCTACAGCTCGTTGTGGTGGACATTGATTCACCCGAATGTCCAGCGTCGTTGCACGCGCGTTATGACCTCGAGGTGCCCGTTTTGGTCTTGGAGGACACCGAGCTCCCTCGCGTTTCCCCCAGACTGAGTGGGGATGGATTGCGCAACTGGTTGCAGCGGGTCTGCTCCACTGGGGCAGGTTCGGATTAGAAAACCCTTCTGTGGTGCCCCAGCGATGACCCAGACACTCCACGCCTTGCTTCATTCGGTGGGTTTGCCTGTCCCCCAGGGCTTGGTCGATGTCGTGATCGAATCGATCACCTGTGATTCACGTGGCGTGGGTCCTGGGAGTTTGTTCATCGGTCTTCCCGGCGGGAGGGTGGATGGAGGCAGCTTTTGGCCTAAGGCTCTTGCTGATGGCGCTGCCGCTGTTCTGATTGGCTCAGCCGCCGCCGACGCTCAGCCTCCTGAACACAGCGACGCTGTGGTGGTGGTGCCTGATCCAGTTGCTCTCTGGGCTGGTGAGCTAGCAGCAGCTTTTTGGAATCACCCCAGTGATCGCATCGGCTTGATTGGGGTTACGGGCACCAATGGCAAAACCACCACGACGCACCTGATTGAACATTTGAGTTCGGCCTGTGGACGTCCTTCTGCTCTGTTTGGGACCCTTCTGAATCGCTGGCCTGGCCACAGCGTGACCGCAACACATACCACCGCTGTGGCTGATCGGCTACAGGCTCAGCTCGCTGAGGCCTGTTCCGCTGGCGCTGAGATCACGGCCATGGAGGTGAGTTCCCACGCCCTTGATCAGCATCGGGTGGCTGGATGCCGCTTTTCTGGCGCTGTGTTTACCAATCTCACCCAGGACCATCTCGATTACCACGAGACGATGGCGTCTTATTTCGAAGCCAAAGCTCGTCTGTTTGCCCCACCTCTGGTCGCTGATCGTGGGGCTCAATTTGTCGTGAATGTGGACGATCCCTGGGGAAAACAACTGGCGGAGCGGTTGGGCGATCGCTGTTGGCGGAGTTCGTTGTCCGAGGGCTCAGTTCCCGCAGAATTGACGATGTCTGATTTGGTGATGGGCTCGTCTGGGGTTGAAGGCCGGCTGTTGAGTCCGGTTGGTGAGGGCTCGTTTCACTCTCCGCTGCTGGGTCGATTCAATGTGATGAATCTGTTGCAGGCCGTAGGGGTTTTGCTTCAGCAAGGTCTCCCTTTGGAGCCGCTCCTCGAAGCCATCAGCACATTCGGGGGCGTTCCTGGTCGGATGGAACGGGTTGTTGTGACCTCAAAGGGGGGAGCGCTGCCCACGGTCTTGGTGGATTACGCCCATACGCCAGATGGATTGCGCAGCGCTTTGAAGGCCTGTCGCCCTTTCGCGGACGGCAAACTGATTTGTGTGTTTGGTTGCGGCGGTGATAGGGATCGTGGCAAGCGTCCGCAGATGGCTGTGATTGCGGCAGAGCTTGCTGATGGGGTGGTGGTGACGTCTGATAATCCACGCACAGAAAATCCTCAACAAATCCTGGATGATGTTGTGAGTGGAATTCCTAGTGGAACTGCGTTAACGGTGACCCTGGATCGAGCTGAAGCGATTGCGGAAGCGATTCAGAATGCTGGCTCACAAGATCTTGTTCTCATTGCCGGTAAAGGTCATGAGGATTATCAAATTCTGGGTACCGAAAAAATACATTTTGATGACCGTGAACAGGCTTTAAAAGCCCTGCATAATAAATTGAGTTCTTAAACTTCTAGCTTGGGTAGTAGTAAAAAGCGGCTCCGAAAATCGAAAACATTCCTAGGAGTAAAACACCTTCTAGCCAATTGGATTTTGCGTCCATATTCACAAGATTTACAATTAAGACGCTAAAGATGAGTGCGATGACTTCGAAGGCTGTGAAGTCAAGATTCATGGGCTGACCGATCACAGATCCAATAATGATCAGTGCTGGGGCGATTAGTAGGGCAACAAGCAAGCTGGATCCCATCGCTAAGGAGATGGGGAGATCCATTTGATTTTTCCAGGCCCCCTTAACGGCAGGCACATACTCTGAAAACCCCCCAATGATCGGAATGATGATGATTCCGGTAAATA
>JAAHTH010002845.1_pt1 | contig 12621 bp, 19 predicted proteins | sample 6116091 | NCBI WGS metagenome assembly JAAHTH01 (sample SAMN13939990, study PRJNA603662) | sponge metagenome | isolation source: marine sponge | host: Mycale hentscheli | place: New Zealand | collected 2006
GAGTGAACAAACTCGCAGACAATGTGGCCTCAACCATGGGACCAGGCGGAAGGAACGTTATCCTTCATCAAAAAGGTGGCAACCCCATCATCACGAAAGACGGCGTTACCGTTGCAAAGTTTGTAGAGCTTGAAGACCCGTTCGAGAATGCTGCTGCTCAAATTATCAAGCAGGCATCTGAGAAGACCAATGCTTTGGCAGGAGATGGTACCACCACCGCTACTGTCCTAGCCCGCGCAATACTCATCAATGCTCAGAAATACCTCAAGGCAGGTTCTAACCCTGTTGATTTGAAGAGAGGGATCGATGCCGCTGTCGAGGCAGTTGTGGATTCAATCACGGAACAGTCCCAGCCAATTTCCAGCGAAGAGGACATTGCAAACATTGCAAAGATCTCCGCTAACGGCGACAGTACCATCGGCGACCTTGTCGCCAAAGCAGTGGACCTCGTGGGCAAAGACGGCGCAATCACAATTCAGGAAGCTCGCTCTCACGAAACTTCGCTAGATGTTGTTGAGGGTTTCCGATTTGACAGCGGGATCTGTGCAACTGCTTTCGTCACTGACGAGAGACGAGGAATTTGCAAGCAAGAGGATGCCTTTGTTCTGGTGACAGACTCGTCAATCGAAACAGTGGAGGAAATTTTCCCTATCTTAGAGGTCGCCGCCAGAGAAAATAGAGCCTTGGCAATCATTGCAGAAAACGTTGAAGGCCAGGCGCTTGCAGCGCTTATTATGAACAGCGTGAGAGGCACAATGAAAGTAACGGCAATCAAAGCTCCTCGTTACGGAGAAGAAAGAAGAAACCTCCTAAAAGACCTCGCCACCTCAGTCGGCGCAACGTATATATCCCGAGAAAGCGGGATGAGACTTCAAGAGGCAAAGCTCGAACATCTTGGCCGGGCAAAGACTATTGAGTCTTCAAAGTACAACACGACCTTCGTCGGCGGCAACGGAAGCCAACAAGAGATCGACAACCGCATCGATACACTTAAAGCTGAAATGACAACAGTTGAGGACCTGAGAGAATGTGAGAAGATCCAGGAAAGAATTACAAGACTGTCCAGTGGGATTGCAATCATTAATGTAGGCGGCGCCACCGAGGTGGAAATGATTGAAAAGAAGCATAGAATTGAAGATGCACTCTCTGCCGTGGATTCCGCACAGATCGAAGGCGTTGTTGCCGGCGGCGGAACTGCACTCGTCAAATCCACTCAGGCATTGAAGGGTTTGAAGCTGATCAATGAAGATCAGAAGCTTGGGGTCGAAATCGTGCGAAAAGCAGTCGAAGAACCACTCCGCCAGATGGTGACTAACGCCGGCGCATCTCCGGATGTTGTCTTGGAAAAGGTCAAGGCATCTCGCTCCTTGGGATATAATGTTGCCACTGCAAAGTACGAAGAACTTATTTCTGCAGGCGTCTTGGATCCAGCAAAAGTGACAAAGACCGCCCTTAGAAACGCAGCATCAGCATCCTCTGTTTTACTGACTGCCGATTTTGCGATTGTTGAGAACGAAGGGTAGAGACTAACTATTTATATGCAATGAATAGGAGGTGGTTCCATGGAAGACAATCATTTTAAAATATTGGCTACGGAAGTTAAAGCAGGACTTGAACTGTTGTCTGTAAAGATGGACGACATCAAGGAAAAACAGGAAGAAGTAGCCTCAGTTGTAAATAGGGTAGAGAAGTCGCTCTACGAACCCGATCAAGGTCTTTATGCCAGGGTGCGAGATCTTGAACAGTGGAAGAGTCAGCAGACCAAGATGAACAAGCTGATTGGAACTGCGACTTTTAGTATGTTAGTTTATTTTGTTAAAACTTTTGTTGAATTTATGATGCAATAACAGGAGAGGTACAATGTCAAAGAAAATTCCAAAAAGAGTTTCAATTAGTTATACTGTGGACTTTCTAGAAGTCCCCGCCCAAGCAGAACATCTGCTCAGCGAATTATCTACGTCCGTGAACGGCATTGCGAAAAAGATCCGTAATATCGCAGCTCAAACAAGAGAACACACTGTCGAAAGTATTGAAGACATTGCTCAAACGAAGGAACTTCTTTCTAAGGCTTCCTTGCGTCTTGAAGATGTTTTCTCAATCTTGACAGGGTATATTGATATAATTAAGGACATCGTCGAGGCGAAGAGGATCGCAGAAGAAGAAGCAGCTGCTGCAAAGCTTCCTCCTGAACCAAAGAAAAAGCCCGCTGCAAAGAAAAAGCCCGCTGCAAAGAAAAAGCCCGCTGCAAAGAAAAAAGTAAAGAAAGAAGAGTGACCAATGACCCTTCAAATGAAACTGAGAGACATACCAAAGAGCTCGACTGACAGAGACAAAAATCCAGAAAAGAAATCAGGAAGATATCTCAAATCAATGTTTCCGGAAGTAAAAGGCTACGGTGATACTCATTGGGTTGTCGGATGTTATGTCGATATCGATTATTTGTCCTTATTAGAGGGCATGTCTGAAAAGGAACTTATTCAAGGATGTCTCGAACAGCTTAATGAAGTCCCCCCTCGAAAAAAGTTTGAAAGAAGAAGAACATCTTCACTTTATGGTTCCCTTGAATTACTATCGTACAAACTTAAGAAAGATAATGATCAGCCGTTTATTGAGATGCTGCTAATTACTGACGAACAAAAGAATGAGCATTTCTGGGGCGAGGGAGTTAGCTTTGCAAATCACAAAAAAGCAAGAAGAAGAAATAGAAAAGATTAAAGAGTTCCTCCAAGAGAACTCTATTGAATTCGACCTTTCTCTGAAGAACGAAAACTACATAGATCATGATGAATCCAAGATCGTTGTCTATGTTGGGCAACCTCACAACCACATCATTTACACTGCTCTTCATGAGATAGGACACTATTTTAGTGACTTTGTGCCAGAAAAAGAGAGCCACGCATCCATCGTCATCGAAGAGGTTCTTGCATGGGAACTCGGGAAAGACATAGGAATCAGCCTCGGGATCCACATAAACGAAAGAGTTTGGAATAGACTGATGATAAACAGTATATCAAAATATATAAAATATCCAAACTGTTAGTCCGGCCCATCACTACTTACCTTTAAGCTGATGGAAAACAAACTTTATATAAAAGTAAGATGCTCTATTTGTCGTGGCGACAAACCGTTTTCCTGTCCCTACTGCGACGCGCTAGGCGAATCCTATATCGAGGCTTCTGACAAGGCCATAATTAGAATCGTAAAAGCAAAGGTCCCAAGAGAGGCGGTACTCGCTGCTCTGGAGGTTAAAGATGTTTGATAAACTTAAAAAAGAAGATATACTAGAAGAGTCTTACGAAGTCTACTTCAAGCTCCTAACCCAAGCTGTCCGCGAAGGATCCACCGAGGACCCACTCAAGATGGTGGGCTTCTTTCTAGGCTTAAATATCGCAGAGAACATAATGTATCAGAAGCTTCTTGACTGCGGCTGCACCATCGAGACGGTCGAGGCATCAAAAGAAAGAGTTAGTGCCATAAGTCAGGACATAATTGCCAAAGTACGCGGAAAATTTGTAGTTCCGGGCGGTACCGAAGAGGTATAAAATAAATCCTTTTAAAAACTTTTAAAGTATGATATAATTACTTATATGAGACTTTTTCTTATTACGCTGCTCATGGCAGCCTTTTCTTCTTGCAACGGTTGCGAAGAACAACTCGTTAAAGTGTGTCCACCACCCATCGACTGTGTTGTGGATGAGGAAGGAAACACACATACGAGCAGCGACATGTTGCAGATGTATTCGACACTCGGCGAGTGCAGACATGGCCAGACCACATGCGACGAAGATTTCAACCTCGTGTGCTCAGGCCATTACAAGCCTACCCTCGAAGAATGCAACGAGAAAGACGATGACTGTGACGGATTAATTGACAATGGAATATCATGGGACAACGATGGCGACGGCTTCAATTCAATGACCTCCTGCATCCGACCCACCGATTGCGACGACACCAACGACAAAGTGAATCCAGAACATCCAGAAATCTGTGACGGTGTTGACAACAACTGCGATACTGTCATCGACGACTTCGAACCTGTGGAGTGTTGGACGGGAGATCCTGATGTGATACTCGATGAAACAACCCCTTGCACAACGGGCCAGATGACCTGCAAGGATGGTTCGTGGACAAATTGCTTAGACCAAGTTTTTTCTGATTTTGAAAGATGTGATGGCGTAGACAACGATTGCGACGGCATCATTGATAATGACCCTGTTGAGCTACACTCTGTGAATCAGAGAATGTGCGGCTATAACAGTACTGGCATTTGTGCCTATGGCACCAAGTATTGTGTCGAGGGCGATGTAAAATGTTTTGATGCTACAATGCCCGAGAATGAAGTCTGCAACAATCTTGACGACGACTGCGACGGAGCCATCGATGAGGGTATATTCCAGCCCTGCTCTACGGATTGTGGCCCCGGCATGGAACAGTGTTTCGGCGGCAGATGGATGGGTTGCGACGCTCCACAGCCTACTGCGGAATTGTGCGACAACCTTGACAACGACTGCGATGGAGAGATAGACGAAGGGTGTTTGTGCGTCAAGGACGATGTGCAGGTCTGTAGAGAAGATATCTACGACACCGACGGCAACCTCGTAAACTGCGGTTACGGAATACAAACCTGCGACGAGTGGGGAGTCTGGGGACGATGTATTTATCAGGGTATCGAACCTGAAGTGTGCGACAACTGGGACAACGATTGCGACGGACAGATAGATGGGATGGCCTCCATGTGCGGAACCAATCCAGACCTCCACGGTATTGGGCAGTGCCTACTTGGTACAACCATGTGCGAAGAGGGCAGCTGGGGAAATTGTGAAGGAGAAGTGTTTCCATCCGAAGAAGTTTGTGACCAGATCGACAACGACTGCGATGGAGAGATAGACGAAGAATTAAATGCTTATGATCAAGTAGACATGATATTCGTCATCGACATCTCAGGTTCTATGTGTCCTTACATCATGGCACTTTACCAAGGCATCTCCGCATATGTTGCTGACTTTGACGATACCGACCACCGCTTTGGACTAATTATCCACCCAAGCTTGCACCACAGTAGCATCTATGGAGATGCGGTCAACATGACAGCGTCCGGACTTGTGAATGCAGCAGGTCTTTCAGCCATCCTCAGCTCTCTTGGCTGTCACGGAGCAGGATGGGAGAAGACATCAGATGTCATTGAGGCAGTTCTTGATCCTTTCAACCCGCTTGGCATCACATGGAGAGAAGACTCTTTCCCGTATGTAATTAGTATAAGTGACGAAGGCCCGCAAACTGATTACAACACGCAACCATACGACCTCGCCGCCGCTGCATCAAACTGCCAGATTGCAGGCTGCCAGCCCGGAGATGTAGTGGAATTATATTTTATTGATGCATGGAATTATTTGTCCAGCTGGATGGCTGCTGCATTCTCTGACCCCGATAGAGTAATTGACATTGATCCTCCCTCGGGAGACAGGTACACTGAAATCCTGAGAAACATTTTTCAAGACGTGTGCTTTTAAAATATAAAAGAGTTGTTGAAACTTGTAAATTCTAGTTACTTCTATGAAGAAAGAAAAAATAAGCATTGGAGACTTGGTTTGTTTTGAGGGTGATGAGGAAGGCCTGATACTTGGCGTCGGCCTCGTCGTAGACATAAAAGGAAACATAGAAGATATTCTTGACTTCGACAGCGCTGTAAAAGACTTCTATGATGAGGAAGAGTTTTGGAGATTAACACACATTTTACCAACGGCACCAATGATTCTTGTTTTATGGAGCCGTTCACCATCTCAGGTAGAAAGTGATTTTATGCTTTACAAGAACGACAAAGTAGGGTATTCTTTTATGTGGGTATATCCTACGGAAGTGAAAGTGGTCTCTTCCGGTAAATCGAAGGGAAAGAAAAGTGGAAAATGAAACCCCGCCAATGATTGAGCGCAAGAAGTTGAACAACCTGCAGCTCATGGCACTCGTTGCAATGTTGCTAACATTTTTAACCGGAGACAAAGCTCTTTTCGCCACCGCTACTGCTATGATGTGTGGATTGAAATTCCTCGCGATGGTGATGTACGAAGACTCCAAAGAGGCTTTCTTCGCAGCAATCTACGCCGGCTTTGCAATTATTTTCTTTTTTGACTTGTAGGACATAGTTATTAATATGATTAGAAAAGTTCTTCAAATAATGCTGCTTGTTCTTATTCCAATTTCGCTACCCGCCAGTAGCTCTGAGGTTCCTCTCAGTTGGGAAGAGGCGAACTTGTTTCACAGGCAGATTACAAACAAGACCTGTGCCTCTGTGCCAGCCGACGAACTAAACCCAGTACCAGGATACACCAATACGCTTCAGAAGACAGATGATTGCGAATACTTCTATCCTTCGCATACCTCCTTGGCGATGCACGTCTTTTACATAGAGTGGGTAAATAAGTTTAAAGACCCCGACGGCCATGTCTTGAAAGCTCTTAATGAATTAGAGATAGAGTATGGAACATACCGTCGCCGCATATCAAGGGTTTTTTCTATTGATGGCACCTTCCGCCCAGAACCCACGATCATAAGTGGACTCACTGGCCGCCATGGAAGATATGTTTTTGTTTGGATTGGCAAGGGTTCTCACCCCAAACTTTACAAGAACTCTTTTATTCACGAGATGGTTCATGTTGCGATTTATGCAAAGAACTTTGGAGACCACGGAGATCCAGACCATGAAGGCCCTGTTTATTCGGGTTGGACAACTATGCACACAAAATTCATATCAGATACAAACAACGTATTGAAAAGCTTAAATCTTTAAAGGAGGAGAAAATGCAAAAAAACATTGTTTTTGGAGTCAATGCTGCCATGGCAGTCACTAACGAGAAGAAAGAGCAAAAACCGGCTATAAACGGCCCTGTTAGTGAGAGTTTAGCCATTATGAAGAGGGACCTTGAAGTTCTTCGGGAAGAAAACGCAAATTTTGCTGCCTCCATGGAAGAGATGAAAATTCAAAATGAAGATTTGAGGAAAAAAGTCGAACAACTTTTGTCGAAAAAGCCTAAAAAGCGTTCAAAGAATAAAACCACCACTAAGAATTAATAAACCGAGGTATCACCAAATGAGTATGAAAAAAGAATTATCCGAAAAAGCAAAAGCAACCCAAAAAGAGATCAAGATGTCAGAAGGGCAGATGGACGGTGTCTCGCCTGTGTGGCCAACTATTGTTGAGGACTATTACACTAAGATCCACGAATCAGCAGAAGTTGGCTCTGAAAAGAGACTCTTTGACATGAAAGAACACAATCAAGCTACGATTACGAAAGTCTCGATTGAGCTGAAGAAGCGCCTTGGCGACGTCTTGGTTATCGTTTCTCCAAGAGGCATCGAAGCCAACTGGGAAATGCACGATTAGAGGTTTTTATGAAGTTGGAGATTGGAGATTTAGTCTTAGGGAAAAAACCCTGGAATAAAGACACACACATAGGTGTTGTTATCGGTTCAAGATTAGATCAGTGTTATGACACTTTTAGGATCTTTTGGGTAAACCGAGAAGATAACAAATTCGCCCCTGAGAAGCGAGCATTCCTATCTTGGGAAGTGCCCAACTCTGTGAAGAGGATAGAACATTATGGAAAACAATAAAACTGATGAACAGTTAAGAATAAGCCTGCAAAACATCGCAGAAGACGAAGGCGATTGGCTCGATGCCCCTTCTGATGAGAAGGTGATACTCAAGACAGCAATCTTTGAGTCCTTGTTCAGTTACGTAGCCATGGTAGCTGATAGTAGAGATTTGGGTGGCCAACTCGACGCCCTGGATCCGAAGGCCATGATAGACGCGCTGATCAGGAGAACAGAACTGGACGTTCTCGATGCGCTGTTGAAATCATACGAGAAAAGATTTTTAGATTAAAGCTTGACACATCATCGAAGATATGCTAGAATGGTACACACAGGAGGCAACATGTCAGAGGATAGTTACGTCAAAAGACTGGAAAAGCTAATAAGCACAAAGGAAGAACAGAGAGATCTTGATGCGTTGGATTTTTTAAAGTCTATACAACAAGGTTTGGCAAGGTGGGGCTCTCTAACTGAGAAACAAATTAAGGCCATGGAGAAGATTGAGAAACTCTCTACCCCAGAAGCAATGTTGGAAGCGGAAAAGTGGATAAAGTCTTATCCTGGCGATTTTCGCATCAACGCAGTTGTATGTGCCAAGTACTATTTGGCAAATCCTCCGTACTTTGCTCCGCTATCCAAAAAGATTGTAAAAGACCCAAACTTCATTCCGTCTAAGAGTCAGTACGATGCTTTGACCGCCAATGCATACACTAGGAAGGTTCTTAAAGAATACCATAGAAAACCTACTTATGGCAAAGGCGAGCTGGTTCAGATTAGAGACTCCTCAGCAATTCCCTTTTATCTTTCCACAATAAAGCACCGACCCTGTGTTGTCGTGGAGAACAATCACGACTTCATAACTACTCACGCCAAGGGCGCCAAGACTTATAAGCTTCTTCCAGTTGGAAAAAGATCGACCATCCTCTGTCAGGAGAGATGGATTAAAAACTTTAGAAACAAAACTAAGGAAAGCAAATAATTATTATTGCTTTCCTTGAAAAAGGAGAAAACCATGAACGGAGAAATGATTAAAGCAGTGCGGACAGCGGCAGTTGCAACCTTGACAAAGGGCGCCGATTTGGCATTTAAAACAACTGTGGTTGTGTTGACTTTAAAATTTCTAGGAATTTTAACTTAGTACAAGGAGATATCAGAATGACAGAAGAACAAAAAGGAACAAAACCTTTATTTTCCATTACCAGTGCAAGAAAAAACGAAAATGGTCACATTGAGCTTGAATTCGATCTTAGCGACGAGTTCGTTGAGATCTTCAAGAGGGACCACGATCTTAAGAGATGGTCTCAAAAGAAGTTCGACAAGTGGGTATCAGAAAACATCGACGTCATTATCGCCGCCTCTGGAATCGGCCCCCAGTTACAGGCTTTGTCATCAGAGCCTTCAGGGGAATAAGCCCCGGAAAGGTCCCGCATGACAAGGGAAAACGAAATCTTTAATAAGATGATTCGGCATTATGTCAAGAGCGCGTCTGCACAAGTGAAAGAGGAGAAAGAGAAACAACACTCTTTCTATGAACTTGCGAAGCACGAACTCTGGGCGCTTTATGCTGAGAGAGAAGATACCAAACATGATTGAGTATGGGTTTTTCACTGTCCTCCTCGCTTTTACTGGCGTCCAAGAGAGGACAATTAACAGGCTCGCACCAACAATCATCCAGGAAGCAAAGGCTAACAATCTTGAGCCTGAGCTTGTCGCAGCCGTCATACAGGTGGAATCTAGTTGGTATCCGAGGGCAGAATCCTCTGCCGGCGCATGCGGCTTGATGCAAGTGATCCCAAAGTGGAACCCAAAACCTGACGGGACACTTTATACTTGCGAAGAATTAAAAGATCCAGAAATTAACATAAAAGCGGGAACGAAAGCTTTACGGTGGTGGATGGACCGTGCCAAGGGCAATCGTGACCTGGCTCTCTGTGCATATAACGCGGGATACACATGTTTTAAAAAGATCCGCATGAATTATGTTGACAGAGTGATGAATGTGTATTATAATATTAAGAACAAATGAAACTCAAAACAGGAGAAACTATGAAAAAGTGTATCAGTGAAGGCGCCTCTTTATGGAAAAAGGGCGCAACTTATTCCTTGAATCACAAGAATGGATGCAGGTCCAAGCACCGCACCGACATCCTGCATCGTGGCTATCTTGATAATCACTTTAATATTCTTGGGCTGAACCAAGAAGAGTGGGAAGTCTTCCATGAGGAGAAGATAGAAGATTCCCGTCTAAAAGGAACGTTGGAAACCGGAGACTTAGAGTTTTCGACTTTTACAATCGATGTTGTGCTCAAGCACAAGGCTACGGGCGTCACTGTGCGGCTCCTGTTTAAGTCAATCGAGAAGAGCTACAATAAGAATAGGCACAACTTTGCTAACACAAACTTTGGCGAAATTGTTCGCATCCACGCTGAGAACGAACTCAACCCTGAACTGGCAGAGTCTCGAATGATGGACATCACTGTTTTCATAACTTTCCTTCCTGAAAAGATCACTTGCGGAGTGAGCGATACAACAGGATTAATAAAGGTCGAATCAGTCCAACGCGCACAAAACAGCCAAACGGCGTACAATAGTTTGCATGACAAGGTTTTCTTCCTAAATTATGATCTGTCTGTTGACAACCCCGAAGACATTGTGGATTTCGAATCACACATCAATTCAGTTTCGGGCGTCAAGAACGCAGAGGAGCTCGAACTAAAATACGCCAACCTGCGCAAGACGATTGACCATTGCTTGGCCAATCCTAGCGGCACCGCGATGGATCGCTTTAACTTCAAGGCGAGACAGATCGCTGGCAACCCCGTAGAGAGCAAGGAAGAAGCGGAGCACCTCATCGCTGAGTTGCAGCGCATGATCTCCAAAGAGGACTGCAAAAGGGAGTTGTCTCTTGTCGCCTGAAACAAACAAGCTCTACGAATATGAGGAGACAATCTCAGAGGAGAAGCGCACCAACTTAGGCATCGTTTATACTCCTCCTGAGATTGTCCACTTCATCAACGAAAAGACTCTCGCCCTGTGGACCAGCCCAGAACCGCCAATGTTTTATGACCCCTGTAGTGGTCCTGGAGTCTTCCTCTGTAACGTGGCAGCAAAGGTTTCACAACGCTACGGTATGTCACTGGAAGATGTCCACTCGAGATGTGCATTTGGCAATGACGTAGACGACGAGGCCATTGCTATTGCAAAGCAGGCCATGCCTCACGCAAACCTGTCTGCCGCCAACTCCTTGAAATCAGACTTCTCCGCTTACGACTTGATAATCACAAACCCGCCTTACATTAGGATTCAAAACCTACCAGAGTCTTTGCGCAAAGAGCTTGTCAAGGAATACGACTTCTGTTCGGGAGACACGGACATCTACATGGCTTTCCTCGAGAAGATTGTAAAGTCAGGGAGAATTGCTGGGCTTATCTTTCCAAACTCGTGGATTAAAAACAAGAGTGCAAAGACTGCAAGAAAACACATTGCAGCTCAGAAGAGAGCAAATGCAATCATAGACTTCAAGTCCAAGAAGGTTTTCAGTAATGCCTCCACGTACACGAACATTGTTATCTTCAATCAGTCAGAGGAGTCTCATGTCTTGGTGTCCAACTCGATGGACAACTTGCAGAGTCTCCCTTGCGATACAGTCTTATCTCAGAGCGGAATGGTGCTGACGCGACCAGAGGACATTAAGTTCGCCAACACCATCGAAACCACCTGCAACGCCAAGTTCTTTGACATCTGTCAAATAAAGACTGGACTTGCAACTCTGGCCGATGACGTCTTCTGCCTTGAGTTGGTTGAGCGTGGCGAAGAGTTTGTCACCGTCAAGAAAAGAAAGAAGAGTGAACCAGACGAGTTCAAGCTCGAAGCAGGAATTGTAAAGCCTTGCGTTCGTGCGGGAGACATAACAAAGAATTTAGATAAAAAGTATGTCATGCTCTATCCTTACAATTCAGACAGCTCTCCTCTTGGCGAAACAGCGTTGGAGAATGACTACCCACTCGCCCACTCTTACTTGAAGGACAACACAGAGAAGCTCCTCAAAAGAGACAAGGGGAAGGACAAGGGATACAACTGGACAATGTTTGGACGCTCCCAGGGTTTGAACCTTCTCAACGAGGACAAGGTTGTATTCTCTACAATGATTAACAAAAGCATGTGCCTCAAAGAATGTCCAGCTGGCACCACGTTTGTTTCCGGCTATTGCTTCCTGCCCAACGAAGGCGTGTCAATGGAAGACATGAAGACCCATCTTCTTTCTGATGACCTTATCCGCTGGGCAAAGATCTTTGGTAAAGACTTTGGCGATGGTTGGACTGGCATATCCAGGGAAACCTTTGAGAACTATAAGGTTAAGTTATGATCTTGTTAGACATCATCATTACTGTTGTTTCCGCTATTTTTATATCGGTGTTGTTCCTGTTGTCTCTGAGTACTTACGTTAGTTGAGGGTTTAAAGTGATTGTATGTATCTGCAACGGTCTTAACGACCGTGACATAAAAGAGATTTGCGACTCTTGCGAAAGCAAGGAAGAATTCACGAACTGCATCAATGCCAAGATGAAAGAACGAAGCTGCCGCAGTTGTTATTGCGAGCTCGTTAAGAGTTTTGAAAAAGAAGGTGAAAAATGAAAGTACTGATAAGTTCCTGTGTCCTTGGCAACCCTGTTCGCTGGAATGGTGCGAGCAAGAAGAGCGACTTCATTCAAGACTGGGCACAGGACAATGACATAACATTGATACCAGTGTGCCCAGAGCAAAGGCTCTTGGGAGTTCCCCGCCGCCCAATTAGAATGACACAGAACGGCCCAGTCGTCGAAGCATGGGCAGGGGACGAAGAGGTTTACGACTCTCTTGAGGACACCAGTCGCTCCATCCTAAACGAGCACCCAGACTTGTGCGGCTTCATCGGCCTAGCCAACTCACCTACATGTGGGATGTCCGCAGGTGTCAGAAAAAGAGGAGCAACCATTAGAGGTGCGATGCACAGGGTGACTGATGTGCCAACGTGTGAGGTGAACCAGCTCCGTG
>JAAHTH010002846.1_pt1 | contig 12619 bp, 19 predicted proteins | sample 6116091 | NCBI WGS metagenome assembly JAAHTH01 (sample SAMN13939990, study PRJNA603662) | sponge metagenome | isolation source: marine sponge | host: Mycale hentscheli | place: New Zealand | collected 2006
TCAAAAGATTCTCTATCCTTACCTAAGATATAAGCAAAGCCTGATACTAAACCAATTGCTATCCATTGACTTCTATCAAGCATAAATAGTGATTTAAACATGACTATTTAAAGATTCACTCTTAACGCCCGAAGGCGATAAGAGATTTAACGCTTCATTTTGCGTTTGACTTCACTCCACATCTTCGTATTGGTCTTCAGGAACAGGTGGAACTGTTACCGAATCCCCGAAGTTTAGCAGTTGTGCGGAGAATCGGTTGTATTGCCTACCATTCTTCGACATTTGCTTGTGGCGAAGGAACTTTACGACCATCGGGAACGATGCACCATCTTGTGTCCAGTTAGACACGGCTGATGCAAAATGCTCCTTCTCGAATCCAGTTAGCCATAGAGTCATTCTGCGACCATCAGTAGGCCTAATCACTCTTACTGCGGTGGATTCACCGTAGTTTCCTTCGATTCCCTCGGTGTAGCCTTCAAAGATATATCCTGAGAACAATTCGCTTGTCCCAGTTTCCTCATTGATAGACGAATCCATCCTCTCTCTATTAATATAGCGAGAAGGGGTGTCGCCCTTACTTTCCTCAGCAATCTCGTTCAAAAACGCTTCAATTTCATTCATTTCTGCCATTTCTTTTTCCTCCCTATTGGGTTATTATTCCATGTGTTTAATTACCTATATAAAAGGTTGCTCACAGGTCGAAGAAGTTTATGTTTATTGTGGTTTCCCACGAAAAGTTGTGGTATTCCTGATAGTAAGAAAAACCGAAAACCGCTTTATTTGTTTTTTTTCTAATTTTACCATTTTGTTCTGAGTTTCTTTTGTTTAATACTCTCTTGATATTATTTATGGCTTTGGGGTCATTATACGAATCTCTTAATCTTCTTATGATTATATATTCAATGTAATTCATATATATATCAACAAAGGAATTAAAGGATATTTCAATCATCTCATTTGTTTCCCCATAAAACTCGATTGCATTATAGAGATTAATGTTGTTTTTATGCATATTTTGGTCTTCAGTTGTAAATGTTATTGAATCACCAAAAACCTTTTTGGAAAGAGGGTCAGTTATATAAAACCCCAGTTGGTGTTCTGCCATTTCCGTATCAAAAGTATTAATTGTAGCCTGAAAATCATTTAATATCTCTTGATTATTCCTAAAATTAGCCCCATTTGCTGAAAGTTCCTGAATAAGAATTTCCAAATTTGAATATTGTATTAATTCTGAAATGTGTTCTCGCAGACTGAGTGATAGTAAATTAGAAACCTCATCTATGTTCTGATATGCCATTCCGAATCCTAAGTCCAAACCATCATCGCCATAACTTGCTGAAGAAAATACAAACACATAATCCAATGATTTACCCCTACCCCAATTCATTAAGGAAGTGTCCATGTTTTTAAGTCCTTACACAACTATATAAAGATTAAGTAATCTTTAAATAACAAAAACAAAATTGAAATATATGGCCTTGTGGAAGAAGGAATGGGATAAATTCACCGATGAGGCTATGGAAGTCATGAAAACTCAATCAGATAAGACTAATGAGGAAAGAGAATGGATGAGTTATGTATATGATACGGATAAAGGATATGAGTTGGGAACAGTCAGTTATGGTGGTTTAAGTCGTATAGAAGTGAATCCTGAAACAAAGGAAAGACAAGACCAAGCCAAACATGGTTTTAAAAAGGGGCAGAAGAAATGGACAATACATGGACACCCTTTGAAAGATGGTAAGATATACACAGGCCGTCAATACTTCTCAAGCACCGACATATGCCGAGAATTTGTAAGAAGTAGGGATAACGATGAATTCGTTTCTCAGTTCTTGGTATATCCACACAAACAAAAAGACACCCGCACGAATGAGGAGGTATTTCATAATCGAGTGAGGATATTAGTATTTCCAAATAGGGAAACTGTGATGAGGGCTATGCAAATGTCCAATCCTACTGTTGATATTAATTCAATTACTGTTGAATCAGGACAAAATAGAAATGTTGAAAATGGTGATGGTTCAAGCCGATTGCAAAATGATTCGGGTGTTGATTGGTTTGCTTTTCAAGAGGCGTTGGGTAAATTAGGGTGTATGGGAATTGTGGATTTAGAAGGACCACAGCAAGGTTCTAAAATGTTCCAAAGTGAGAATACACTAAAGGCTTTTAATTTCGGAACTGTTCTTGTAATATTAGGATTGGCTTATGCGATAAAGAAGGCTAATACAGGATTTAATTTTGATGCAGAAGGTATTGAAATTATTGATGACTTATCAGAATATTATAAAAGATGATAATCTTTCAAATTATCCTTTACGAATTCATTCAATATTAATTTAGGTTTTTCATTATCTTTGGCCTCAATAATAATGTCAAAATAATCTTCAGGAATCAAATCCACTTCGACTTCACTATTATGCCCTCTTGAATTAAGGTGTGTTTCCCAATCATCAGGATATGTCTTTTTTATTCTTTCTTCTTGAAGTTCATTATCAATGTCTATTTTGATTATTTTCCATCCTTTTTTTCTCAACTTTAATACTTCATTATAATATCTAACATCATCAACTACTATATATTCGTCATTTTTACAATTATTCAACATTGTAGTAATCCATACATCTTCATATAACTCTCTTCTCGCACCATCTCCGATTTTTTGAAATAATATTCTATCCTTTTTTCCTTCAGGAATGTCATATACGAATCGAGCGAATTTCTTCACCCCTTCTGCTAATGACCTCCTTTGAAATAATGGATTTTGCTCAAGAAGTGAATTGGCTAAAGTGGTTTTCCCACTACCCATCTTTCCACAAATTGCAATTTTTAGTGACATGATATTAGATAATGGTTACACCTATATAAATACTACGAATTTTTAAATAGTCGTTTATTTTTATTACTAATATGCCTCGCAGTTATTCCCTTCTAAATAGGAATAAAATAAAGAAGTTCAAGGCTATGAGGAATCAAAAAACAAAGAATGATGTTGTTTTAGTGATGGGACCAATAGCGAAATTTAAACCCGAAGGTTCAAGAGTGGATGATTGGGTAGGTAATAGTGGGATGTATATGGTATTTACAATGAGAAAAGATAAGAGGGATGGATGGGTTTGGGGAAATACTGTTCAACCCGTTGATAGGGTTGGTGTTTCTAAACTTGTTGGGGAGGCTCGCCGCTTTGGTAAGGCCGTTTATTATGCTAAGGATGGTAAAATGAAAAAAATTGGTCCTGCCATAAGAGGGGATTATGAATTGAATGGAGTTAATTGAGCATCTCTTTAATAATAAGATTTTCATAAATATTTTCGTCATTAGTAAATAGTTTCTTATAGGTTTCTAATCCTTTTTCCAATTTGACTCTTCCACTATCCAAAAATTCAGGTGAGCAATCAAATACTCCTAATTCCAAAGTATTTTTATCAATACATATAAATCTAAAGTTATTTACATTCTCAAACATAGATACATAGAGGTAGGCTTGTAAATCATAACTATACTTCTTTGCAGACCATCTAAAATTTAATATGTCCGTAGTGGTTTTTAAATCTATAATTGTATCTCCTACAATACAATCTGCCTTTCCTCTAATCGGAATTCCATCGAATACTGCAATATTGGGAATTTCATATTCACCTTGATTAATCAAATCCCTACAATATGAATTCTTATTTAGTGCTTCGACTAACAAATTACAATTATCTATTTCTGATTGAGTATAAACTTCACCATGTATTGCTACCGCTTCCTTATACGTTTTTGTATTTTTAGAAGCAACTGGAACTATATTGAGAGAGTTAAATTTCTCAGGCTCTAGGATTTTCCAATGGAAGAGTTTTCCATCCCTAAGTGGTTGGGATTCTTTTTGCCCTTCAGTTAGACTCTTGAGATATTGTTTCGGAGATTTGAGAATGGTCTTTATGCTACTTGAACTTAGTGCATTCTGTCCCAAATAACCATAATAAAAATCATCGTCATACATTTTTTCAATTAGTTCTTCTTTATCATGAATGATATTATCAAAGGTTTTAATCTGCACTTTAACACCTCATAGATAATTTAAAAAGTGGTTTAAAGTTTGTTCTGATTCCTTTGAACCCAAATTTAAAACCCTTCGGCCAATTTCAATTTGAATTGTCAAAATATCGTTCCATGATTCTTCCGTAAGTCGCCTTAGTTCGCTCATAATATACAATGGAATAAACACATATATAAAATTATCTTCCATTCATCCTTTGACTTTGGACTCTAAACTTATTTACATCAAATCCTTTCCACTCTTTTGCTATCTCCAACATGACCTTGAGTTGAGGATTCAATTCCGTAGTATCAATTTTTTGTTCCTTCTTTACCACTTCATTATCAACATGATAATTTGTAATTTGATTATAATATCCATTTTGAATCATACTTGAAATAATTACTCTTACCTTTTTAGCATTTGTTTCATTATCGAGAGGGATTGTTATCTTTTCCTCACCATATTTAGCGATTACTTCTATATTACTCACAGTTTCCGCTATCAAAACATCTAACTCTTGTTGTTTTAGACTCTCTATTTTTTCTCTCTTTACTTTAAACAAATCCTCTATAATATCATAAAAGTTTGATACAGTAATGATGGAAAGCCTCAAAGGATTATCAATGATATTAAACATTACTATGTAAGCGTCATCTTTATCAACCCTATTCACCATATCTATTTCTGTATTCATCGTCAATACCATATCTTTTGGATTGATTTTTAGATTCATCTTATTCAATTTCTTCATTTGCAACACCTGTAAAATATTCCCTCATTTGTAATATCGAAACTTTTTTTGCATACATTACAAACTCTATATCTTATCAGAAGTATATCTCTTAAGTTTGTATGTTTTGCCTCCTTTAATGTTAATGGTTTAGAATTGTGATATAAACCATTTATAAACTCCATAATTCTTTTTTCTATTGTTATTATTTAATACTATCTGTTTTTCAACCTTTGTATTTCCTCATTGAGAATACTATGTGCTAAATTAGAAGCATTTTCATATAATTCATATATATCATCAGGATTTTCAACAGAAATACTGATATTAGATTTAGCCCAATTAGACTTTCCTCCAATCTTAAATTCAACAGTAGGTCCTATATTTATCTCAATCCTTCCATTTACACCTAATTGCTCTTTTATTTTATCACTAATTTCTCTTATATCTGATTGATTTGTTATTTCAAAATCATTAGTATCATTATTATTATATCCCTCAATTCCAAGATGTATTTTATCTCCCTCAGCATTAAGTGATATTATAGCATTATTATCTTCAACAAATGAAAAATTTTCGGAAGTTTTGGCTGAATTATTAAAAACCTTCTCAATAAAATCATAATGACCTATTTCTCCTTCAGGACCAACAACATAAAGTCGATGTTTGACACCACCATTAGTTTCTTTATCTCTCCATTCCTTTCCTTGATAACCTTCTTTAATAAATTCTATTACCATTCAAATCCCTCACTTATTTACATCTATCTTTAATGCTTCACAAATTTCTTTATACCTATTTCTAATAGTTACTTCAGTAACTCCTGCGGCCTCCGAAACTTGTTTTTGAGTTCTTTGTTCTTTTTCTAAAATACTTGCTAAATAAACACTTGCGGCCGCAATACCTGTTGGGCCTCGACCTGCGGTTAGTTCTATTTCAGTCGCCTTTTTCAATATATCATTAGCCTTATGAACTACATTAATGGGAAGATTTAGTTTAGCACAAAATCTTGGAACATAATTATCAGGGTCAGCAGGAGGGACTTTTAACATCAACTCCTTAGAAATCGCTCTAAATGTCCTCCCTATTTCCTTTCTTCCAGTCCGTGAGTGTTTTCCAACCTCATCCAAAGTTCTTGGAATACCATGAATCCTACAAGCGGCATATATAGATGAGGCTACTACTCCCTCAATACTACGACCCCTAACAAGTTTCTGCTCAACGGCCTTTCTATAAATATAAGCCGCCTCTTCTCGAACAGTAGTCGGTAAAGTCATCTTTGCAGAAAGTCTTTGCAACTCTCCTAATGCTACGGCTAAGTTTCTTTCAGTCGATGAATTAACTCTTGTTCTTTGGTGTTGCCTTCTCAATCTTCTAAATAATTTAGACATATCAGAAGACATACTAACACCTGCGAAATCTTTATTTTGCCATCCTATATCAGTAGTTAAACCTTTATCATGCAATAAATTTGTGGAAGGCATACCTACTCGCTCATTAGAGTTATCCACTCCATCCTTTGAAAAGTTTCTCCACTCAGGACCTTCGTCAATTATAGTGTTTTCTTGAACTACTCCACACTCTATACAATTAGTGAATCCTGATGAATCAGTTTCAAAATTATTTCCACCGCAATTTTTACATAATACCTTCTGATTTGTTACAGTCATTCGACCCCTCATACTATCACCCCTATTTACAACTATTTAAAGGTTGCGTTTAGTCCAAACAATGATAAGGATATTTATCATCATAGTCCTTCGTCTTTAAGCCCCATAGAGCAACCTTATAATTATCATTTGAATCACGCATTGAGAAACTACCTTGTCCACTAACTTTATTCAATAAGATAAAATCATCGGATATACCTTTCAATACGAGAGTTACCTTTCGTGCATGAGGTGTATTCCTAAATCTATCTTTCAAACGATATGAGATTTCTGTGCTACTCATCGCTCTTTCATTTAATAGGTTATAAACCTCTTGCAACCAAATATTCCGCCTCTTTGCCATGATAATCCACGATTGCTCATCATATATAAAGGTATGTTCTAAACGCTGAAGAATTTTTCCCAATCATCATAAACAAAATTAATATCTAACATATTCGGTGATTCTATTTTTTTGATGACTATGGTTGGAATATCATCACTAAAATTCTTTTTAGATTCTAAAGATATTATCTCACCCATTTTCTCAGGATATTCTTTCATCATGAAAAGTAAATATTCTTCTTCATAATTATCAAAACCATCAAAGAATTCATCTTTTGTTAGTTCGGTGGGTTTGGAACTTTTTTTACTTACTCCATAACTACTATAACTTGATTTGGTTGTATTGGAAATTCCTTTTCCATAACCTCCATAATAATTACCATATCCACCATAAGAAACATAACTTGATTCTTGACGAGGAGGATATTGAACACCAACTTCTCTTTTCGCTACCACTTTGTTCCAATCAACTTTGATTAATGCATCTCTAAATTCTCTCACATAAACTAAATCTTGTTGCTCATTTCCTGAATGGGCATTGAAATAACCTACTGATAAGTTAGTGCATTCTGAGATATAATCAGTATAATTAGCAGTATCGGTGAATGAACCTCCGGGGTCTGCTCGATGATTCATTCCTAATTGTTCCGAAAGAGAATCCACGAATTCTTGAGAAGCACAAACTTGGCCTACTTGTTGAGTAATTATACTGAAGTTATCTTTTCTATCGAATGCTACTGCAAAATCATATTTTTCCAACTCTTCCACATCATTATTGGCAATATAAGATGAACCTCTCCCTCCTACCTCTTCGGCTCTATGGAAAATATACAATCCTTCCACTCCTGCTTTGATGAGTTCCCAACATAACCAAATTCCAGTTCCATCATCAGCACCCAAACACGCCATAGCCCTGTCTTTCTTTTTAATCCTCATATCCGAAATATCTAACATAATTTCTTTTTTATCTCCTGCGTTAAACGGACTTCCTCTATCCACCGTGTCTGTATGGCATGAGAAAAGAACTTTGGGGTCTTTTCCTATTTTTAAGAATAGATTGCCTCCTTCCTTTCCATCATAACTATAACCGTCTTCTGTCATACCCATATTCATTAGAATTGGGTTCTTGCAGAATCTTTCGACATAATATGTTTCGTTTGCTGAACCCGCAGGTCTTCCATATGAGAATATCCTTGAGATATTCCTACAATCCTTTCTTAGAGAGTATGTTTCCTCCATAAACTCGATTGTAGGTTTCATAATATCAAATTATCCTTTATCTATATAAAGATTGTGATTAAGCCCACTTTTCTATAAATTCATCATCGAATCCCTTATTGGTTTTATTTACTTGTGCTGAATCCTTATCATTCCAAATTTGCGTTTTGTTTGTGAATTTTTTGGGATTATAATTAGATGGGTTGAATGAGTTTTGATAAATATCTTCAGGCCTGATATTGAAAAATTTTTTTTCATGGTATTCTCCCGTTTTGTAAGTATTATTTTGAGTTGTCGTATGCTTCAAAAATTCTTTCATCAGTTTATCAAAGGCTGAGTTTAAATCAAAGGTCGTATCAAAGTTTATTTCATATTCTTCCATTACATCTTCATCATCTAAGTCTATCTCATCATCCAATAATATATTATTTTGATACGAGGCGAAGTTAATCAATGATTCAACACCCAAATCTTCACCATACCACTCAATCATCATCTCCATGTTTTCTTCATAAATTGCAATCATATGATTATCTCTAAATACTTCAACAATATTTTCAAAACCTGTAATATCCATTACTTCCTCCACCCAAACTCTAATCCTTTCAGGGAGGTAACTAAAGTCTTCTTCATAATTTATTATTACAAAGAAATCCTTGTGGCGATATGCAGATGCAATTACTACTACATCATCATGGTGAAATTCATTCCAAGCAATAACAGGATATATTTTTGTTTCATCAAAATTTTCTATCCCATCTTGTTCCATTATCCAACGGAATACTCCTACTCCACCATTTCTCTCTATAAACTGGTTGTGCTGGCTTATCACCGACATAAATAATGATAACATACCTTACTATTTAAACCCTTTGAAATTTAGGACTTCCAATATTTTTTAGGTATTTCTATATACTTATTTGAATTAACTTTCAAACTTTTAATTTCTAAATTATCAATATCCAATCTGTATTTGATGTTTTCTTCCCCCACATTCTTATTAATTACCATATCAGTAATAGTGCCTTTCTTTTTATTATTAAAGTATTCCATGAAAGATTTAAACTCTATAATATAAGAGTTGTTTTGTTCAGCGTAGTCAGATACTTCATATTCTCTAATTATAGTAATATCATCATCATGGTTATTTACTGAATCAGTATTATTATTCCTCATATCAAAACCACAAGACTTACAATAACCATGTAATTCACCCGATTCGTCATTTTTATAACTTAAATTAAATACATAATCTTCTTTTAATATTCTGAATTTCCTTTTGTATCTTCCCAATCTTCTATCAAATTCCTTAGTTTTACTACATGATGGGCAATAGTGAGTTGTAGCAATTGCACTTAATTCATTCCCCATTTTTTTTTCATAAATGAAATTATCCTCGAATAAAGAGTATTTCTCACAACCATTTGCGGCCTCATTAGGCCTTAGATGGACTATATCCATGTCTTGTGATTCTCTATTAACTATATAACATTATCTTTAAGTAGTCGTTTATAATTATTTTCTTTATGGGCATTTTAGGAAGTGGTGCAAAGTTACTTAAATCGAAAGTAGCGAGAGCAGGGGCTAAAAGAGCAGTTAAGGAGGGTGTCGAAGGTGCGGCTGAGAAGAAGGCTACGGCAGAAGCGGCAGAAAAGGCCGCAAGTAGGGAGTTTAGAAAATCACTAACAGATACTCGCAAGACTTTTACTACCACTACAAAAAATTTGGCTACTTCAGATGTATGGAATAAAGGAATCTTAAAATTTGTTCCTACTGGTATCGGAGTAGGTGTAGGAGCAATTATTATTGGAGCAGGAGTTTTAATGGGAAATGGATTAGGACTTACTGGTCCTGAAGGCGTTATTCCTGATGACTATGAAACACTATTTATATATGGAACGGGAACTATAATCGTAGTATATCTTTTGAAATCAATTAGTGAGGTAATACGAGCAAGGAATGAAACTAAATTGATAGATGCGAGAGAGGAGAGATTGATAAAGGCTATTCCTCCGACTGAAGATGTAATCCCTATGGGAGCATAGGAGAGATACATATGGTAGCACCTTTCATGAGGAGTAGTATCAAAATATTCGATGAATCGGGTGAAGAAATACAACCTGCCGTAACAGGTCAAACAAATGCATATTTAGTAAGTGGTGCAGATAATATAGATTATGAAATAAGAACTTATGCGGATAATGGACAACTGGCTTCTGATTATGTGGAGATAGAACTTTATGAGGTTAAAACCAATGAATCAGAAGATGAATTGATAATTAATACCTTAGTTTGGCGAGAACTACAAACTGATAGTAATGGCTATCTTCAAGGGAGTTTGAAAGTTCCTTGGTGGGCCGCTAATAAGATATTGGGATTCGCTATAACATATGGTTATGACGATTCTTTAAATATTAGTGAGCGACAAAAACTCAAACAATCTCGAAATAAGATAATTTTGAAAGGGGTTGAATATGCAACTTTGATAGCAGGGGTAGCCTTAATTGCAACGGGAGTAGGTGCAGGTGCAGGAGCCGGATTGATTACTGCCGGAAGAGTTATAGGTGCAACTGAGGTTGCTATTATGATAACTGATATAGCCTATGAGCAACAAATTAAAAATCGTCAATTAGGAAAGAATAAATATGGAGATAAATTCGATGGATTATCAATAGATAGTGCCGGATTAGTAGTATCACCCCTCCCATCAGAAATCAAGAGAAAATGGCTACTAAACATGGTTGCATTAGGAGCCAGTATATCAGCATTTATGGTTATAAGGAAACATATGATTAAATCAACTCTCTAATCGTGATGGTAAATTTTAAGTATCAGCAGATATTATATTAAACTATGGCAACCAATTTTGAGGATTCATTTACATATTCCAATCCTGCTGAGTGGCTCGACAGTATATGTGGGTCTAAGCATAGGATTAATCTCAAGCAGACTGGCAATCTTATAGAAGTCAAATTGAATGCTTTTAAGGATTATGAATGGATTAGGTGGGGTAATATTTCTTTGGATGGAAAGTGGAATCCGGTCAAGCAAAATCATAGTATGAGAGTAAAGATAAAGGATGCTATAAGCGGGGAATACTTAATCGGAGATTTCAATCAGGGAAGATTGGTAAATGCAGGTGATGATAATTCCTTTGTGTGGGAAGCCCCCTATGCTACCGATTATGAGATTGAATGGGTGGAAAATAGCACAGGTGATTGTAAGGGAATCAATAATTATGTGGGTAGTAAGAGAATTACTGTTTCCTCAGAAGACATTCAGACGCAAGAGGATAGGGAAACTCAGAAAACAAAGGAAATGATTGATACAATCGGAAGTATAATCGCTGGAACACTAAGTCTTACTTTACTTTATTCTATTTATCGTTTTGTTAAAAAATAAGGTGATTATTTGGAACGAGGTTATTATTCTTATAGAAGGCATAAGAAACAACATTATCCTGATTCATTGACAGAATCCAAAATCGTTCTAAATAGGATGAAGAAACCGGATAATGAATACTTTCTTTTAACTGATGAAAGTCCGAGAAAGGCATTTACTAATTACATGGATGATAAGGGATTGGATTATGACTCTAATAAGTTGAAGCAGATTATTAAAGATTCGCATCCGATGATTATAGGAATCAAGGAATATTACAATAGACCACGACCATCACAAATAAATAGCGATATAGTTCCTCATGTATCTTCAACTGCTCAAACACCTGCTTATCCTTCGGGTCATGCTTTTCAATCTTATCTGCTTGCTAAATATCTTAGCCGAGAACACCCTTTGCATACATTTAAGTTCTATTCGATAGCCAACAGAATAGCAAAATCAAGGGTTAGTGTAGGATTGCACTATCCTTCTGATAATCGTAAGGCCTTTCAAATGGCTCATAGTTTATGAAATTTTTAAATAGTCGTGATTCAATCCATAAGTGATAGGATGAAAATAGTAAATGAAATAACCTCAGTTCGGGATGAATCTGTGGATGAAGATGCCTTGTATTTTAATCCTATTATATATGACTATGCTAAAGAGAATAATATCCCTTTATATGATTTACTTAGATGTTTGCAATCACCGGAGGAATGTTATGGGTATTTTGGGAGTAATAAGGGTTGGACTCTATTTATAGTAAATAAATGGTTTTCGCTGAGTCCGGAGGGAGTCGGGCAGGAGTTAATTAGGACTGGAGGAAGACACTACACCGATAAATATCATTATCGTGTATTATTGATTATGGATATTTTTGGTTTGGGAGATGATGAGGCTGAAAATTATCCCGATACAGGAGCAGGTCTGCCCGATAATGTATTATTTAATACCCTATCTAAATTTGATGAAAGAAAGATAAAGAGTCCTTTGGATATGAGAGATGTGAGTTTGTGGGATTGGAAACTTCTTGATAATAATTCTTTGGAATATGATTCTGATTCTGATGGTTGGTGGTTTATTAGTCCGTATATATTTGGTTATGCTAAATCTTTCGAGAGAAGAAATTTATTGATGAATTATAATGAATTGCCTAGGGGTGGTAAATGATGGTAAGAATTAATGCGGCGACAAAGATGTGGTTGATGGATAATGGATTAGACCAACATACTGCTCACCTTTGGGCAGATGGAAAGACGAGAAAAGAATTGT
>JAAHTH010002847.1_pt1 | contig 12619 bp, 14 predicted proteins | sample 6116091 | NCBI WGS metagenome assembly JAAHTH01 (sample SAMN13939990, study PRJNA603662) | sponge metagenome | isolation source: marine sponge | host: Mycale hentscheli | place: New Zealand | collected 2006
GCGCCGAGCAATTGTCCCAGGCGGGCCTTGATTTGTTCTCTGGACATCTTCTCCAGGTTAGCGTTGATGTTTATATTCTGGGATCTGCTGACCGATAAACCAGCGAGCTGATTGAGCTCTTTAATTGCTGACACAGCTGCATTGAACTGGCCGTTCTCGTAAGCGCTCTCCATCACCTTCCACAACATCGTGCCAGTCTTTTGTGGAGTGATCGCATACTTCTCTGCTAATTCATCTTGCTTGATCCGAATGGCCTTAACCACGTTCGGAAAGTTCTTACCATTGAGCAGCTTGCCCGCGCTTGCACTTGGAAACTGATACCCAGCTTTCCTGGCAGCCTCAGTCATACCACATGCACCTTCGGTGTAATGCCACACAAAGCTGGCCTGCATTTCAGTCAACCCGTGTTCATCATCCTTCTCAAACTGAGTCGGAGCGTTCGTGATCTTCTGATCTTCCTTTTTCTTTCTGGGCATAATCCTTCCTATTGTAAACCAGTGTAGAGTGTAGAGTGCATAGCTGTTCTATTATACCTATTATGTAACGCGTAAGACGCTATTCTTATAGCCAATACTAATAATAATATATATATATACACTATACCCTTATATATAGTAAAGACAGTAGCAGCAAGGGATTGAGCCAGTGCATAGTAAATTTTACTATACCCTTTGCTATACCCTTTTTCGCCTTTATTTGCCATTTATGTCCCTATCTGCAATCAAAACCGCCACGCCGACTAATACAATCGATGCGGCCAGCACCGACAAAAAGGTAATAGCTGATATGCAAATGATCTCTTTTAATAGCTCAATCATTAAACTTACTCGCGTAATCTGTATAAGTATCACCCTCAGCTGCGCTGTAATCCAGATCATAGATCTTCTTGCCATTAGATCGTCTAGGCTCGATGCCCTTTCCGTGTAAGACACGGGCCGCTTCTTTGAAGTCTGGCATCCTAGGTGACTTGATTCCAAGATCGCGCAAGAGCTTGGTCATTTGCACAGGCTTGGCATGTTCGCTACCAAAGTCTACATGCTCCAGGATAAGATCCTCCACACTCGACTGAGTTCTATATTGTTCGTTGCTATCTTGCAAGAGCTCGCGCTCATCTGGTGATAGAAACCAGTTTTTTTGTCCTGGCACATACATCGTCTCTTTAATTTGTGCCCAGAGCTGCTGCATATTAACGCCGTGATTGACATTAATATCTCTGACTGCGAGTACCCAGAATCTTCGATTGCCCGACGTATCCGTCAAGAACTCGCGTGCATTGACAGAAGCGTAAAACGCTGTCCTTCGCTGATAGGTCGTAAACGCCCGATCATAGGGTAGCCTCAGCTCATCTGACTTAGATGTAACAAAGGCCTTAAGCTGATCTATGTCGGACTTCTTGAAGGTAGACTCAATCTCGCCTAACTCTACAATCCAATGACTAACCGCTCTCTTTACAGAGTCCTTGTCAGAAGGATTAAGCGTTGCACCCTCCAGGAGCCAGCCTTTATTGTAATCACATAGTCGCTTGAACCATAAGGTCTTACCGAGTCCTTGTGCACCCTGCAAAACGAGGATGCCCTCGAGTTCAACGCCATTTGTTTCATAGGCCGCTGCTACACAGCTGATTAACCATTTCTTTAATAACATATCTCGTAGCTGCGCGGATTCCTCTGTAGTCAGCGAATTTAAAAAGTCTGGGAGTCTGTCCTGGCCATCCCAGGGGACCGAGTCGATCCATTCTTTAACTGGGTTATATTCTCGCGCCAAGACTTTGAGATAGTCGCGAACTTTAGTGTGCGGGATCCCCATATTTATACAACGAGCTTCGATCTCAATGAGACTGGCTTCCTCATGCATGTCAGCAATAAACTTCATGTGCGGTATGTCAATCTCCATCTTTTTCTTAATAACGTTATAGCGAACATCAACGTTATGTGTTTTCAACACCCCGCCAATATTGTCTTTCGTGTTTAAGAAGCGTCCGCTTGCTGATCGCACAAAGTCATACTCCACTGGCACATCTAATGTTTGCAGGACCACCTCGCCTTCGACGACAGCAACTTCGTTTTTATGGTCGTTGTAATCGCCTTTCGTTTCTGGCATCTGGACTTCGGCGTATCCGCCCTTCTTATTGATATAGGCTGCCGCCTTCATAGCTTCCTTCTCACCTGTTTTACTATCATCGTTATCAGCGACAAAGACGTGTTTGTGATTGGGAAAATACTCGTACATCACCTCTGCGACAGGCGATAAGTTATAGGCATCGAAGGCAACGACCACAGGCTGTGAGCGATCAGCGTATATAGATGCAGCAGTGGCATAGCCTTCTGCATAATTGAGTGTATCTGTGCTATTGAAGATCTCTCTGCCGAGAAGAAAAAAGCTACCGCTTTTTTTAGAACCAGTAAGAAAACGCTTAGATCCATCGGCGGCGATAAACTGTAGGCCAACGATAGTGCCTTGTTTGTCTTTTAAAGGGATAACCAAGTTGTCATGTTTATCTTTTTTAAGGCCATAACTAAGGACCTGTTTATTCTCCAGGTATTCATGTTTGACTACATCCTCACACCCTGCCCAAATAGACTGGGAACGCTCTGCGGCCTGCGTATATTTTTCAGCTGTCTTCACCTCAGCGGCACGGCGTAATTCCTCGATCTCCGCCTTCTGCTCTTTGGTCATACGATACTTCTTACTATTCTCTGGCTTCCAAGTTGCTGTGGGTTGGTCCGTGCTGACACGGTAGTCGCCAATTCTGCCATAAGGTAGACTCTGATCTAACCAGGCTTGATACCAACCCACCAGCTTCCTTTGGTTACCAATGTTGATGTAAGCTCGACCAATTGAGCCATCGGTAACCAATCCCTTATTGGGATCTGGTTCATAGCCATTTGTGGCTAGGAAATCTCTAAACTGTGATGTGTAATCTTTGGTAAATGGGGTTTCAAAATTCTTATTGTTTGGTCGCTTTATTTTTAATGACATCAATCATCCTTGTTTTTTGTTGTTTACTTCTTTTATAAAAGTGTATAGAATATTACCCAAGTTTATGATAATTTGCAAACACTCGGAGGAAAATTAATTATGAGTTTAACAATTAGTAGCGACGGTAGCGGCGATAGCTTACCAAAATTACAAAAAGGTATCTACTTAGGTACCTGTTTTCGTATCATTGATCTGGGAACGACAGACCAAGAATACAAAGGTGTCAAAAGTAAAAAGACTAGAGTCCACATAACTTTTGAAATTACCAAGGCTCTGCATCCAGAAACCAATGAATGTAAGATGCAAGACGACAGGCCCTTTGCTGTCTCTAGGACTTACACTGCATCCTTATTTGAAGCAGCTGCTTTAAGAAAAGATCTGGAGAGTTGGAGAGGCCAAAGTTTCACTGAACAAGAACTGGGAGGTTTTGATATAAGTAAACTGCTTGGTTGTACTGCTAGAATAGAAGTTGGTCATACAGCACCGACTGAATTTTCAGAAGGTGGCAATCCAAAAATTATAAACCTGCAAAGACCAGACGGTGGGATCCAGGTTGTAGAAACATTTAATGACAAACAATCGTTTGACATGGATCTATATTGTGACGAATACAAAGGCAAGTCTTCACCAGAAACCAAAGCTATGTGTGACATCTTCGATTCACTACCGCCTTGGCAACAAACGGATATTGAATCCAGTTATGAATACAAAGCAGCAGCTGGCGATTCTGACGAACCGTCAATGAATGAGGAGCTAGGAAGGTTGAATGACCAAGCAGCAGCTGAAACAAACAGCGCCGATTGGGACGACGATGAGAAGAAAACAATTACAGAAGACGACATACCGTTTTAGCAATTTTTGATGGGTAGCACCTCCGTACTTCTCACACTCTCAATCCCCCTAAAAGGTTGAGTTTAGCTACCCATCAACTCTGATTATGTATAAAGACAAAGCAAACCAAATAGCAGACCTCCTGGACATCAAAGGCAATGCCTACAATAGTCCAGAGGCCTTCTTTAATCAGTTGTCCAAAACCTGGAGCGCACTGCTTGGCATGGAACTAACGCCATCGCAATGCTGCGCTATGATGATCGCGTTTAAATCATGCCGTATCGTCAACAATCCAGGGCATGAGGATTCAGCTGACGATCTGGTCGGCTACAGTTTGATAATGACTGAGCTAACCAAAGACGAACATTTATTTTAAGGAGCGACAATGAAACCAGGAATATATGAAGACATACCTTATGAAGAGTATGCAGAAATACCAGCCTTTAGATCTCACGATCTTACCTCAGTCATAAAATGCCCGTACAGCTGGAAGAATAGAAAAGAAATGGTCCAGACTCCAGCGCTCCTGGAAGGCCGAGTACAACATACGGTGTTCCTGGAACATCATAAGTTTGATGAAGAGTTTGTGATCATGCCAAAGTTTGATCGCAGAACCAAAGCTGGCAAAGCTGAGTATGAAGACTTTATGGCCACTGCTGGAGATAAGACTGCGATCACCCAGGACATGTACGACGTTTGTATGGAACGTCGAGAAGTCGTTGCCGACTATATTCCTAAAGAAGATCACAGAGCCGAGCTAACTTTAGTTTTTGAATTACACGGCCATCCCTTTAAATGCAGATTGGATTGGTATGATAACCAGGACGTTTGGGATCTTAAAACATGTCGTGACGCTTCACCTCGTGGCTTTAGACAAGCGATTAATGGTTTCAACTATCACATGCAAGCAGCACTATATGTTGACGGTTGTAGAGCCTCTGGCTTGCGAGCTGACGGATTTAACTTCTTGGCCCAGGAAAAACAATTTCCATATCCTTATGGAGTCTATCGTTTATCGGATGAAGCGCTTGTTTATGCACAAGCTAAGAATGAACAGGCCTTGGATCTATTGCTCAGATGTAAGAAGCAGGATGAATTTAAACCCTACAACCTGGAAGGGATCCAGACTGTAGAGTTATCAGATCTTTATTAGTTTAAGTGAGCTCCCCAGTAAATACCTATAGGACTTAAACCATACTTTTTCGTATCATGGTTATGCCAGGCACCGTCTCTGATATTGTGCTCTAAGTGCATAACCTCTCTACCGTCCCCCCACTTGATCGTTACATAACCATCTTTGTGGTTGGCAATCACTCTGCCTTTGTCGATTGGAATACCAGCTCCCCAGTATCCCGTTACTTTTGCGTCAATCATTACGCCACCTCCTCTATTTTAAAATTTAATATTCTGTTCGTTAGAGCCACTCTCTCTGGACCTTGAAAATCCATCTTGGCAAGATCGTAGGCATAGGCAAGATCTGCTTCCGCTTGTTTTTTTGTTGGATAAGTAATCCAATCATTTTTTCTAAAAGCAAACCAGTTCTTTGGTATATCTCCAACATATATACCACCCAACTTTTTACCTTTTTCTGTAATTACATATTTCACCAAGCCACCTCCTTCTTTTTAAGCGCTTCAAGTATCAACTCAAGTTTTTCAAGATCGTCCCAAAAAACCTTACCTTCTTGAAACTTAATGTTTCCAATAGTCATTTCAAGTCTTTCAACCAAAGTATATTCACCGATCGTTTCCACTATGCACCTCCGTTTGCTATTTCATAATCAAGTTGTAACAGCTCCAAGATCTCAGCCGCGATATCCTTATATCTTTTTCTGTAGATCTCTTGGCCCTTCTCGTTACCACAACCAAGCCAAAGATTTAAAGTAATCTCTGCATCTTTGGTTAGTTGATCTATAACAGGTTTAGTATCTTTAATAATCATAATCCCTCCCTTGTATAACCAAGGTAGTTGTAAACACCCTTGATTCTTTTTCTTAACAATTTTCTTACCTCTTCCAACTCTTTTTCAGTACAATCTAATGTGCCGTCATAGTTTTCAAGACCTTCCTCCCAGTATCCTTCAAGCAATTGATCCATTTGGTTCAAGATCAATGTCTTGGCATACTTGTTTGGAGTTACTTTTTCGTCAACCCATTTCAACATTACGCCCTCCCCGCATCGCAATCGTTGTAATACTTAATCATCTTGCAATGTTCAGCGTAAGCCGCATCATCCTTAACAATGACATAAGCACCGTCGATATAATCAGCAACATAATTCTCATTAGCTATGACAATCTTGTCACCAGGTTTTACATTAATTGTGGCCATTTCAACCTCCTTTTCTTTGTTGTTAATTAAAATTCCCACATAGATATAATGCCACAAGTTGCAACTATTTGCAACTGTTTACACACAATAATAACAGTTATTTTTTAGTCTAAATAATGGAATAAATCGACGGTCCTTTGCTTGTCGCAAAGCCAAAAAACCAAGAGGTATCTATCACCGCTTTCAACGGGTAAACCTTTATGCAAGTTATTAAAACTTGGGAACATAAGTGCATGACCAGAAGGTAAAGGTGGGACCTCACCGTAATTATGAAACTCAGTGCCGCCGCCTTTGTACTTGCCAGTATTTAGTGGGACCACGACTGATATATCTGCTGATTCGTCGTGATGCCAGGCACCTTGTTTCTTGTCTCTTAAATTATAGTTAGCAATCTGTATGCTTGCAGGATCATTACAATCTCTTTGCCAGACTGCATTGAAGATAGGATTGAGAACTGTTTGAACCACAAACCACATAGTTCGATACAGCTCTGGTACTTGTTCTTTTAAAACAATCTCTGGGATCTGACGGTAAACATCTTCATCCTCATTGCCCTGGAACCCTATTTCTTTTTTCATGTGTTCGATCTCTCTGATCAAAAGCGTGCAGAAGTGTCGGCGAAATAATGGAAACCTGTAGATCTCTGGATAGATCTTTTTTACAACATCATGTATAGGTGTTTTGCCCATATCTTCCAGGCCATTGCTGGACTTGTATTTAATAATCTGCGGCATGCTTTCCTCAACCGCTTGTTGAGTCTTGTGATTGATCATCCAGTTGGACTGCATGCTTAAGAGGTAGTCTCTAAGTTTGTACATGGTTTTTAGTATATCAGATAAAAACTAATAATTTCTTGTATATTTGTGTAAATTTTTATAGAATATACCAAACGAAACATACACTATGTATTAAACGGAAATATAAAATGAACAACGAAGGCAAAGAAATTAGAAAAAGTTTAGCGGTGGATCCAGCTACTTATGATCTATTAAATGAGATCTGCCAGACCGAGCACAGATCTAAAATAGATCAGCTTAAAGTATTAATACAAAAAGAACACAAAAGATTAGCTGCAATAAATGAACATGAAGATATTTAAAACCATGGCTAAGAAACAAAAACAAGTACCACAATCTTACAGGCCAGTCCTGGAAGCTCAAGAAGTTATAGATCTATTCAGTAGATTAACACTGCATCAACAAGCTGCTCTTATGAGACTTATCTCCAGGAACCTGGAAGTAGAAATAGATGGCGAAAAAGTAATGGGATATGATCTTGATTACGAAGTAGTCGGAGCTGTTATCCTAGCCTCAGAGTCTTAGGACAAAGAACCCAAACCACCTATCTGTCGCATTGCGATCTCACGATCTTTTTCATCTGGAAGAATAGTTGGCGACAACATTTGTGGTGGAGCAAGATCAGAGCTAGGCATGTCAAAGGCTGGTTGATTCATAGCACCATCTGTGGGTGACATGCTGTTAATCTGATTTAACAGATCCTCATAACCTGGTTGCTCTGGTTGAGCTGGTTGCTCATTACCAGTATAAGGCTGAACACTTGGCTCTGTAATACCCTGGTAGCCTTCAACACCACCTCTCAAGCCTGTTTGTTTTATCATAAACTCATTAGTATTAAAGAAGTTATAAACTTCATCTAAGTTTTTTATCGTATCTGGGCCTTCAAGCAATTGGTCTGTAAGAATATTAAGATAACCTTGTTGCTGATCTTTGGCTATTCTACCTATTACATCTTCTCCTAATCTACCTGTAGCAAATCTACCAGCCAAGTTAATCAAAGCTAATCCAGTCTGTGCTGCTTTAGTTTTACCACCCAAACCTTCATGCGCTAATTGTGATGCCATTTCTGTCAATGGTTGTGTCTGAGAGCCAGATGTCGGTATTTTAAAAGCCATACCCATAAGCTCATTCATTCTGCTAAAGTTTGCAAATTCTTCTGGCTCTAACATTTCTTTCATCATGGCTTCAGTTTTGTTACCACTAAAATATTTTTGAAAACCAGGCATGCCTTTTTGTAAAGATTCAGCTCTAAAAAATTTATCGTATTGATCTAAAATAAATTGTTTTTTGATGTCTTTAAACAGCTCTGGATCTGCGGCTTGTAAAATTCTTCTGGAGTTTCTCAGTGACTTTAATGACACATTTGGATCAAAAAGATTTTTCATGGCTGTTGCAGTTTGTTTGTCTGTCATTATTTTTCCAAACCTGCCTATTGCACTTTTTTCAACCAACTGTAAAGCTGGTTTATTAGGATCATAAACTCTCCTAGCTTGTCTATACATAGGAGCAGATTCATCCATTAATGCTGTCATGTTATCCATAATTCCAAAAATAGTTCCAGCATCGCCAGTACCTTCACCCTGTAATGCAAAAGCCAATTTTTTCATTTCAGTAGTTCTTCTTGCATCTAGTTCCATCAAGTCTTCTACTAAAACGCCGTCTTTGTCAAAAAACATTTTTTTAAATTTTTCTAAATTTTTAACAGTTTCATCGGCTGGCCTAATTACATTTACAACCTTGCCAGATTCATCTAAGACCTCACCAGCAATTTTAGAATCAATTAAATCTATAACATTGTCCATGTGATTTACTTTTATACCACCTGGAGATTCTTTTAATATGTTGTAAAGTCTTGTAGCTCTTTGTTTTCTTTTTGCTGTTAATTCATCTAACACTCTTTTGCTTGTGTCTACTAATCTAGTATTTACATCACCAACCTTTCCAGATTGTGAACCTATGTCGTCTGCAAAAGCACGAATTGCCTCAGAAATTTGCATAGCTTGACTATCATAAAACTGTGTTATTTTCCTTGCATCTGGTTGCCTGCTTAAAAAATATTGCAAGTCAGCTCCTCTGCTGCCAATTTGATCTGCTTGAGCAGGCGTTAAATCAAAACCAAACCTTTTAGCTTCTTGTATAGTTTCGTCTGTTGTGCCTCTTAACTCTACTAAATACTTTAAAGCATCTGGATCTTTATTAAAAACATTTAAAAGTTTTGCAGTTCCCATGGATCCTTGACCAAAAGGTATCAAAGAAAATGCAGAAGAAATTAAAAGATCATTGTGAGCAGCTGCAATCTCTTCTGGTGGTAGGCTATAAAATTGATCTATGGTGGCCTCTCTGCCAGTTCTAGCAACACCACCTAGCAAATAATTACCGCCAAAACCACCAGCAGCTGTACTGCCTAATAAAATTGCTCCTGCAACATAAGGGTTTTTTGTAAGGGGATTTGCAGGGTTAGCTATTAATCTCAAGCCTTGTTTAAATCCAGCTTTCGCACCAGCCATACCACCGCCGACATCTGCAACAAAAGTAGATGCTGGCATAAGATTTGGCACAACCTTATCACCAAAAAAACCAACAGCTTCATTGTTTGGAAATTCTTTTGTATATTTAGTGCCGTTAAAAACCTTTTCACCATTTGGGTTTTGATAATACAAATCGCCATCAATGTTGACGTATTTCATAGATCCCATTGGATCTCCAGGGAAACGTTCGCTTGCCAAAAAATCTATTCTTGTATCATCATCAAAAAATAAATGTGACTTAGCTTTTCTTATGGTGTAATTGTCCGATTCTTTTTGTTGTGCAAAACCAAGCTCACCAGTTTTGTTAATGTCTTGCATTAGTTCTTCGTAACTTTTCTGGCTCATTGTAAGTTTTGAATTTGTGTATCTATTGCAGTATACAAGGTTTCTTTTTGTTCTTGTGTTAAGTCTGTTCTAGCTTGTATGCTTTGTCTCTGTCTATTCAAAGCATCTATTGCAGGATTTTTACTTAATGTGTAGGAAGATTTTTGCTCACTACCTGCATCCTGTCCTTCTCTATATTTTTTTCTCCATTCATCTGTATTAAAACCTTCTGGCGTTGTATAAGTAATTCCAGCCTCATCCGTGTAATTACCGCTAGCAATTTGTTCTAATTCTTTAAATTCTTCTTCACTAAAAATTAAGTTTTCGTTATACCAATCGCCCTCAAACTTGTCTAACTGTCTTTTAACTTGTGATGCTCTTAACTCACCAGCATCTTCTAATGCTTCAAGTCTATCTGCTTCGGCTGTGTAAGCGTTAAAAAAGTCTACGTCTCTTTGTGCTACTCTTTTTAAATATTCAGCCTGTTTCATAAAACCATTGTAGTTAGATCCAAGTCCAGGAGAGGCTCTTTCAAACATTTCCATTTCACGGTTTGATATAGCACCCTTGGTTCTACTAACAATATCCATTGTAAAGCCTAATGATATTTGACTAATTAAAATTTGATCTCCCAAAATATTTTGTTCGTTTTCACTTGTTACACCAAGTCCATCTAATAATTTTCTAGGATATAAAGTAGCCTTAGCTACAGTACCAAAATTTTCTGGCCCTAATCTCTCTGCAATTGCTATAGCTTCATTAACATTAGCCACGCTTGAAACTCCAGCTCTTTGTTTTGCTAAAATTTCGTCTTCTGCTGCATATTGTCTTTTGATAGCTTCTTCGTCCCTTTTTGATACTTGGTTGCCACCAACATTGACGACACTGCCTGGTGTTTTAACTTCGACCGCACCTTTGTTTGTAAGTAGATCGTCAATAATTACATCGTTAGCAAAATTATCTCTAACAGTTTTTTGCACTACATTACCCAAAGCATCTTTATATTCAAAAGTAATTAAATCGCCTCTTTTATTTTTGTAGTCTAAATTTTTTAATTCATAGTCTTTTATAAACTCTAGCGCAGCCTTTTCATCCTGCATTGCCATTTGTGCAGCTTGTATGCCTATCTGCCTTCTGGCTTTTTCATCTTCATCCTTGGCTGCTCTTAACCTATCAGATATTCTATTAAAACCAACACCTAATCCAGTATAAGCCGATCCGACTCCTGTATTTGGAGTTGAAAGCAACCCTGCGCCTAGTTCAGCAGCAACATCATATATACTCATTTTTTTTGTTTGTGGTGCAAACTGAGATAGTCTCTCAAAGTATTTGTCGTAACTAGCATCGTAGTCGGGTTTATACTGATCAGTCATTTGATTATACAGTTCTGTATATCTGTCAGTCTCGGCAGCTCCACCTTCATTAAATATATCTATTTGTTCTGGTATCTGTGCTCTGCTTATGGCCACTAGCTTTGACCTCCATATAGTTGACCTAATGCTCCGAAAGCTGATAAACCAGTTCCTAGACCTGCTTGCATAGCGCTAGGCCTTGGTGCAAATTGCGTAGTTGTTTGGAACTGTCCTGCTGGTGCCATACTTATAAATGGTGCCAGAGCTTGATATTGTAGCAACGGTGTCATTTGTCTTTGTTGCATGTTTCTACGTTGTGCATCTAACATCGCTTGTGCTTGTCCTTGCTGTTGTGAACCCATGCCATATAAAGAAGCTATATCAGAAGCAGATGCTCCTGCTGCTTGAGCTCCTAAACCTTGTAAGCTAGATCCTAAACCAAACTGACCTTGTTGTAATGCCTGGCCAGCACCCATTTGCATACCAGCTAATCCAGTTCTTGCACCGCCAAGAACTTGCTGTCCTGCTAATGCCTGTTGTCCTGCTTGTGATAATGCTTGTTGCTGTGTTGTTCCTAAGCCAGCTAATGTAGATCCTAGGTTTTGTTGCGCTGCCAATCTTTCAGCAGAAGTACCTCTTAGCATGCTTTGTAATGCTTGTTGTGAAGCTAATTGCTGTCCTGCGGTTCCTCTCTGGAATTGTGCTAAGTTTTGACCTGCGCCCAATCTTTGTCCTGCTATAGATCCTAAACCAGATGCAAGAGCTTGTTCAGCTCCTAGTTGTTGTCCAGATAAATTAGCAAGCATACCAGATAGGTTTTGACCTGCTCCTAGTCTTTGACTTGCTAGATCTGATAAACCAGATGCAGCTGCTCGTTCTGCTTGTCTTTGTCTTGCAAATTCGCTCATACCTGCTTGCTGTGCTCTTTGGAAGCCACTTGACCTAATACCACCAAGAGCTTCTGCCAAGCCTTTACCGAGAGCCTCTGTTCGTTCTCCAGCACCTAAACGAGCTCTGGAACCAAAGGCTGATTCACCGCCTCTTGCTATATCTCCAGCTCGCGCACCAATATCTGATTTAGCGCCTTGCTCCATAATATCTTCTATGGTTTGTTGAACTACTCTATCCTCGTAAGGATTATAGAATTGTTCGGTCATTCCTTGGTCATAACCACCTACTGTGCCTCTGAGTAAACTTTCTGGATCTTTTAAACCTTGTTCAAACCTACCAACATCTGACATGCCTCTGCCAGCAATACCTGCTGTTCTTGCGCCAAACTGTCCTGTAGCTCCTCTTTGTAGGCCCTCTACATCTGATAATCTTCTACCAAATTGATCAACACCTCGTTCTAAACCAAACTGAGATCTGCCAAGACCTCTAGCAAATTGTCTTGCAGCTCTTTCAGATCCTGTTTCTACGCCAGATATTCTTCTACCAAATTCATCGGTAGCACCTCTTGATAAGCCTCTAGCTTCATCC
>JAAHTH010002848.1_pt1 | contig 12615 bp, 11 predicted proteins | sample 6116091 | NCBI WGS metagenome assembly JAAHTH01 (sample SAMN13939990, study PRJNA603662) | sponge metagenome | isolation source: marine sponge | host: Mycale hentscheli | place: New Zealand | collected 2006
CCTGAAACTCGCGACTATTTGGCTGCCAGAAGATAAGCTCGGCATGGTTGCAGGGCTTGCTGCCGCACTGGGTACCTTTGGTGCCATGGTGGGTGATAATCTTTTAGGTGCGATGGTCTTAAAATTAGGCTGGCAGCATGCGGTTAATTTTACCGCTTTGTTTGGGCTAGGTGTGATTTTTTTCATGTGGTTTGGTATTCACGATAAGAAAAAGCATTTAGACGAAGATGGTGGAACGGTTACCAGTTTTAAAGATGGTTTATTAGACTTAAAATATATTTTAACCAACAAACAAATTTGGATTAACGGTGGATATGGTTGCCTCATTTATTTGCCAACGACAGTGTTTGCTGAGCTTTGGGGGATTCCTTATTTATCTCATGCGCGTGGTATGTCTTTGCCAGAAGCTGAATTTGCAAACTCACTGGTGTTTCTTGGATTTATGTTTGGTGCGCCGACCTGGGGCTATTTGTCAGATAAGATGCATCAACGAAAAAAACCCATGTTGATTGGTGCGATTGGTGCAACGATCATGATGACCATGGTGATTTATTTGCCTGGAGTCACGACGCATGGTTTATATGCGATGATGTTTATTTTGGGCTTATTTTATGGTGTGCAAGCCGTTGTATTTGCTGTAGGACGAGAGTTAAGTCCCAAAGAAGCAGCAGGAACCGCGATTGCAACCACCAATATGTTTGTCATGCTGGGTGCGATGTTACTACAGCCCTTGATTGGTAGCTTGCTGGATAGGAGTGTCACGGCTCGATACGGTGAAACACTAGCATCCATTCAACTGGGTACAGATGGTATGCGAGAATTATACACAGTAGGGGATTATCAATATGCCATGATGGTGATTCCAATTGGAATTTTCCTCGCGGCGATTCTAACCCTCTTTTTGAAGGAGACGCATGCACATGCAAGATGTAACCTCAAAAAACAATAAATCTTTACTCTTTGGCATCACCGTTTGTTTGGTTGGTGCCTTATTTTACTGCTATGAGTTTTTACTACGCATCTTACCCGGTACTTTACAAAGTGAATTAAGTATTGCGTTTGGTCATATATCAGCAACTACATTTGGTCAACTTGCAGCACTTTATTATTTTGCTTATTCCCCCATGCAGCTCCCGGTCGGCATGTTGATTGACCGGTTCGGACCTCGGCGTTTATTATCTTTTGCTTGTTTATGCTGCGCACTCGGCTCTTATCTGTTCATGACGTTTTCTTCTTTATGGATTGCAGGGATTGGGCGGCTTTTAGTGGGGTTTGGTTCTTCTTTTGCATTTGTTGGCTGTTTAACGCTTATGATGCACTGGTTACCACGCCGTTATTTTTCATTGGCAACTGGTCTTATGACAGCGCTTGGGATGTTGGGTTTAATGTATGGCAGCATTAAAATTACAGCATTAGCCGAGACCTTAGCATTAACAGAAGTGCTGATGTTAACGGTTATCGCTGGAGTCGCTTTAACGGTTTTAATTTTTTTTGTTGTGCGTGATGGGCCGGGCGCAAAGAAAACGCAAATTCATACTTTGCCTGTATTTTTTTCGCAGGTATGGCGGGTGTTAATTTCACGTGAAGTCTGGTTGATTGGCCTTGTGGGTGCAGCACTGTATACCTCGCTGTCTGTATTTGGTGAGCTTTGGGGTAAATCTTATCTTGAGTCAGCGCATGGTTTAACCAGTATGGAAGCCGCGAAAAGTGTTTCAGCCATGTTTTTAGGTTGGGCTGTGGGTGCGCCTTTAGGCGGGTATTTTTCTGATAAAACAGGTCGGAGGACATTGTTTTTAGTGGGCGGCGCATTCTTTTCGTTGCTTTGTATTAGTACGGTATTATACTTTTCAAATTTATCATATATGACACTTGTGAGTTTATTGTTTTTATATGGTGTGTTTAGTGGCACGGAAATTATTGCTTTTGTGATGGCAAAAGAAACCAGTGGTGCTGAGTTGTCTGGAACAGTGTTTGCGGTGATTAACATGATTGTTACCCTGGGAGGCGTTATTTTCCAGCCTTTGGTTGGATATTTATTGGACTTTAATTTAAATAAAGCAGCGTTAATCAGCCCGGTCGTGTATACCGTGTCTGATTATCAACGTGCCTTATCTGTGTTACCTTTGTCGTTAATTGCTGTGATGCTCATAGGATTTTTCTTAAAAGATACATGCCGTTTAAAATAAGCTAATTTGGATGAATGAAACATGCTGAAATCTAAAAAAACAGTGCTACTTGCCTGGTTGATTTGTGGCATTGGTGCGCTTTTTTACTCGTATGAATACTTCTTACGGATTACACCCAGTGTGATGGAGCCAGCGCTTCGCGCGCATTTTAGCTTATCGGCCATGGGCTTTGGTGTTTTTTCTTCATTTTATTATTACTCGTATGTACCGATGCAGCTGCCTGTAGGGGTCTTAATGGACCGCTGGGGCCCTAGGCGTTTACTGACATTAGCCTGTGCTGTTTCGGTGCTTGGTATGTGGTTTTTTGCCGCCACTGATTTCGTGAGTTTGGCGGCAGCTGGGCGATTTTTAACAGGCTTTGGTTCAGCGTTTGCATTTGTTGGTGTGCTTAAACTCGCAACGATTTGGCTACCAGAAGATAGGCTCGCGTTGGTTGCAGGCTTAGCAACGGCACTGGGTACCATCGGTGCAATGCTTGGGGATAATCTTTTAGGTGCAATGGTTGAGCAGGTGGGCTGGAAAATGTCGGTGCATTTAACAGCGATTTTTGGATTGGGTTTACTGGTGGTAATGTGGTTTGGTATCCATGATAAAAAACAAGGCGCAGATGAAGACGGCGGTACGGTCGATAGTTTTAATAGCATATGGAAAGACTTAAAATTAATTACAAGTAATCATCAAATTTGGATCAATGGCGCGTATGGTTGCTTGGTTTATTTACCAACAACTGTTTTTGCAGAGCTCTGGGGTATTCCTTATTTATCACATGCCTACGATCTTGATTTACCCGCTGCAGAGTTTGCTAATTCCATTTTATTTATGGGCTGTATGTTTGGTGCACCTTTGTGGGGGTATTATTCTGACCGAATTAAGCAACGCAAATTACCCATGCGTATGGGGGCATTTGGTGCGGCAATCATCATGACCTGTATTTTATATGCGCCAGGTATTCACGGGTATTTATTATATTTGATGATGTTTGTATTGGGCTTTTCTTATAGTGCACAAGCCATTGTGTTTGCAGTAGGACGTGAGCTAAGCCCAAAAGAAGCCGCAGGCACAGCCATTGCAATGACCAATATGTGTGTCATGCTCGGTGCCATTTTTCTGCAGCCACTCGTGGGTCGTATTTTAGATTGGTGTGTGCTCGCGCGTTACGAAGGTAAATTAGCCATTCATACATTAAGTGCTGATGAAGTTAAACATTTATATACAGCCGCTGATTATCAGCTTGCAATGGCTGTGATTCCTATCGGGATTTTTATTGCGGCAATACTGACATTTTTTATGAAAGAAACACATGCACATGCAGAAAAAAATCCAGTGCAATAAAGTTATTTAAACACGGCAATGAGTTCACGAACGGCCATACGCTGCTTGCCTTTACAGCTGATATTGCGACGCACAGGAAAAGAGGTTATTTGTGCGCCGTGATATAATTTGTGTGTAAATGGCGTATCATGATTTGAAACAATCACAGGAATATTATTCTCGGCACTACTTCTCGCAAGTTCAGCTAAACCAATTTGTTCGGACTCGCCAAATTTTTGGCGAGTATAAGCTGTAAATTGACTGGTTTTTGAGAGTGGCGCATAAGGTGGATCGCAATAAATAATATCCCCTGGTTTTGTATTTAAAAAAGTTTGTTTAAAATCGGCTGTAATAAATTCAGCCGCTTGGCTTTTTTGATAAAAAACAACAAGCTCTTTTTCAGGAAAATAAGGCTTAACATAACGACCAAACGGAACATTATAGCCGCCGGATAAATTATATCGACAGAGGCCATTATAGCCATGGCGGTTTAAATACAGAAACAAAGCGGCACGTTTTCGGCTACCAGGTTTGCTTTGATTAAATTGTACCCGATATTGATAATACACTTCGGATTGATTGTTTGCCTCACAAAAAAAACGTTTACAGTATAAAATAAAGCGCCTGCCTTCTTGTTTAAGATGCGTATAAAGTGCGATTAAATCGGCATTGGCGTCAGTGAGTAAAAATTGATGGTGTGAGGCATTTAAAAAAACAGCGCCTGAGCCTGCAAATGGCTCAACAAGACGAGAGCCTTTCGGTAAGGCCTTAATGACATGATTCAGGCAGCGATATTTTCCACCTGCCCATTTTAAAAAAGGTTTCGTTCGTTCCATTGGCCTAGTTTTCAAGTGTTCAGTGAGGGACGATTGAGTATTATACAAGCCTTAACTATAGCAGATATTTTGGTTTTTTTATGCTAAAATTCGCACAGTTTTAAATATTAGAAGGGCGGATGAATGAGAACAGTTAATCCTAAAAATGCACTTTATACGATGACCGCTATCGGCACAGCATTTAGTTTTTTTGCAAGTAAACCACCAACACCGCCTAAGGGCAATGCGCCAATTGCTTTGCTCCAATCGATTTGTGTAATAAAAGAGCAGTTAATAGAGCTAAAAAGCACTCCTCGGCCAACATTAGACTTTTGAGTTTATTTCTTGATAAGCCCTGAGTTTAATTTTAGGCTGTGATAGTTCACACAGCCTAAATCACTTTTATCAAGGCCTGCCGCCGCCCATACCAGGGCTTGGCTCTGGTATGGGCGGCGACATAGCTTGTAATTCCGCTTTAAATAGGTCTACAGTAGTTTTAAAGTGGGCTTCTGTTTGTCTGATAGTGTTCATGTCATCCAGAAGTGTCCTTAAGTTCATCTCAGTTTTTTTAAATGTAGCTATGTCGTTTTGTGCTTTTGCTGTATTGGAAGGATCGTAAGGTCCTTGCAGGTTGATGGCATCACCACCAAAACTCATGTCTTCAGGTAAACTGTTTCCAGCGAACCTCAAAGCTGTATAAATAAATGCTAGTTCGGTTGGATTGTCACTGTTCAATTGAATCTGTTTGGTTGCTGAAGGTCTTTCTTTTAAACTGGCAACCAGTTTTGTGACGATGGCCATCGCGTAAGTGACTTTATCTTTGTTGTCACCGTCGTGTGGAAATTGTGTGACGGTCATTTTGACTTTGTCACGTTTTTTATCGCGCGCTTCAGTAAAGCTGCCAAGTGATTTGTCTTCTAGTAAAACGGTATGTGTTAAGGCTAAGTCATCATTTAATTTAGCATCACTTTTAGGTGCACTTGTTCCAAGTGCTGTTTGTGGGGCAGTTCTTTTGGGTTTTTTAGGCGCTTTTTGAGTAGATAAGCTATAGCCAGCGTAGGTTTTCTTTGTTTCTGTTGCAGCGTCTAAAGCTTTTAATTGTGCTTGTATTTGTCTTAGTTGAGCTTTATCAGCGCCTGACGCTTCGTCTTCTCGAATGTGGGCTTTGAGTCTTTCGCAGGTTTGATTTAACTCATCAACGTTAACTTGAGTGGCATTTAGAGTGTCTCCGCTCTGCAGCTGAGCGTGTAGTGTTGCTAAATAGCTTATTGCTCTGGCGGGTTTTTTTTTTGCGTGAGAAGACCCAAAAAAGCGCCGATAAGGCGTCGGAGATTTTTCTTCCGCTGCTTTTTTGGACTGATGAGCAGGAGTTCTAAAAAAAGTATTTTTTGTCCACTCCTTAATCGTTCTTTTCTGTATGTCAGTTTGTACCGATAGCGCTACGCCGCCGCCAATGGCTACTTCTGTGTCTGGGGTATCTTGATTAATCCAGCCAATTAAATGTCCACCCTTCGTCACAAAGTCAGTTGCGGCTGTCAAACTGTCTCCGACCTCTTTGTCAGTCGCAGCTACTTTTTTTCCGCGAGATTTATAAGCCATTGTTGTGATAGGGATAATTCGAAAAACTTGCTGAAGGTGTTGATAAGCTGGTGTCTTTAATAATTTAGCTATTTCAGGAATGACTGCGCCTTGGTTAGCACCTGAAACGCCTGTATCGAAATTTTTATCCTGATATGCTTCAGCGATTCTTCTCGTTTCACCGGCATTGGCGGAGTAGGTCAGGCCAATAGACTGTTTGCCTTCCTTATGTAGTTCCTGGACCCTATCTAAAATTTGTTTGGCCTGGACTTCAGCTGAAATGGTTTCTTTATCTCGATTCTTAAATGGTACTAGGAATCTTTCAGTGGTACCCATACACGGCTCCCCTAATAAAAATAAAGCCATACTAATTTTAATTTTAACACAAAAAACCGAGTTTTCAAAAAAAAAGACCTATGGAGGGGATCCAAAGGTCTTTTGAGTATTGATGCTTATTATTTATGCTTCAATTTCTGTGATGCTGTTAATCACAATATCTTCCATAGGGACATCTGCGTGACCTGCACGTTGGCCGGTTTTGGCTTTAGCAATGGCATCAACAACATCCATGCCATCAACAACTTCACCGAAGACACAGTAGCCATAGGTTTGTGCGTTTTCGCCTGTAAAGTTTAAAAAAGCGTTATCAGCAAGGTTAATAAAAAATTGTGCGGTTGCTGAGTGTGGGTCTGAAGTTCGTGCCATAGCAATGCTGCCACGGGTGTTTTTCTTGGCATTTTTAGCTTCGTTTTCAACGGGCTTATCGGTTTGCTTGGTTTCCATTTGTGCATTTAAACCACCACCTTGAATCATAAAGCCATCGATAACACGGTGAGACAATGTATCTTTATAGAAATCATTTTTAATATAATTTTTAAAATTCGCGACGGTATTAGGGGTGTTTTCCTCATCGAGCTTTAAGCGAATGTCGCCCATAGAGGTGTTAATTAAAACCATTGTCTCTCCTGTTGTTGCCTGTGATTGAATAAAATTAAAAGCGCATTCTAATACGCCTTAAAGACTGATGTAAAGTAAGCCAGCTGAACTAATCAATAATAATATCGGTGGCCAAATGCCACCAGGTACCACAAAAGGGCTTTTGAATTGCTTTCTCCCAAAGAGTGCCATGAGTGCAGGTAAAAAAAGCAGTAAAATCACACACAACATGCCAGCGTAACGTAGTGCGTTTAAATAGGCTCCGGGAAAGAAGAGCACTAAAATGAGCGGCGGTAGAAAGGTCAGTAAAGCCAGTGCAACACCTTGTTTTCCACGGCGATTAAAATTTAATCCATCCGCGAGAAAACTCATTAAACACAAGGCAACCCCAAGAAATGCTGTGAGCATGCAAATAGAGGTAAATGTACGAAAAAATCGATCAATAGTTGTATTTTGAACCGCATGTGCGAGTTGATTGGCAAGACTGGTGGTGGGGTGTGGGTTGTGCGTTAGAGACATTAACCCATTTGGGCCATCGGCAGGTATCGTGCCCATAATGACAGCATCCCAAGCAAAATAACAAACAAGAGGGATGAGTGAGCCGATAAGAATCACAGATTTAAGTTGTTTTAAATCTTGATTAAAATACTCACGTAAATTAGGCACAATAATTGCAAAACCAAACGATGTGATTAAAATCATGAGAGTGCTTGGGATTTCAACAGGGGCACTATGTTCCCAGTAGTCGAGTTGAATAAAAGGTGAAATTAAAATCACGAGTAGTAAATAAATACCTAATTTGCCAAACATGAGCACGCGATTGGCCCAGTCGACATGATGAATGCCGCCGTAGACAATCAGACCAAACCCAATCGTAAACAGGCAGGTGCTTTGCCAATCTAAAAGATGAATATGTATGAGAGCAAACACCCCTTGTAGTACATCTGAACCGCCTGAAATATAAGCAGATATCAGTGCGTATAAAAGCAATAAATAAGTGATCCAGGTTGCAATCAGCCCTGGGAGACCAAGCGTTTTATGTGCCATCGAGAGCATATGTTTTCCTGAAGGAACATGGAGATTCACTTCAAGAATTAAAAAGGCACCGAGCGTCATGATAAGCCAGCAAAAAATAAGCGCGATAGAGGAGGGTAAAAGCCCTGCTGCGGCATTAGCCATAGGTAGCGCGAGCATGCCGCCGCCAATAGATGTGCCGACAATAAGCAGGATACCGCCGATGAACTTTGAAAGCATGTGAGTGGTAAGCCTTATTTGGTTTTCAGGTGTTTGGGGATTGGAGGCGGTAAGTGCTTTCCAGTCCACCACTGAATTTCAATGCGTCGGTTATACGCGCTACCATGAATAATTTTGTTATTGCCCACTGGAAAACGTTGACCAAAACTTTCTGATTTTAGGCGTTGGGCGGGTACACCTTTAGCCCAAAGAAATGTAACCATGGTGTCGGCACGTGCTTTAGCAAGCTTATCTTGGAGTGATTTTTTACCGATGTCATCGCTAAATCCTGCGACAATAAAGCGACTGCACGGAAAGAGTCTTACGAGTTTTGCAATATTATTTAATGCGGTAAATTCAGTGTCATCTAAATCAGGACTGTTAAATAAATAATATTTATCGGTTGGAATGATTAATGTCATTTTATCGCCACGCTGAACAAATTGAATGGATTCTGCTGCTAGATGGCGAATGGTTGTGCGCGCAATGGTATTTCGTTCGGCACGTGAATGATAAGAGGGTTGTTCGCAAGCGTCTGAATCACCTAGCTCAAACTTATCCGCTTTAAAATTATTAAAGGGGGGTTGAAAGCAGCTGCTTAGCGAACTTGTTAGGCATAAAATGAGCGTGATGAGCGTGAGTGGTTTTAATGGTCGTATTATTTTAATATTCATATTGATGTCAAAAGTATCATGCAATGTATGAAGTATTTATTATGATAGAGTTTGGACGTGTTGTGCAATCAAAATATGTTACGCTGATGATAACAAATGGATGTTGGCTATGAGTACAATGGAAAATAAAAAAAGAGAATCAGCTGGAGCCTTGACCCTGACGGCGCTTGGTGTTGTATATGGTGATATTGGTACGAGCCCGTTATATGCCATGCGTGAGTCGCTTGGAGACTTAGTGATTAATAAACCCGATGTTTTGGGTATTTTGTCTCTTATTTTTTGGTCACTGACGCTGGTTATCTCAATCAAATATTTATTTTTATTGTTTCGCGCAGACAATGATGGCGAGGGTGGCATTTTAGCGTTACTTGCTTTAAGTAAGCATACGGGCAGTAATCGAATCCGATTTTTCTTTGTGCTCGGCATTCTTGGAGCAGGTTTAATGCTCGGTGATGGTATGTTAACACCGGCTATTTCAGTGATGAGTGCGATAGAAGGCGTGAATATTGCACTGCCTGCTTTGTCTCATTTTGTTTTACCGATTACTTGCGGCATCTTAATTGCGTTATTTGCCATGCAATCATTGGGAACCGCAAAAATTGGCAAGCTTTTTGGACCCATGATTGTGATTTGGTTTGGCACGATTGCTGTACTTGGCGTGACACAAATTATTCAAAACCCTGTAGTTTTAGCAGCAGTGAATCCTGTGCATGCTATTTATTTTTTTAAAATGAATGGCTTGAAAGGCTACGCGCTACTAGGTGGTATATTTTTAGTGGTTACTGGCGGGGAGGCGCTTTATGCTGATTTAGGACATTTTGGGAAACAGCCTATTCGTAAGAGCTGGGTTTGGGTGGCATTCCCAGCATTGGTGTTGAACTATTTTGGGCAAGGTGCATATTTACTGCAGCATCCAGAGGCGATAGATAATCCTTTTTATTATTTAGCACCTAGCTGGTTTTCGGTGCCTTTGCTTGTTATTGCAACGTGTGCCACGATTATTGCATCACAAGCGGTGATTTCAGCAACGTTTTCACTCATGCGTCAAGCCGTGTTGCTTGGGCTTTATCCTCATCTTTCGATCATTCAAACGTCAGATGAAAAACGAGGCCAAATTTATATCCCGCAGGTGAATATTATTTTAGCTATCGGAACGCTTTTATTGGTATTGGTATTTAAAAATGCAAGCGATATGACCCATGCATATGGCATTGCCGTGAATTTAGAAGGCATCTTGAGTTTGTTTTTAGTGGCTTATGTTGCGGTACGTTATTGGCACTGGCATTGGCTTAAAATAATGGTAATATTTCTTACTTTTGGGATCATTGATTTTGCCTTTTTGGGTGCAAATATCCAAAAGCTTTTCACCGGAGGCTGGATTCCAGTCGCTTTTGCGAGTTTCTCAGCATTTGTGATGTACACTTGGCATAAAGGGCGCGTTTATCTAAAAGAAACTTATTACAGTAAACAAGACGCAGTCTCTAAAACGTTGCGTCAGTTAGATTATAAAAGCTTAACGCGTATACCCAATACCACCGCTATTTTTATTACAGATATTTATGATCAAAGTGGTGGTAGTTTTTTAAATTTTTTAAAATTAAACCGTACGTTACCTGAGCATGTTTTGTTGGTTAAATATCGTGTAGAGCCTATTCCATATGTTTCATCGACGCATCGTTTTGAAGTGAATATTTTAAAAGAAAATATTTGCGAGTTAGTTTTGCATTATGGCTTTATGGATGTGGTGTCTATTCCGCAAGCGCTTTATCTTGCGAGTGAACGTAATTTTTTGCCATTTGAAATAAATGTAAACAAAGCTCGATATATTATTGAAATTCCCAATGTACTGGCATCACGCGCAAAAAGAACCTTGTGGTTTTATTGGCAAGAGAAACTATTTGCATTTTTAGTGAGAAATTATTCAGCAAACTTCAATATTGAATTTTATCAGCTGCCCTATGATAGAACGGTTGCGATCGGGATGTATTGTATTGTTTGATGCCCCGCCCCACGTTATTCCTCGCTGCTTGGGATGACGTGGAGGAGTGACGCTTGGTACCGTCTAAAATTGAAAGCCTAACATCAGATATATGCTTTGTAAAAACGCAAATATTTAGTGCATCTCTATGAAAAATAAAGAATACTAGAAACTGGAAAAGTTATTATTAATCAAAGGAACATGAATGGATCCAGTCAAGCCAGTAGATAGTTATTGTGCCAGCCACTCTTTATTTAAAAAAAAGCCGTGTAAAAATGTATTGATAGAAATTGCTTGGAAAGGCCCCTTTAAAACGTTAACAAGAGAGTATACAGATATTAAATTATATCATCAGGATTTTCCTGTTGCTGTGAGACATATATCCAATCGGTCATCTGATGTATCGGGCGTGTTGATTTTAGATGTTTCTGCTCCTTTATGTTTTGCTGACAATCAATTAACAGAGCTTGAGCTTAAGATTGATTATCTTAAGTGTGATGCTTGCAAGCCTTACAGAAGTAATGTCTTTACTTTGGTGCATGCCTCTGGTGAGGTGATAGAGTATCCTATACATAGGGAGCGCGGAGCCTCTCGGATTGTTGTAGATGCAAATATAAAAGAAGAAGATGGGGCGTGTTATAGGCTAACGATTCATAATCGAGCAAATACGGGTAATACCGATTTTTTTCTTGAGGCGTACTTAGAGTCTATCGAGCATTTAACACCTGAGCCTCTTCCTGCTGAGTTGCCAGTCGTACAATCGAGTACGAATATGTGTTGTATGAGCTAATTGCACTATAAAACGTCCTCGCATAAATAGGTGCCTGGTGTATGGGGTACCACCACTTGAATATTAATTCCTTGAATGGTTGGGCTTGTTCGTGCTGCTTTAAGATAATCAATGAGTGGCGTATTACTCATTTTTTGTTTTAATGTTGAAGCATCACGAAAATAGAGTTGATTATTTTTTCTAAACACAAATCCTAAGTGTGAAATATCAAGTCGTGTGCCAATTTTGTCTTCAAGGTTCCAGTTGGGGCGTACAATTTCAATAATCGCGCCATCGGGTATTTGATTGAAAAGTGCTTGGTTGGGCTCGCCTTTTGTATTGAATAAAGCGGTGAGTGGCACATAAGGCAGTTGTATGGTTTCGGCTTTGAGTGCTTGGCCTGCTTGTTTCAGTGCTTCATATTGTTTCATTTGTTTTTTTTGGGAAGCGCCGGGCAGACGAATACGATTTTTTGATAGTTTGGCATACCAGTTCGGTTTATTAATAAAAGTGGTGGATATTTTAGCAACAGGATGCTCATGCTCGTCGATTAAATCTTGTGTAATGTCTTTAAGATAGCCTTGTTTTTGATTGTTGGCATTCCAGTCCAGTGATGTAAAATGATTTCTTTTGATGAATGCAATCTCACCGTTCTGATAACGAATATGGTTGATGCATTGTTTGAATGTGCTTAAGTTTTTTGAGAGCGCTATGGCTAAAACAGTATCTACATAGGTTTCGCAGTCAAAGGCATCCGTTCGATATAAAGGATATTGGTCATAATGTGCATCAGGGCCTTCACCCAGGGGATTGTTTTCATAAGGTTGATTTAAAAAATAGGCGCTAATTTGATTTAAGCGAGTGGTCATGGGTGTCGGTTTGGCTGAGAGCTTGTGGTATAGTTTCTGGATGGTTTTGTCTGCTGTTTGTTGTGGGGTTGATGCTGTATTTGCTAAATTAGATAGACAGCTGAAGCAGCTTATCCAGATGAGTGCATTAAAAATACGCATAAAAAGCTCGTTGGTGATTATTTTTTATAGCATAGCGCGTTATATAACCGAGGGAAAGAGAAGGTGAAGGGGCGTGGGGGGGGAGGGGGGGGGGGGGGGGGGGGGGGGGGGGGGGGGGGGGGGGG
>JAAHTH010001603.1_pt3 | contig 12611 bp, 12 predicted proteins | sample 6116091 | NCBI WGS metagenome assembly JAAHTH01 (sample SAMN13939990, study PRJNA603662) | sponge metagenome | isolation source: marine sponge | host: Mycale hentscheli | place: New Zealand | collected 2006
TGTCAAAATAAAAATGAAACATCTATTTTTACATACACTTTTAATAATTTTCCTCAATAACCCGAATTATGTTTACAACACAGTTTCCTCGTCTGCAACTTCCAAAGCCAATTGTCTTTCAGCTACAAAAGATTAATTGTAAACTCCCATCTATTAGTTTACAATTAAATATGCGTTTACCGTATAATCGTAATTCCAATCACATTCGGTACATGTCTTATAATGATCCGCGTCATAGTCAAAAATGAAAACTAAAATAAAACACAAAATTAAAATTTATCTATATATTTCTGCATAGTCCATGTTGTCATACTATCCATTAAATGAATTTCTTCCGGACTAATTCCAACAACTTTCGTAGAAATAAAAGGTAATTTTTTTTCATCAACAAAATCTTTTATCGAATCATCTAATTGATTATACCAATTTAATGGCAAAGAATTATAAAACAATGTAAAAGTTATTTTATTTCCAGCCTGAATATTATACCATGTATTTTTTATCGTTTCCACTTCAACAGTACATATAATCCCATCCCCTTTTTGTTCGACCTCATACATAGAGTTCACCAACATATTATAATGCTCTTTTTTAAATATGTGCATATTTTGCAAATCATACTCAATAATGTCAATATCATTCAAATCTTCATTATTTATAATACCGAATAATCCGGCAAGGGATATATCAGTCGGCAAATTACTTGTATCATAATTATATGACTCATCTATATAGTAATTAAATTTTGTCTGTGTATTTATGCAGGCAAAAATATTTTTACTATTACGTTGAACCATGGGGATAATTCCAAGATTATTTGTATTGCCTCCATCAATAAATAACATGTTTATAGTAGTATTTTTATTAGTAAATTTTTCCTCATAATAACAACCTTCGGGAAATAAGTCTATACTATCTATAAACCCACCTGGAGCCCAAGAACTTAGTGAAATCGCGTCTAATATGCTAATTTTTTCTTTTATAGACACACTGGTTTTATTATTTTGTAAAGTTCCATTAAAAGCCTGTGAGTTTATAAAACCAGCAACTTGAATATTTTTAGAATCCGTTTTTTCTTCATTTTTATATTTCACTACTCCATTATTGGGAGCAGAAAAGACTCCTGTTGCATAAGATGAGCGTTCAAAAATAGTATATTGTGCATTTACATCAACTTGATATGGTTTTAATGCTGATGGACCAACTAATGTACTCATAAAGAAAGGGTATGGGAAATTAGAACTGGTAGGAAGGATAAAATCATTTGCAGTTAACGATGGTTGTGTTTGTAAAATATTATCTAATTGTTCTTGATTATTAACATAAAACTTATTTGTTGATACTGAAAATGGTTTCAGATAAAATTGATTAATAAAGTATTTCCATAAACTGCCAATATTCAAATTTCCGTTTGCCAGGATTACCAAGAGTTCTCGTAAATCAGCATCAGTATTTTCAAGTAATGTTGTAATTTTATTATTTACACAACTTAAAACGCATTTTGAATCAATGGACTTTATCTTATTAAATGTTATCTCTTCTGGTTGCAGTGCTTTCCCTAAATATATTTCTCGTGAATCATATTTTCCATATTGAAACATACAATTTGCCCATGAACCCCCAGACACACTTCCTACTGTGGTAAAATTTTGTAATTTCTTTTTTTGTTCTAACTCTCTCAAAATAATAGTGGAAAGCAAAAAAGATCGCGCTCCTCCACCAGATAAACATAGAGTCTTTTCTATAGGACGAATTGGATATTTTAGTTGATCAGATGATAAAAAATCAACATTGAGAAGTTGATTATTATTACAAAATAAATTAAACGTTTTGCATGTTGAATTCTGTAAAGACATATTTTATATATTTATATAAATATTTTTTATATAATTTCCAAGTCTTCCAAGCGCCAATATTCTGAACCACGATTAGGAAGAGGACGACGGATAATAAAGGGAAGTTTTTTCTCAGAAAGTTCTCGCTCTGCAATTAAATATCCGTCAATAATATTTTCTTTTAATTCAATAAATGGTGCAGCACCGTTATTAATTTGCTTTGCACGCACCCCCAAAATACGCGCCCTTTCATATTTTGTTAACATTGGAATAGTTCTATGAGCCGCATCAACAATAATATTATTTTTGTTTCTTACTGTTTTTGAAAGTTTATATATTTCCTCATAGTTTTGCGTCATACTTTCAGGATGATTCATGAGAATATAATTTTTACGCATTTCATCATCAAGTTTTTGAAAATCTTCTGCTTCATAATCATCGTCATCATCAGAATTATAATCATCTACAGTGGTTTCAATTGTTTCTGGACCAACCAATGATGTGCCTAAAACATTATCTACTTCCGTGGTAATAATTTTCTTTTTAGATTTGTTTGTTTTTGTTGATGGAGTATTATCGTCTTCTATTTTCATATCCTCATTATTGTCATCTTCGTCATCATCTTCATCATCTTCGTCATCGTCATCATCTTCCACTTCAGCCTCGTCATCATCTTCATCATCGGCTTCTTCGTCCTCAGCCTCTTCATCTTCGGCCTCTTCATCTTCGACCTCGTCATTTTCAGTATCCTCAACCTCAGCATCATCAACCTCAGCATCATCTACATCAATATTTACTTCCTCAATTTCCTTGGGTTCGTCCAGACTACTCATAACTGTTGATTTATCAAGATCACTCATTATATTAATATGAATATATAAATTTAATTTCATATCATTTTTTTATTATAACTAATAATATTTAGTTATAATATATGCTCTACTATCTTGTAAATGGTTTTGAAATGAGTATTTTTTTGGTCCCTGCTTACATAGATGATGTTTCGTTGCGTCTATGTTATATGGCATTGTTATATTCGTTTTTAAATTCTGATGGTCCATTTTATTACGTCGAATTAAAAAATCGGTTTCTTAGAAATTGTTAACTTATAAATAAGAGCAAACTACTGGAATTAAATCAAAAGGCAATAATTTTTCAAAATTACACAAGTTCAGTTGGCGGCTTAATATGTTTTTGCTTGTATTTAATTGTGGTATAACAAATTCATCTATAGCTGAGACGAAAGTAATAATTTTTTTTGTACGCTCTTTTGTTAAACGTGATAATAATTGTTTCAATGATATGTTTTTCACTTTACTTATGTCTGCTTCCGCTTGACTTATTAATTTAGGCAGTTTTTCTTTATTGTCTTTTAAAAGCCTTCGAATGTACCGCAATTCTCGTGTCATTGATACCCAAAAACACAATGGGAAATGCATATGCAATTTGCTAATCGGATGTTGCGATGTAAATACTTTTATATATATATATTGTATCCACACTTTCCAATTAGACATCGTGTAGGCCATTTTTTGGAGAGAACGTACGGCCTCAGGAAAGTGTTGATTTTTGTAGCCAAAGTTCAGTTTCCGCGGCAATTCCACATTTTCCATCAGGCTTTCTTGTAAGCAGAGTCTCTTTTGTATTAAACAAGGAAAATAGGCTAAGGAAGAACACCGAATACGTGTTTGTTCTTTTTTAATGTATAATTGTAGTGCCTTTTTTTCTGCCTTTATACGTTCTTCTTGTTGAAGCATCTCCATATATTGCGATCTCTGAGGACATATTCGCCGGTTATGCCCTTCAACGCGACACAAACTACACCGGACCATTTTTCTAATTGTAATTACGTTGATGTAGAAATCTACATGTCATTTTTTTTTGTATACAATAAAAAATAGTACATTCTAATTTTTATTATATTTAATTATTTTGGTCTGTTTTCCATACAGTATCACACTTGGCGCATAAATATACATACAACATGTTCGTATCATCATAACGCAAAAAGATGACTTCACGATTGTTATTTGTTGTTTCGTCTTCCTCATCTCCATCTCCACCATTACTAATGCAATCGCCATTTGGACATTTGATCGTATCAATACGTGGCAATGTTGGATCCAATTTAGTATATTCGTTTATTAAATGATTATATTTTTGCTCACTACGTTTGAAATTGCTCTTTGAAACACATATATTTTCACTGGAAACCAAGTCATCTTCATGACCACAATTTCTACAATAATAAATCAGTTTCTTACCGTCATCGGCAGAAACACGAATATAATACATGTTATCACATTCACTGCAGAAATGCATATTGTTATTAATTACTATTACATGATATATTAATTCTAATTCATTTTTTTATTTAATATATTCTTTTTCAAATAAATGACATATTTTACTCCAATTGATAGTTTGATGCATACGATAACACCCGACAACATAGGTTTCTTCTTCACGTGTTTTTAAGGGGATAATTTTATCATAAATAGCTTGTTTATTTTTTTCAAACGTTTCTTGTATTTCATCAGTAAAAAGGTTGATTAAATCTTTTGGGAAATATTTGTCAGCATTTTTAGATATTGCTCGTAAAATGCTAAATTCTACATTCTTGTAGCTAATTAACTCATTATATTTTTTAAAGTCAGGCGAGTTTTCACTAAATCCTGGTTCATGCAATAAAGGTTTGTCGTCTAAAATAGTTAATAAAGTCAATAAAATCGAACGTATTGTTTGACATGATGACCACGATTCCCCACGCCATGTATTTATTATACTTAAACATACTTTTCCTGTCTTATACAAATTGGGATGAAAACGAGTTACTCCATCATTAGTCATGAATTTTAATTTTGGAGGACTATACGGATAATCTGTTGGAAAGTCAAAATAGAAGAAATAATACCCACCATAATATAAAGATCCGTGAGGACCTATAATCATTGCATAGCCTTTCATAAAGTTTTCATCGTCATGTTTGTAATAAATCCCATCTTCTTCCAGTGGATTTTTACGTATGTCTTTTACATCTTTTATAAGACGCTTAATCGTGTCTTTACTTACAACAATATCATTATTATCAGAGGATAATTTCTTATTATTGGAATCAGATGACATATAATATTTAAGATAATTTATGTTTAAATTTATTCAGTAATAATAATACTTGAGTTCACGTAATAAAAGTATTTTATAAATCCTTCATTATAAAAAAAATTGAGATAAAAAAAACTATATATAATACAATATATATGCCAATCCAACAATCGAGTATGTCGTTCGATTCTTATATAAATAAATTATACTGCAATAAAGGTCAGAGTTTTACACATACTCGAATTGCGGATAAAAAGCTTTCCATAAAAGGGGGGTTGTATTGTGTTCCTGAAGAAAATGAAACCGAATTTATTAACAAATATTGTGTACATGTTTTTGAGAAAGGTAATGCAGAATATATTACGGAACGACAATTGGAACACGCGGGTCCATTGGCCATTGATTTCGATTTTCGTTATGAAACGTCTGTCGTGGAAAGACAGCATACAAAGGAACATATTTTTGACATGATTAATATATATAGTGAAGTATTATACGATCATTTAGTTATTAAACATGATATACCAATTCCTGTTTACATTTTTGAAAAAAATAATGTGAATTGTCAAGAAGACAAGACAAAAGACGGCATTCACATGATAATAGGCATTCATATGCCTCGAACACTACAAATGATAATTCGTGAAAAGGTGGTGGATGAATTAGCAACGGTTTGGGATGATTTACCGTTAACAAATTCTTGGAGCGATGTCTTGGATGAGGGTGTAAGCAAAGGTACAACAAATTGGCAATTATATGGGTCAAAAAAGCCTGGCAATGATGCATATAAAATTAAATATGTATTGGAACTAAAATATGACAGTAAAGAAGATGGTTGGACTATGAAAGAGCAAAATATTTCGAATTTTGATGTCGTCAAAAATTTCAAGCAATTGAGTGTACGCTATAGTGGACATCCACATTTTGAGTTAAGCGATCATGCCAAGGAGCTATGTGATAGACATAAATCCAATAAAAAGAGCAGTGGAGGACGCAATATTCGTATTGTCCAAAAAACAGTGGTACCTTATAATGAAATTCGCAACGAAGAAATGCTCGACGAAGCGATTGAATTAATCATGGAAAGTCTGGACAGTAAAGATTATGATGTCAAAGAAACACATCAATATACCATGTGTTTAAATAAAAATTATTATGAACCATATAACAATTGGATACGTGTTATGTTTGCTCTTAGAAATACAGACAGTAGATTATTTCTGTCTTGGATAAAAATGAGTACAAAATCTGGTAAATTTTCTTACGACAAAATTGATGAGTTCTATGATTTGTGGAACAAATGGACAAATGACAATGAGGAGATTTTGACCAAGCGTTCAATTATGTATTGGGCTAAAATAGATAATCCAGAGGGTTATGAGAAAGTTCATTCCGAAAGCATCGACCATTTTATTGAGCAAGCGATTGAAACGCCAACAGAAGTGGATTGTGCTAATATATTATATCATATGTGCAAAGATAAATTTGTATGCAGCAATGTAAAGAGCAACACTTGGTTTGAATTTCGTAGTCATCGATGGAGAGAATTAGATCAAGGTGTTACATTACGAGGTACTATTTCGACGGAATTATATGCTATTTGTGTTCATAAGTCGATTGCTGGTATGCAAAAACTCAGTGCTATGGAGCAAGGAAGTGAAGAGTATGCAAAGCAAAAAAAGCGTAATGCTTTAATTAGTGAATTATGCAAGAAACTCAAGTCGACAAGCTTCAAAAATAATATTATGCGTGAATGTCAAGAACTCTTTTATGATTGTAATTTTATTGAAAAAGTAGACATGAATCCGTATGTTTTGTGTTTTCAAAATGGAATTTATGATTTTGAGCAAAAACGTTTTCGAAATGGTAATCCAGATGATTATTGCATGAAGTGCACCAATCAATTATATGTAGAATTAGATACAGCCAAACACCATAAACATATGAAAGAAATTGAACAGTTTATGCATTCACTCTTTCCCATTAAAGAATTGGAAGATTATATGTGGAGTCATTTGGCTTCTTCGTTAATGGGTATTAATAAAGATCATTCTTTTCATATTTATACTGGATCAGGTTCTAATGGTAAATCTATACTTACTGAATTTATGACGCAATGTTTGGGCGACTATCAGGAACAAGTGCCTATTACTTTGGTCACACAAAAGCGCGGTAGTATTGGTGGAACATCGTCCGAAGTAGCGCGTTTACACGGCGTACGCTATGCGGTCATGCAAGAGCCTACTAAAGGAGATCGTATTAATGAGGGTATTATGAAGGAAATAACTGGCGGAGATCCTATTACAGCAAGACATTTGTTTAAAGATGCATTTACTTTTAAGCCAATGTTCAAGCTGGTGGTAGCAACAAATCATTTATTCGATATTAAGAGTAATGATGATGGAACATGGCGTCGTATTCGCGTATGTGATTTCAAGTCAAAATTCAAAGATAAGATTGATGAAAATGATAAAAATGAACCATTTCAATTTAAGAAAGATTATAACTTGGATAAAAAACTAAAAGTATGGGCTCCTTACTTCTTAGCGATGCTTGTCAAACGTTGTACAGATGAACAAGGTGTGTTTCCAATTGCGGATATTGTACAAGCGCGTAGTAATAATTACAGAAATGATCAAGATTATTTGAGTGAATTTGTTGCAGAAAAGATACAAGAAAGCGATGGGGGGCGAATCAAAAAGACGGAATTATACGAAACATTCAGACAATGGTATAATGAGCAATATGGAAAACATGTTCCAAAAGGAAAGGACTTGTATACCTTTATGGACAAGCGTTTTGGTAAATACACAACTTGTTGGAAGAATGTGGAAATAAAGTATGATGATGAAGACGGTGGGTATATTGAGGGTATTTAAACATTGATAAAAAATAGCTGATTTTTTTATCAATTGTATTTCATGGGGATACTGGGATTATGCATATGATTTGCATCGCAATCACTACAATCGTCATCATCATCTAAATACACATTATTAATATATGCTTTAATACGATCTTGTAATGACATGCCTTGTTTTAACATGAATGTTTTTATAAACGGAAAAATCAATATGATGAAAAATACTATCCAAATTTTCATTTCGTTATAGCGTTTTTTGGCAATTAAATAAACTAAAAATACAAATGCAATAAAATAATAAATAACAAAGACAATTTTACGATAGCCTTTCATTTTTGTAGTTTCCACATCTTCATAAGATGATTCGCGGTCAGAAATGGAAATATTGTTGCGCATTTTTAATGTAGCCAACGTATATAATTTTTCTTCTTTTTGATATTTTTTCCATAAATCACGTATGTTTTGCTCATATAAGGTGCCATTTGCATAGTTGCGCAATTCGCTACGCAATTCTTCCATTTGATCTTTATGCTCTTTTAACATTTTTTTCAAAATTTCCTTACCTGTTGCTTCATAACGATGTTCCATCATATCTTGGTAATAGGGTAATCCCTTCGTAAATACATAATAGTCCTTTTCTCGTTCTTGATATATGTCTGGTATATCTTTTTTGACATCGGCTGCACGGTCCATTTTTTGTTTTAATTCATTTGATTTTCGCTCAAATTGACACGCATCATCGCACATAAGTTTATCTGTTGCCATTTTCACCATTCCATTTACTTGTGCAATCATAGATGCTCTAAATGCTGGATCTTTCATTTTTCCCATACTTAAATCAAAATTTGGTGCAGACATAATACTCTTAATAAATCTATAGATTAAAATTTCACGTAATTATTTTGTTGGCCATTATAGGCAGCAACCTTTTTATTGTGCTGTAATTGAATGGTGGAGTCCCAAGAAGAAAAGGCCTCTTTTGTCATTAAAGAAGTATCAGAGTTTTTAACTGGTTTTTGGACAATACAAGCATTTTTGTCTGCGTCATAAAGCATATTCGTTCCTGTACAACAAGCATCACCAATACATTCTATACTCATATCTAATGGATCTGGTAAATTGACAATATTATTGGCATCACTATTGTCTAAATCTACATCATTGGGATTAAAAGGAAATTGATATTGATCATAGTCCATATTGTCTCTAAACAATATGTCGACAATTTTGTACCACATGACTAAAATAAATACAACAATGACAATGGCAAGCAAAATATTTGCTATTTTACTTGGTATTAACTTCTTTTTGTCTAATAAAGTAATAATAATAATAGGTACACAAGTAAAAATAATTATTTTCATAATATTTGCTTGTGATTCATATTTTTTACCATAATAAGTATTGATCTCCACCATGCGTAATTTGTCTATTTTCTCTTTTTTCAAAGCATTCATTTGTTTTTTTGAATTATTTAATTCGCCTTCAATGACTTTGATGGTTGTTAAATCATCGACTAAATTATTGCGTGTTTGTGCGACTTGATATTGATTCACCGAATAAGAATCTTGTAAACTTCCAAAAAGAGTAGCACGCATCTTGGAGAGTTCATTAATGCGGCGAATGGCATCTTCTTGTTGTTGTAGTGAAGGAGGATTAGGAGAGCTACCAGTATTTTCTAATTGTGCATACAAAGATTTTTCCAATGCTTGTAAATCTTTAATGTTTTGAATGGCGCTATTGCTTCTTTCATTCATATCCGATACTTCTTTTTTTGATTCAACAAGATTATTCATTTTATATTATACTGGGAAAATTTATATAAAATGAATAATTAATAAAAATCTCTCTATAGTTCATTTGATCACTTGATTTTTTTATTGATTTTAATCAAAGCAACAACCATAATTATAGCTACGATGCTAAAGATTGTATATTTATTATTGTAGCTAATCATTTGAATTTCCGAATCTTCATTCCAAGATTCTACATTTTCTGTTTCCTTTCTATTTTTTTTGTAAGCAGCATATTCTTTTTTGAAGTTTTTCAATTCCTTTTCAATTTTGTTGTAGTAATCTATATAATATTTATTCAACTTGTTTTCTTTCGATGACAACCCGCTGATTTTTGTTTTCATTTTCACGGCCAAATCATTCAATCTTTTTTCAGATAGTTCTAATTGACGTTTATCTTTTTCGGTAATTCTTGCCAAGCCACATTTTGTGTTGGGTGTCATTGGTGGCCCTTTTACATATGCAGACCATCTCTCACTATTAATTCCAACAACATCTTGGCTGCAACTCCCTAAAAATGTATTGGAAGATCCACTTTTTTGCTTCACATTATATTCATAATTATTGTTTGTTTTAAAACTTGCTTCTGTATTGTTGTCTGAATATGCTGCATTATTTTTCAAACATCCCGTTTTTTGACTTTGATTCCAATTATAAGCAGCACAATTGGGATCTTTATTGCATAATAATTCAAGATCTTTTTTGTTATTGACTTCACCTGGAGTAGTGCATTTTATATCATTTCCTGGACTATCTTTATTCGGATAAGTTTGATAATCAAAGTTGCGAGTCAAAGGACCCTTCATACGCAAATAAGTATCCATACCAGGGGATTGTACAACATTTCCTCTGGAATATGCATCACCCACTTTTACCCAACAATGTCCATCACTATTCATTTGATATGCACCACAGTTGTTGCGTGCATTGCAATTTTGTTCACATGCATTTTGTCCAATATTTCCAAGATCCGCAATATCATATCCTGGTGCATTTGTATTGGGAATTTTTGTATAACTATTTTTATATTCCAACATATTATCTGGGTATACCTGTAAGTTGCTATCTATATCCACATATCCCGTTTTGAGCAAATTGGCAGCAGGTTTTTTAGGATTGATTTCATATAATGCAAAACTCGCATTATCACCTCCATTTCCCATAATATTTCCTCGCGCATCTTTCGATTGATTTAATTCATATTTATCTATTTTAACATTACCATCTTTATTTATATAAAATGTTCCATTTTGATTTGGATTCGTTAATTTTGGACCAGGTTGAAGCTGAGAATTTGTAGGCATATTGCTATATAAGGTTTAACCTTTGATAAGATTGGTTCCGTTATTCGCAGACATTTTTCCAGCTGTTTGACTGCTCCAACGCGCATCTTTATAATTTTCTATTGTCCCATTATAAATAACAGCATTACCATCATTTTGTAATAAAGAGAGAGTAGGTGTATTACTACATTTTTCCACTTCTTTTCTGCAATTAAAAATAGCTTTTTTTCCTCCAGCTTCTCCGGGAATCGTAAAACTTTTCGGTGTTGCACCGCACATATAATTTGCCACAAAGTTCTTGGGACATCCATAAGCAGGATCACCTGGTATATCTTTTCCAATGGTAAAAGAACCGGAGGCATAACCATTTAATTGTGATAATGGTTCATTTTCATTTCCTATATATAAATATTGTGTATTTCCAGACATATTTTACTATATATATAATAAAATATATTTATTATAGTGCTTTGTTTCCTTTTTTTTGCACATGAGGTAAATTTCCAGGCAATGGATCACTACCTCCTAAACCAGTTGCTGCGAGATTAGGTTTTACATTCCAATTAGAACAGTTTTGTCCATATGTTGCTGATGCCCCTGAGTCCGGCCCGACATAAATATTACCACCACCTACTGGATCACATCCCTCAATAGGCGCGTTATCGGAACTCCAATAATTATTGTTGCCACTATATGCATGTAGACGTCCATCATAACCCATAAATAAATAGGGTGTTTGTGAAGGATCTGGATTACTAACTCCAAAATCTTTTATATTTGTTATTGTCACCGCAGTGCCGCTATTTTTAACAGGAGCACTGTTATTTCCAATATAACAAGTTGCATTTGTTCCATCAAAATCACTCATAGCAAAATAATCTTTATTCTTAAGTGCGGCTCGTGATTGACACTGATCAATATTTGTATGTCCTAAATCTTCTTGGAGTTGCATGTCGGATCCCGATATATTGCTATATATACCCAAGTAATTTTTCTGTGTTGGTGTCACCTCAGATACAAATACATTTTTCCCTTCATTACCGCATGCTTGACCTGACCTCATAGGAAGTCCATTAATCAAAGGTGGATTGCCAGGAATAGAATCAAAAAGTTGATTGGCAAAGTCCTTAGGAAAATGATTATCCACTTGGGGAGCATTCGTCCAATTAGTTGGGCAATTATTTTTTCCAGCGGTAGCTTCAGCAACATTCATCGTTGTGTATTCTTTAAACAACCCAGAATTGGTTACATAGCCTCGTTTATTTCCAATAGTCACATTTCTACTGCTTCCTTCTCGTGATGCTTCTAAATAACTCCGTGTATTATCCATAAGTTGTGTTTTCAATTGATTATAATTAGCTAATTCTCTCTGAAATTCAGTGCGCATAGTTTTCATTTCACTTAATTCACCTTGATTTAACCGATCTACTGGACCATTATTAAAACCTTCCACCACTTTTCCATTTTGTTGTAAATATTCAGTATTTCCACTTATATCATGTATATTTCCCGTTTCACCCAAACTTCTATTATTTCTATTAGCTAAAAAACGTATACCTTGCTTTTTAATGGAATTATCATATTTATTATTTATTGAATTCATAAATATATAATAAATACATATTATTTCTTGAATTGTTTTGCAGTAATTATTATTATAATTATTATTGCAATGGTAATTTTTTGTTATGGCCCCCGGGGTGGGGGCCTGTGTTAACCTGTAGGGTTCCGG
>JAAHTH010002853.1_pt1 | contig 12593 bp, 7 predicted proteins | sample 6116091 | NCBI WGS metagenome assembly JAAHTH01 (sample SAMN13939990, study PRJNA603662) | sponge metagenome | isolation source: marine sponge | host: Mycale hentscheli | place: New Zealand | collected 2006
TTCAAATCCTCTGCTAGTGCATAAATTGGGTTTGTACCTTTTAGTATAGACTGCTGCGCATTGTCTGCGGAAATGCCAATAGCCTTTTGAATGTCTTGCGTTACATGCTGATACACTGGCGAAGCCGCCATCTTATCTTGAAATAATTTACTAGTAAGTTTTTGAAACTCATTGTTAGCAGCTTCAATAGTTTTTTCATCTGAATCAGCATCTAATTTATATTTAACCCTTATGCTTTTTCCTATTTCGTCATACTTAGGTTTTAGCAAATTTTGTATAGCAACAGACTGTTGTCTTAGTATAGGGTCACTAGTAATTAAACTTTGTGACATGTCTTTCATATACTTTTGCATTTCTTGCTGTACTTCAGGATCATTTAAATCTTTACCTTCAAATGCTTTTCCTAAATCTTTAAATCTTAAATCTACTTTTTCTTGAAACTCAGGCTTTATTACAAACTCCATTTTACCATCAACCTCTTTTAATGTACTATAAGTAGGTTTATGTAGGTTGCTAAGCTTAACATATTTTTCTTGATCGGTAAGTTTACTGCCGTTAATAGCCATTACACTATCATTATAATCTTTAGTTTGTTCTTCTATAGATCTTTCATCGTAATAAGCAGGACCTCTACCGTTAAATAACTTTTGAATTTTTGTTTGTTCTTCAGTTGGTTTAACTTTATTTTCTTCTTGTATTAAATTAGCTTCTTCATTACTAATTTGAGTTACAACTTGTTTAGTTATACCAGTAGACTCAGCAAATGTTTCATCAGGAACTTCTTCAATTTTAACCATTGGTACTTTCTGCAAGCTTTCATAATAACCAGGTGCTACACCATTTCTCACAACATTATCCATAGCAGGCATAGCGTTTTTAGCTAGTTTATCATATTTAAAATCTATTGAAGGTTCATCTTGATTATCTGTTTCACTAACATTTAAACCTAAAGCTTTACCTCTAGCCATGATACTGTCCATAGTTCTAGCAACCTCTTTATTATACTCTTCTTCTGACATGTCATCAGTGTTAGCATACTTTTCATTTAATTCATCTAAAGGTATAACTGGTGGTAGCGCTGGCTTTTCTTCAACAACTTCTTCAACAACTTCTTCTTTAGGAGCTTGTAGTTCATCTTCTAATGCCGGCTCTTTATCTGCTTCCATTGTTGCACTAGTCCATGCTGTAGTAAAAGTTCCAAAGTCTGTAGTTGAAAATAAACCTCTACTTTTACCTAAATCGTAAAGTTGTTGTCTTTGATTATCATCTATATCTGTAAAAGTATTTAAATCAATAGCTTCACTAATCAAGTTATTGGCTCGATATAGATCATAAACTTGTTGTATTCTATCTTCCATATTATCCTTGTGGTTGTGTTCCAAATATTGAGTCTCCTGTAGAAGTGCTATTTGCTACTACCTTAACTTCATCACCTTTTTCAGATTCTTTAATAGCAAAATAAGTATCATCTAAACCATCTTGCGAATATATAACTCTTTCAAATTCTTCTTTAGTTTTTGGAGGATTTTCTCCAAAATCATAACCTTTACTTTCGTAATATTCAATATTATCTTCAGTAACTTCCCCGTTAGGTCCATACTGTACAGCTTCTAATTCTTTACTAAGCCTATCTTCTTTTCTTTTATTACCTGCATAAGTAGCTCTTTGAGTAGAATTAAGACCTTCATAAAGTGTTTTATCTTTACTTTCACCACTACCACCACCAGTTGAGCTTTTTGGTGGATCTACTATTTTACGTTTACCTATAGTTTTAGATTGACCTGCAGTTATAGAATTTTGATCCCAAGATAAATTAGCCATGTATCTTTTAGATACTGCTTTTTGATTTTTATCTATTAAAGCTTTTTGTTCATCTGTAACATCATCTGGATATTCACCATACACAGAATTTTGCCATTGACTCATTTTTTCTTCTTCTGTTCCAGTATATCCCATAGCATCTAAGTCTATGTCTAAATTAGGATCGCCGCCACTAGCAAAAAAACCTAAAGAGTTTGGTGGATATTCACCATTTTCACCTGGCTCACCATCAGGTATTTCATCTTGCCAAACACTAAGCATTTCTTTTTCATTACCTAATATACCATTGAAATAAGCACTTGATTCTATTTCATCTATGTATTTACCTCTATTATCACTTTGCGGTACTCTTATTACTTGCTCGTAACCGTCTTCTAAACCACTAATAGTTTCACCTGTAACAGGATGTTTGTCACCATTTTTAACAGCTATAGTTTTAACATAGTCACTAATACCTGTTTCTTCACCACTAAATTTATTCCAACCTTGGCTTACTAAACCACTTATATCAGACTTTGTATTAAACAAAGGTTTGTCAGCATTAGCATATAGTTCAGCTCCATTTATCATAGATCCAGAATCTGGTATAACATTGCCATCTTCATCTACATCAGGGGCCCAGTAATATATAGCACCATCTTTTTCTACTATTCTTACGTCACCATTATTGCCTAACCTATTTAATATTTCTTTATTACCAATAGATCCTGTAGACGAAAAAGTACCGTCATTTAAAGCTTCTTTCTGTAACGCAGCATTGCTAGCTAAAGTAGCAGCGTTTTGTTTAAACTGAGGTAGTAATCCTTCTATTTTTTTATTCCTTAGCATAGCTTCTCTTTGAGTTATTTCTCCATTAGCAGCTAAGTTCATATTGTTAACATAGTCTTCTATTTTAGTATCCCAAAACTCTATAATACTTTTGTCTATTTGACCAGCGCCAGGCGTTGCAAACTCATTAACTTTATCTCTTATAGCAGACTCTTTCTCTACGTTCGATGCTTCTAGTTCTTCTTTTTGTTTCTTTTGTTTTATAACAGTATTAGCAATAGAAGCAGTAGTGTTCTGTATAGTGTCTTGGAGTTGTCTATTAGCTTTAGCTCTAACGTCAAATTCTTTATTTATTATTCTTTGTGGATTACTATAACTCATTACTTTAATTTTTATTTATTAAAATGCTCCTCCTGCCGCAGCACTTGCAACACCACCTGCTGCACTTGCTACTGACTGTCCTATTCCAGATATAGCAGCTGTTCTAGCAGCTCTAGCATCTGCTGCGTTTTGCATAGCATTATCCATTAAACCTGCAGCTCTATCCATTTGTTTTTCTTTAAATGAAATAGCATCTTTTTGAACTGTTATATCTGCTTGACCCATTAATTGTTGTAAATTAGCAGCGCCTTGTGCTTTTGCTTTTTCAACACTAGCTTGGCCTTCAGCTCTCATTTTATTGTTTTGTGTTTCTTGAGCATTTATACTAGCTGCAATACCACGTTTACTTTGTAAAGCAGCTTGTGCTAAAGCAGTTGCGCCACCTGCAGCTTGACCAGTCTCCATCATTACATCTAAACTGTCTGCTAATGCTTGATCAGCTTGCTCGGCTTGCATTTTAAAAGCTTCAGTAGCTACAGTTAAATTAGCATAAGGATTACTTAAATCTTCAAACTGATTCTGCATATTCTCATACGGATTTTTCATTACTGGTCTTTCAGCTTCTAAAGCTGCTAAAGCATCTTGTTGAGTCTGAGCTTGAGCATCTTGCCTTTGACCTTCTTTTTTAGCTTTATTGGCTGCTATAGCACCACTGGTTATACCAGCTGCTGCTGATACTCCAGCTCCAATAAGTATTGCTGTTCCTGTTAATACTGCCATATTATTAATTTAATGTTTTGACTATTTCATATGATGGCTTGTCATCTACATGCCATCCTAATTCTTTATGTTTGTTAATAAGACCTTTATTTCTACCAATGGTAAACATATATTTTTTACCTGCATTTTTAACAACTTGCTCAGCACCTAAAATCAAAGATGTTATAGCTGCATCTCTATCGTCTTCTCTATACTCTGGATTAGATATAATCCACTCAAGTAAAACTGCATTAGAGTTTGTCATATATAAAAACCCAGCAACGATAAGTGTTCCATCTTTAGCTTCAACCATTAGCCCACTTTCACCATCTTCTGGTAAAAAATCTTTTTTAATTGGTGGCCAGTCCCAAGCCTTCCACCACTTTTCTAAAGTCTTATAATCAGACTTTGTTAATTTTCTTATTTTCATTTAATTTAATTTATCTTGATGATATAGAATAGTTTAATCCTACAGAATATAATTCTTTAAAACCACCTGGATCTGTTGTTGTATCTGTTGTAAATTCAATATCTAAATAATAACCTTTTACACCTGAAATTACATTACCAAATCTAATTTCGCCTTCAGCTGCAAGACTAGTATTGACTATATTAGCAACATATTTGTTTTCTTTTCTATTAAAACCAGCTCTAAGTAAAGGTGCATTTTGTGGGTTTGCAGATATTCCAGTATTACCAGCATTATCATAAGCTCCTTCTACGTAGCTTTTTATATTTACAGCTACGTTATTACTTCTTTCCCAAGTACCTGTCCATGCGCCGCCTGTTGTTCTACTTGCTGAAGCTCCTGTTTTATCAGATGTAATTATACTAGCTTCCCAACCACTATCTCCTTCATATTCCATTGTTAAAAAATTCTTTTGTAATGAAGGCTGTGAGTTTGCAACAACAGATACTTTAGCTCTATTATCTATACCGTAAAATTGAGCATGAGGAATTGTATTATCATAATGTTGATACATACCTTGTGTTATTTTAACAGTTGCATCACTATTCCAGTATCTATTGTTTAAAGTTAAAAAAGTATTTTTACTACTGCCTATAGCAATAGGCGCATAACTATAAAAGCTAGGCCAACCTCTAACTTGCTCATCGTAACCTAAAGTGTAATATGATCTATCTGGTTTAGGCACAGTAGCTGGGGTTGGCTGTGTGTAAGTAGAAGCTTTATTTTCTTGTATAGATAATACATATTGTTTGTTATAAGCATCCCAACCTCCATAAACTCTACTTCTATTATCAGATATTAATCTTATTTTAGTTATACCTGTTATTTGACTTGCTGGTAAAGTTCTATTCATAAGTAAAAACGCATCATTATTATTACGTCTCATACCTATGCATATAACATTTAAATCTACAAAGTCATTTGGAGCAGAGCTATATGCTACTAATATTCTTTTACCTAAGGTACCTATTTGTTTTGTTGGGCTTATAGGATCTGTTGGCGTACCAAAAGATAGACAGCTTTGATTAAAGCTGGCAGTTGAAGAAGCACCTGCACCTAAATTTAAGTTTACTTCAAAGTAATTAGTATATTCATCATTTAAAGGACTTAAATTATCTCTAAACCAATCACGCATACCATATTCAGATATTTCAGTAATACCATCATGTGACAATCTTAACACAGCATTTCTATTTCTATCTACAAAATATTTTCTAAAGGCATATATAGCAAAACTTTCTGGATTTTTACTTATACCATACTCACCTGCATAAGGTACTAGCTCACCCATTACTTGCCTTTGTGTAGTTACACTACCGCCACCTTCAGCATTATATATAGCGTTTTTATCTATTAACGCTCTATTACATTTATTTTCTTGTAATACTATTAAATTGTTTTCTTCAGCATAAATTTTCTGTATAGATCCAAAATCAGGATTAGCAGCTTTAGTTATGTTTGTACCTACTGGAAACTCATTAGTTCTGTTTATACCTGTTCTAGAGTTAAATATACCTGAATATATTAAAGCATTTAATCTATGCTGTTGTAGCGGTTCCTCTTCATCTAAATAAGCTCTAACACCGTAAGACATAGAGTTGTTGTTAAAACCGCCTCTAATGTACATTTCTTCAACAATAAAGTTTTGTATTGTAACTGACTCATCTAATGTTACACCTGTAGAGTTCCAAGCAACTATATCAGCAGGTGTTCCAGTAGTTGTTAAAAATGTTAACGGCGGTGCTAATACATTATTAAGTGGCCACACTCCATAAGCAGCAGAAACACCGCTACCTCCTGGTACTATAGCAGCTCCAGTTTGTTTAATAGGCTGTGGTGTTAATATTTTCTTATTCCAAATGCAATTGTAATAGTCTACTTCTATAATAGGTAACTGATTAGCCATAACTTATAATCACTTGTTTTTTAAAGAATTTATATTTTAAATCTTACTATAAAGTTAGATATTAAGGTTTTAATACCTCTACCACCATTATCTGTAGCATATATATTTACGTCTATATTTTCATAGTTATATATAGAACCTCCTGAAGTAGCTAATACTACGCTACCACCATCTGTACCACTATCTCTTAAAAATAAACCTATACTTTCTATTTTTTCAGCGTTTTGATAACCTTGTCCATCATTTAAATCTACTTCTAATGTCCACTTTATTTCTTCAGTATTACTATTTTGAGCCGTGTTATTAACATTACTACCATTAGTAGCAGAACTTAATGTAGTACTTGTACCATTGTTATTAGCCCAAAATTCAGATATTCCACCAACTGTTGTTGCTGCAGGATCAAAAGCAAAAGAGTTATTTAAATAATATACTGTACTAGCATCATTAATAAAATCTACATTTTTAGCTGGAGCAACATTATCAATATATATAGTTATAGGTATTTCATAATCACTAGTTATTTGCTGACTACCAAAAAGAGCACCACTGCTGTTAGAAAGTGTATGACTTATTATAGCATTGAAAGTTATATAATTTAAATCATCATTACCACTATTATATCCAGGAAAATTACTATTAAGTTTTAATAATAATCTTTGACTAGTATCACTAGCAGAAAATAATTCTAAAGTAATACCTGAACCAGCAACAGGTGTACCATCTCTATACAAAGGCGTTGTAATACCTGTAAGATTATATACGTCACTTCCACCGTTGTAGTCTAATATATTAGCATTTTGATCTACTAAATTTATAGTAGCTACAGTGGGTGTTGTAGTGTAATCTACATTTTCTTTTACTTCTACTAATTGAAATATATTTTGAGTACCAAAAAATAAAAAGTTAGTTGGTATTGATAACGTGTTTAAAACTAAATCATTTAAATCAGATATTAATCCACCTGTACTAGTTTCATAGTATATATCTATTTCAGATATAGTTGGAGTAGTTTCGTATACAGCAGGAACAAATTCAGCTTGCGATGGTGGTAAAGCTGCTTGAGAATTTTCACCTAAATTAAAATGATTTTCTATAACGGCAGTTGGCGGATCTGTATCTGCCTTGTATAACCCATTATAACTACCTCTTTTGTATAAAGCTTCAAAATTACCTATAGCTGTTACTTTAGAAGTAATTGGTGATATACCTGGGAATACAGACATTGCTTCTGTAAGTGTTTGATATATAAGACCTGTTCCACTTGGAAACCTATCTGGGTTTCTAGCAGCTCTAGGTATTAATTCTACATCACTAGTTGAATATTGAACTTGAACTGGAGTTGTTTCATTTAGCGCAGGTGGAACTTTATTAGCATTATCAGTTAGTAAAGTAGTTACGTTTAATACGCCATCACTAGAATTAGTACTAAACACAGCATCTACAGTAGCAGTTGCAACAGCATTAGTAGTTAACTCAAACTGTTCGTAGTTTAATATATTATTTATGTAATAAGTATTTGCACCTGCAACAACCTTCATGCCTTCTAACAAAGGAAATGTTAAATATTCTATAGTACCTATAGGTGAAACAGTTACTAATTTACTACCTGAAGTAAATACACAATTTAAATCAAAAGGTTTTATAACTGGCGTACCATCAAGTAAACTTGGTAAATATACATTGTAATAATCTTGTTGAGTTTGCTTAACAACCACTTTGTAACTATTAAAACCTAAAGGTTTATCTTGTATGTAAAAGCTAGCTACGCTACTAGTTGCTGGCATATCGCCAGCAGCAAGACTACTACCATCTTCAGGTCTTAATGTTATTAGATTTTGTGACGAGCCGTTTAATACCATGTAAACAAAAAGAACAAAGTTGCCGATTGCACCGCTAACTTTAGTTGTGTATTCTACTCTCATACCGGGAGCTATATTATCGCCTAATCCACCTGATGTAACTCTAATAAAGTCAAAAGAAGTAGCACCTAAAGTAGTGGTTAAAAAAGCTTCTTTATATAAACCTGGATAACCAATTAAATTAGGTAATGATGAAGGTATAGTAGTTGTAAAAAGTATTTTTAAAGAATCACCAGGCCAGTCAACATAACCAGACTTTGGATTTGGCTTGCTTAATATAGTAGCACTGCTAGTATTAGGCGAAGTTGCTGTTGTGTTGTATGGATGATATACAGTTGATCCACCAAAAGTTATAGGATTATCTTCAAAAGTGGTGCTTGTGCCACCAGTACCTAAAGTATAATTAGCATCTAAAGTACTTGATAATATTACATCAGAAGATCTACCATATCTATCTTGTAGTATTAAACCTACTTGATAATTTCTATTTTGTTTTAAACTGTGATTAGGATATGAAACATTAGAGTATTTATTAGGTAGTAATTCTGAAGGAAAATCATTGCCACTACTAACTACCTTAGCTGTTTCAGTAGGTGTAAATTTTCTACTAGCACCTACTAAGTAGTTTAACGTGTTAGGCGCTGAGTGTCTATCAAAATAATTACCAAGTATTACTCTATTGCCAGCAGACGATAATGTTTTAGCTCTTACAGGAACATTGTCATATACTCTAGTTGTTTCAGCAGATCTTAATGTTTTAACAGGTTTTCTAGCGTCGTATGTATATGTAAGATTATTAGTAGAATTATTTATTATTAATGGATCAGTTGCTTCAATAGATTTTATTACATTTATATTTTGACTCATCGACTCTTTATATAATATATCTATTTCAGAAACTTTTAAATTTTCTTTTAAAGTATTTATAGCGTACTCACAAGGTATTCTAAGACCTATTTGAGTAACTTCATTTTCCATATGACTAACTATAGTAGTTTGTCCGGCTACTCTTTCTTGAGGTATATAAGCATTTTGATCACTACCTGTTGAATCTTGTTTTCCTATGTTTTTTAAAAAATAACCTTTTTGTTTAGGTATAAATACTTCTTGAGTAAATGGAGATATTAAAGAGTGTTCACCATCATCAAACTTAAATCTATAAGCAAACCTAACAAATTTATCTTTTAAATTATCTGGATCACCAGAATAATTAGCATCGTAATACTTATTAGGATAGTGTATTTTTACTCTGTCACCTACTGCTAAATTTAGTTGTGTTGATATAAATTTTGGCCCGTCATAAATTCCATTTTGTAAAGAAGTTAATTCATATATTTTAAAGAACTGAGAAGCTGCAGTAGTGGTGCTAGGGTCTCTTGCTACATAGTATTTTCCTGGATCTAATTTAGGGTGCGTTACTCTACAATAACATTTTTTATTAGCAGCTAAAGTGTTCTTTGTAAAATGATTATCTCTAAAAAAAGCTTCTGTTCCTACACCTGTAGCTGTACCAGTTGATGGTGATCTAGTACCATATAAGTATAAAGCAGGAGCATAATCATAGTTACTACCTGAACTAGCTGAAGCATATTCGAAACCTTGACCAGTAGCTACAACTCCAGTCATCTGTAATGTAGCTTGATGCTCTCTAAGCCAAGGTGAGCTTACATCTTTTGAGTTTTCTTCTATAAATACTATTTGTAAGTTTTGACTATAAGCTTTTGCAGTTTGTGGTGTAGTAGCAGTTGAAAGATCTCTATTAGGCACTACAATAACGTCATTACCAGTTCCTGTAGCAAATTCTCTACTAGCGTATTGTACAGTAAAATCCCAAGATTCATCACCTATTTGTAAGAAACCTTTTAAACCAATATTACCAGCTCCTTGATTATTTTCTGTACCTAACATTTTTGATAATGCACTGCCAGCAGTGGCTCTAACAGCAAAAGCAGGATACATAGTATCATAGTTATATGTTGTGGGATTTAAAGCATGCCAATTAGTAGCCAACAGAGCGGCGCTTTCTTGTATAGTATTATTTAATTGTATAGGTTTACTAGGGTAATATTTAGCTAAAGATACATGATCTTCGTTAAAATAATATGATGGATTATTTTCAGCAGTTTCAACATTTATAACTCTAGGCTGGTTTCTATTGTCTGTCCAGAATAATAAATTTTCTATCATTGTAGAGTCAAGTATAGGACTATTAAAAGAAAAATTTAAAAATCTACCTTGAACTATAGTTAAAGTTGTCTCTGCTATAAGATCACACATTACTATTTTATTTCTTGTACCTATTGGACAGAAATTGTTTATTTGATTTGAAGAGTTGTCTTGATAGTTAGTTATAAATACATATACTTTATTAGTATTTTCATTTATATACCAACCTATAATTTGAGATAAAAAAGCATCATAACTAGCTGTAGCGCCATCTACTAGCTCAGGTATGTTTAAGGAATTTAATATTTTATTACCTAGTATATTTTCTAGTGCACCTACGTCATCAGACTCTGCTCTAGATACAGCAATGTTTTGCCCATCTCTGTATTCATCAGGAGCCAATAATCTAGCATCTAAGTCTTTATTCATTTTAGACTTAGTAAATGTATGGTTAAATTTTCTTTGCATTCAATTAATGTTTAATCCACTTAGACTGACCTCTTAGTACTTGTGATAGCTCATCTAGTTTTAAATTAGATAATCTTATTTTAGCATTACGTGTTTTTACATAAGCATCTCTTTTATAAAATTGTTTAGTCCCGCCATCTACATCTCTACGAGAAGCACATATATTGTACATTATCTTTGAATATAAGGCATCTTCTACAAACTTAGGTACCAAAGAGTTTAAATCGTAAGCTAAGCCATCAGATATGTATTTTAGTTCTATTACTTTATTAACTAAATTACTGCTAAAACTAAACGTTCCAGTTCTTTCATTTATGCTAAACCAACCGTTACGTTGGCTTATCTCAGGTATTAATCCGTATCTTTGTCCATAAGCCATTTTCCACCATGTATAGTCATATACACCACTAGTATTATAAGCATCATAGTTACCTGTAATATCATTATCGTTAGCATTTTTCCATCTGTCTTCTATTATAGACTGAGATGCTTCTAGGTTAGTATCGTAACTACTTTGTGTAGGTATACCTGTAGCGCCATCAATTATTGGTAACTCAGTTGGATTACCACTTAAACCTTGTAATGGATATAAAGTATGTAATATACCATTAGGATCAGCATAACATAAGTTTACATAGTTTACATAATCAATAGGTATAGGAACTGACAAACCTGTAGGAACAGTTAACTCTTGAGCTTTAAAAGCTTTCAATGTATCATATGATAATTCTTGCATAGCTCTTCTAGCATGAAACAATACTTGTGTTCTAGCTACTGTAGTTAGTATTTGTCCTTCACCTGTGTAAGCTACTAAAAAATTACTAACAATATCATTTAATGTTAAATTTCTATAACTACCCCAATTATCGCCTCTTGCTATATCTGTTAATTGTATAAAAACAAAATTAAAAGGAAAACCTGCAGTTCCAATACTTATACCGTTTTGAGTAGTGTCCCATATTATTACTTGATTAGCAGGTATTAAGTTACCAGTGCCTGGTACATCAGTAGAATTAAAAAGCCCATGTACTTGAAAGTTTCCAGTATCTCTAACTTGATCACCTCCTAGTGCATCATAATTACTTATAAGCTTAGTATTAAACTCTGGAAAAGTGTATAATTGATTAGCTACTGCTGCAACAGGACCAGCTTGCCCAGCATAGTAATTTGAATCATTTTCTGTTAATGGAATTGTAGCTGCTGTTTTAGTCATAATCTATTAGCTTTGTTCTAGTTGGTCTTGAGCTGCCGATGCTTGAGCTGCAGCTTGTATTATTTCTGGATCTCTTATTATAACACCAGTATACATTAATATTTTTGTAATTAACTCTGTTTGATCTACGTCAGATATTTCAAAGTTTGTTGAACCAGCTGAATTATATACGTAAGCACCAACACTATTAACTGTAAAAGCCCACACTGGATCTACAGGTTTTTTAACATATTCTACCATATAAGTTTTAGGTGCAACACCTTGAGCTGCTACTACAGTGGCAATACCTGGTAATATATTTAATGTATTTCCCTCTATATAGCATATAGGATAATCTTGTGTTGGGGATGTTAATTGAGAACGTCTTGCTTGTAAAAACATATGACGTGATAGTTTTTCTACTTCAACCGGAAGTTTAGCGCTGTCTGTAAATTCTAGCATACCAAACCTATGCAGATCTGCAGGTAAAGTTGTTTGGCCAAATTGACCAGATAAAGCTACAGTAACAGTTGCAGCTGTTTCAAATGTAGCTATTTTTTCTTGAAGCAATTTAACACGATTAGCATATTCAGTATTATTTTGAGGAGCTCTTAGTTGTTGATTTAAGTTTTCAAAATAACTTTCAAATATCTCTAATTGTACTTGTGTACCTACCTTGTTGAACTCGTCAGGTGTTAAGTAACCTCTTTGTTCTTTGTTAAGGATAGCTAGCACAGTTGTATATACTGTGTTTACATTAATTGCCATATTTATATATTTAAAAAAAAGGGTGGCGTATACCACCCTTAATTATAATCACTTGTTATTTGAATTTTTTCTCTATTGATCTATAAACTTCTA
>JAAHTH010002855.1_pt1 | contig 12591 bp, 11 predicted proteins | sample 6116091 | NCBI WGS metagenome assembly JAAHTH01 (sample SAMN13939990, study PRJNA603662) | sponge metagenome | isolation source: marine sponge | host: Mycale hentscheli | place: New Zealand | collected 2006
CTAAACTGTTCGCTCCTGTTTCATTCGTTGCACTCAAAGATTTTTCTAAGTTTGAAACCAGCGCTTATATTTTACTCGCACTGATGGTGATTGGCATGGGCGTGTATCCAAAGCCGATGCTTGATTATGTACATCAATCTGTAAATACAGTATTGATTGATGCAAATCACTCAAAAATTAAAGCTTAAATATAATTTAATATAACTTAATATAATAGGGTTAAAGAATGACAACAGCACTACTGAGCCACATGCATTTAGCGCTCCCTGAAATCACACTTTTGATTGCTGCGTGTGTCGCACTGCTAGGGGATTTATTTTTCCCGCGGAAAGGCGAAAACATTGTTTTTATGGTGGCATCTATAGGCTTGTTTTTGGTGGTTGCTGAAAGCGCGTTATTTTTAGGCGAGAGTAAAACGCTCTTATTTGCGGGTGCTTTTATCAGTGATGCGATGGCACATCTGATGAAAATATTTATTGGCGTGACGGTTTTCTTGAGTTTGTTCTATGGTCGAGAATATCTAGAGGCACGTAGTATTCCCGCTGGTGATTATACGGTCTTAGCTCTTTTTTCAACGCTTGGGATGTGTGTTTTGGTCTCAGCACATTCACTGCTCACGATTTATTTGGGTCTTGAGCTTTTGTCTTTGCCGTTATATGCCATGACCGCTATTCGTCGAACAGAAACCGATGGGGCAGAAGCCGCCATGAAATATTTTGTCATGGGGGCAATGGCATCAGGTATTTTACTGTATGGGATGTCGCTGTTATTTGGCGCGACCGGTGCACTTGATTTTGAAGGAATTACTGACGCGTTGAGCTCAGATATATTTCAAGAGCAACAAGGGTTGTTGATTTTCTCATTGGTATTTTTAGTGGTTGGTGTTGCATTTAAGTTAGCAGCAGCACCGTTTCACATGTGGGCGCCAGATGTATACGATGGTGCGCCAAGCACTACAACATTGTTTATCAGTGCTGCGCCTAAAATTGCAGCCCTCGGTATGCTGTTGCGTTTATTAACGCTTGGCTGGGGTGATTTGGTCATGCAATGGCAGCACTTAATTTTAGTCCTTGCTTTGTTATCTACAGGGCTTGGGAATCTGCTAGCCATCGTACAAACGAATCTTAAGCGCTTATTGGCTTATTCGGCTGTGTCACATGCAGGCTATGCTTTGTTTGGGGTGCTTGCTGCAACGGCTGAAGGCTATGGTGCTGCGTTATATTATATTTTAGTGTATGCCTTAATGTCAGTTGGCGCGTTTGGCTTGATTGTTCTGCTGTCACGTGGGGGCCTTGAAATTGTGAATATCAATGATTTGCGTGGTTTAAATCAGCGTAAGCCATGGCTCGCCTTTTTGATGATGCTAATTTTATTTTCAATGGCCGGTGTACCGCCGATGGTTGGTTTTTTAACTAAATTATTGGTATTAAAAGCTTTAGTCGATGTGGGGTTACTATGGGTTGCCGTGCTTGGCTTATTATTTGCTGTTGTCGGGGCGTTTTATTATTTGCGTGTGGTGAAAGTCATGTATTTTGATGAGCCAGCAGATACCGCTGCAATTGTTTTGCCACGTAGTTCGGAAGTTGTTTTTTCTGTGAATGGCTTAGCTTTATTGTTTTTGGGCATCTTTCCGAGCGCTTTAATTGCTGCCTGTCTTGCCGCGTTTGCTTAATGAAACAAGTCAGATAGACGCAGTCAGTCTAGCGCTGGGTGTTTTAAATGGGCCCTGCAAAAACTAGCATCATCATGCTATGATGAAATCTATAGGCAAAACAGGAGGTTTTGTGATGACCGCAGAAAACTTTTTATCAAAGCAACTACAAAAACTTACAGTCGTTGATTTATCGTTTGTTAAATCCGTTTATTTTGTATTTGGCTTGTTAATTTTTACGCTGTATCCCAGATTATCTTTTTTGGATTGGTGGTTTTATTGTATTGTATTTTTTATCTGTTGGTTGCCGTTAGCCGTCCACTTTTTTTCACAGGAAGGCGCGTTACTTGAAAAAGCCCATGCTTTTTTAAAAACCAATAATCCTTCGAATCAAGTTTTATTGTTTTTAAGTACTTTTTTCTTTGCCTTTATGCTGTGTGTTTTAGTGCCTGTATTGACCAGTTTGTCTTGGTGGGTGTATGTGATTCTAATGATACTCTTAGCCATTAAGCCCTTGACCAAAACATGGTGTTGGTAAGACCTCCTACTTGACAATATATTGATTGAAAAGATAGCATGCCTTTTTCAGGAAAGGCATGCTTATTTTTTGTATGAATATAATAAAACAAAAACAGAACTTCTTTAAAAATTTTTATTTATGTATTATCTGGGTTATTTCAGCGGGGTTTTTATTTTATAAATATTTAATTCAAGTCTCTCCAAGTGTGATGACGCAAGATTTAATGCGTTCATTCCAAGTGAACGCTGCAGGTCTTGGTAATTTGTCAGCTTTTTATTTTTATGCTTATTTACTCATGCAAATTCCTGTTGGCGTGATGATAGATAGATACAGCCCAAGATTACTCACAACGCTCGCCATTTTTTTATGTAGTTTTGCAACGTTTCTTTTTTCACAGACAGATACACTGTGGCTCGCTTGTTTGAGTCGTGCCTTAATGGGCGCCGGTTCCGCATTTGCAGCTGTTTCTTGTTTTAAGCTTGCGGCGGTGTGGTTTGCACCACAGCGCTTTGCATTTGTTTCGGGTTTGTTTATGACAGCGGCAATGCTTGGGGCCGTTGGTGGCCAGATGCCACTGGCAGTGCTGGTGCAGCAAACAAGTTGGCGAGAGGCGCTTGAAGTGACGGGCTTAATGGGCATGATTTTAGGCGTGATTTATTATTTGGTATTGCGTGATAAGCCTTCAAGAAGCGTTGCAGCAGAGCTAGAGCCAGAATCAGAATCATCAGCCGATAAAATCAGCATGATTTTGAAGCGTATTTTGTTTCACCGACAAACTTGGGCTTTGTCTTTATATAGCGGTCTTGCCTTTGCACCGGTTTCTGTTTTTGGTGGTTTATGGGGCGTTCCTTTTTTAGAAACAGCATACGCTTTATCACGAACGGATGCAGCCTTTGCGGTGTCTTGTATTTTTATAGGATTTGCAGCAGGCGCACCATTTTGGGGGTGGTTCTCTGATTATATACAGCGTCGAAAGCCGATTTTATTTTGTGGCACGTTTATTGCTTTGATTTGTTTGTTATTGGTTTTATATAGTGCGCATTTGTCTTTGTTTATTTTAAGTAGCTTGTTATTTGTGTTTGGATTTAGTGCCAGTGGATTTTTTACAAGCTTTGCGATGATTCGAGAAATATTCTCTTTAGCGCTTGCAGCAACAGTGATTGGTATTATGAATACTTTTAATTCTGTGTTTGAAGCTTTATTTGAGCCTTTGATTGGTGTAGTACTTGACTGGGGTTGGCAGGGTGAGATGAAGCATCAAGTGCCACAGTTTTCGGTTGCAGGGTATCATCTTTCGCTGAGTTTATTACCGCTTGCCTTGATGCTTGCGTTGTTGATGCTGTGCTTGATTGATGAAACATATTGCGGCAAGCGCCATAAGATTAAAAATAGTGAGCAGAAAGGGGTTGCGTGAAGTGACTGTTCCTCGTATAATCAATTCCAGTTGATGCGGGGTGGAGCAGCCTGGTAGCTCGTCGGGCTCATAACCCGAAGGTCGTAGGTTCAAATCCTGCCCCCGCTACCAATTATTTTTTAGAGAAACCCCATTTATGGGGTTTTTTATTATCTGATGGTTTGATTTTATGATTCAACAAGACATTGAACAGTTGGTTCGCCCAAGTATTGAAGATATGGGGATTGAACTTTGGGGCATTGAATATATTCGGCAAGGTCGTTCAGGCTTGTTACGTATCTATATTGATAAATCCGAGGGTGTTGTGGTCAATGATTGTGAGCGTGTGAGTCGTCAAGTCAGTGCGCTACTGGATGTGCATGATCCCATCTCAAATCAATATCAGTTAGAGATTTCATCTCCCGGTACGCCCCGACCGTTATTTTATGCAGAGCAGTATGCGCGTTATATTGGGGATGATGTTCAAATTCGTTTAAACGTTCCTATGGACGGTAGGCGCAATATAGTCGGTATGATTAAAGCAGTTGAGCATGATGCTCTGGTTTTGGTTGAAGGAGATATTGAGCACACATTTCTTTTTTCAAATATTATGAAGGCACATTTGACAGTCGAACGAGGCGAAGCATGAGCAAAGAATTATTATTAGTTGCTGAGGCACTATCTAATGAAAAAGGGGTTCCTAAAGAAACCGTATTAGAGGCGATTCAAGCAGGTTTAGAGTCAGCAACACGGAAACTTTCAGGCATGGAGAAGGGCATTCGCGTTAAATTGGATCCGCGAACGGGTGAATACGAAACATTTCGTTATTGGGATGTTGTGCCTGATGATGAGTTGATGTTTCCTGAGCGTGAGTTGACCCTGGCTGAAGCCAAAGAGCGTGTGCCAGATATTGAGATTGCCGGTCGTATTGAAGAAATCATGCCTTCGATTGAATTTGGCCGCATCTCAGCGCAAAGTGCACGTCAGGCGATTGCTCAAAAATTAAGAGAAGCCGAGCGGCAATTGGTTGAAGACCAATTTAAAGACAAACTAGGCCAGTTGATTTATGGTCCGGTCAAAAAAGTTACACGAGAACATATTATTATTGATTTGGGCGGTAAAGCCGAAGGCTTTTTATCTCGTACTGAAATGTTGCCGCAGGAAATGTTCAGAACAAATGACAGGGCACGTGCTTATTTATATGCTATTTCAGATCAACATAGAGGGCCACAGCTCTTAGTGAGTCGCATACATGATGAAATGCTGATTGAACTATTTCGTATTGAAGTGCCTGAAATAGGCGAGAACATCATTGAAATTAAAGCGGCTGCGCGTGAGCCGGGTAGTCGTGCTAAAATCGCCGTGAAAACCAATGACGGACGGATTGATCCTGTAGGGGCTTGTGTTGGCATGCGTGGTGCGCGTGTTCAAGCGGTTTCAAGTGAATTGGGTGGCGAGCGTGTAGATATTATTCTTTGGGATGATAATCCAGCTCAATTAGTGATTAATGCCATGGCGCCTGCTGAAGTCTTGTCGATTGTTGTGGACGAAGATTCACATACGATGGATTTGGCTGTGCATGCATCACAGTTATCTCAGGCTATTGGACGAAGTGGACAAAATGTACGTTTAGCGAGTCAACTCACAGGCTGGACACTGAATGTGATGACGACTGAAGATTTTGAAATTAAAAATCAAGAAGAAGCAAATAAAACCATCCAGTTATTTACAGATGCGCTTCAGATTGATGAAGAAATTGCACAGCTGCTGATTAGCAATGGCTTTTCATCATTAGAAGAAGTGGCTTATGTGCCAAAAGATGAATTATTTGCGATTGAATCTTTTGATGAAGAAATTATTGATGAGTTGAGAAATCGAGCCAATGATTGTTTATTAAAACAAGCTTTAACAGGGGGTTCAGGAGAGGGTGTATCTGACGATAATAATCCTGACTTGGCTTCGATGGATGGTATAACCCCTAAATTACTAGAGGGGCTCATTGCGGCAGGTATTACAACGCGAGAGGCGCTTGCGGAACTTGCTGTCGATGAGTTACTCGATGTGCCGGGAATGACAGAAGAAAAAGCAGGTATTTTAATCATGAAAGCACGAGAAGCTTGGTTTAAATCCGATGAAGCGTGAGCAGTGACTGAATGAGGAGTAAAGCATGGCGGATGTGACAGTGAAGGAGTTGGCTCAAACTGCTGGTATTTCAGTTGAGCGCTTGTTAAATCAATTACAGAGTGCAGGACTGTCTATTACGACAGAAGATCAATCTGTAAATGATGAGCAGCGTAGAGCTTTGCTGAGTCATTTAAATACGAATAAAGCACAAGAAACATCAGCAGCAGCTCCTGAGCGCATTACTTTGCGTCGGAAGAGTATTTCTCAGGTAAAATCAGGGCAAGATGCGCATCGTGGGAAAACAATTAATATTGAAGTGCGTAAAAAGCGGACTTATGTTAAACGGAGCAGTTTGGCTGAGCAAGCACCAGAAGCTGAACCAGAACTTCCGATTGAAGAAACACCGGTAGAGAATGAGCTTCACGTAGAAGCGGAAGTGGCTGAATCTACGGTTGATCAGGCAGCTGAAAATCTTGCAGAAGTAGAAATAACAGAAGTCGCGACTTCAACGGCTGAAGCTGCAGAAGGTCCTGATGAATCAGTTGAGCCTGAAGCTGTGATATCAGAATCAACAACAGAATCAAAATCAGAACCAGAACCAGAACCAGAACCAAAACCTGCACCTGCACCTGCAAATGAGGTGAAGCAAACAAAGCCAGATGTGTCCTCAGAAGAGAAAAAAAGCAAGAAGAAAGCCAAGTATACGGCAGCTTCAAGAGAAGCAAATCATGCTAAGTTCTCAGGACAGGGCCGTAGAAATAAATTTAAAAAACGGAAAGGTGCTGAAAAATCAGAGCGCTATCGTGAAGCAGAAGAAAGCCTAACCCATGGCTTTGCAAAACCAACGGAGCCTGTCATACATGATGTTGCGGTACCTGAAACCATTTCTGTTGCTGATCTTGCGAAGCGGATGTCTGTGAAAGGGGCTGATGTCATCAAAACGATGATGGGGCTTGGCGCGATGGCGACAATCAATCAGGTGATTGATCAAGAAACAGCGATGATTGTGGTTGAAGAAATGGGGCATAAAGCGCATGCATTGACAGAAGATGCGCTAGAGAAAGATTTAGGGGATGCACATACCGATGCACAAGTGGGATCTGCAGAAACGCGTGCGCCAGTTGTAACGATTATGGGACATGTTGATCATGGTAAAACATCGTTATTGGATTATATTCGTCGAACAAAAGTAGCTGCTGGCGAAGCGGGCGGTATTACACAGCATATTGGTGCATATCATGTCTCAACGCCTAAAGGCGATTTAACCTTTTTAGATACACCAGGACACGCAGCATTTACAGCGATGCGTGCACGGGGCGCTGAAGCAACCGATATTGTTATTTTGGTGGTCGCTGCTGATGATGGTGTGAAGCCTCAAACGATAGAAGCAGTGCAACACGCGAAAGCTGCAAATGTGCCGATTATTATCGCAGTAAATAAAATAGATAAACCTGAAATTGATCCTGACCGTGTCATGAATGAGTTATCAAGCCATGATGTGATTCCTGAGTCATGGGGTGGAGATACGCAGTTTGTCCAGATATCAGCCAAAACAGGTCAAGGGGTTGATGAGCTCCTAGAAGGCGTGCTCTTACAGTCTGAAGTTTTAGAGCTTAAGGCGCATCAAGAAGGGGCTGCAAAAGGGATTGTGATTGAATCTCGTTTAGATAAAGGCCGTGGTCCGGTTGCGAGTGTGCTTGTTCAAAGCGGAACCCTGAAGAAAGGCGATATGTTACTGGCCGGATTACAGTATGGACGTGTTCGCGCATTGGTGCGAGATAACGGAGAACATGTTTTAAGTGCAGGACCATCTATTCCGGTTGAAGTCCTTGGTTTGTCTGCAGTGCCACACGCAGGTGATGAAGCGATAGTTGTGCCAACTGAAAAACGTGCACGAGAAGTTGCTTTGTTCCGTCAAGGTAAGTTCCGTGATGTGAAGCTTGCAAGACGTCAGAAAAATACGCTTGAAGGCATGTTCGACGAAATCAGTGCTGGCGAAGTGAAGACATTAAATTTGGCATTAAAAGCAGATGTACAAGGTTCGGTTGAAGCGATATCAGATGCATTAACAAAACTCTCGACTGATGAAGTAAAAGTCAATGTCATTTCGACCGGGGTTGGTGGTATTACAGAGTCAGATATACATTTGGCCATTGCCTCTCAAGCCCTTGTGATTGGTTTTAATGTGCGTGCTGATTCGGGGGCAAAGCGCTTGGCTGAGTCAGAATCAGTGGCTTTAAATTATTATAGTGTAATTTATGACATTGTTGACCAAGTAAAAGCGGCATTAACGGGCTTACTGGGCTCCACGTTTAAAGAGAATATTGTCGGAACTGCTGAAGTTCGGGATGTTTTCCGCTCTCCAAAACTGGGTGCGATTGCCGGCTGTATGGTGGTAGAGGGGGTACTCAAACGCCATAATCCTATTCGTGTATTACGTGATCATGTCGTTATTTATGAAGGTGAACTTGAGTCATTACGTCGCTTTAAAGACGATGCAGGTGAAGTGCGTCAAGGTCTTGAGTGTGGTGTTGGCGTAAAAAATTACAATGACGTTAAAGTGGGCGACATGATTGAGGTATTTGAAACAGTTGAGGTCAAACGAGAGCTATGAATCATGAAGGTAGCAGTCGAAGACCGGATCGTATCGCGGGATTAATGCAACGTAAGCTTGCGCATCTGATTCAGCATGAAGTAGATGATCCACGGCTTCCGAAATGGATGACGATATTAGATGTCAAAATATCAAAAGACCTAGGTCATGCGCGCGTTTATTTCACTGTCATCAATGATGAACCGGATGAGGTTGAGGCTGTTTTAAATGCCTCGGCTCCTTTTTTAAGAACAGCACTTGCAAAAACTTTGACGTTACGCCGTGTGCCTAAGTTAATCTTTGTCCATGATGCATCGGTTGAGTATGGTAAGCAGTTGAATCGCCTGATTGACCAAGTGAACCCAGCTAATCCAGATAATTCAGATAATTCAGATGATGAGCATGATGCCAGCAGTTGATGGCATACTGCTTGTAGATAAACCGAAAGATCTTTCATCTAATGCGGTATTACAGCGCGTAAAGCGCTTGCTTGGCGCTAAAAAAGCAGGGCATACCGGTAGTTTAGATCCGCTTGCAACAGGGATGCTCCCGATTTGTTTGGGTGAGGCCACTAAATTGTCCCAGTATTTACTGGATGCCGATAAAGCCTATGAAGTCACTGGCATGTTGGGTGCTATTAGTAGTACAGGTGATGCAGAAGGTGAGATTAAATCGTGCGTTGAAGATGAAGGACAGGTGAATATTTCAGAAGCACAGCTTAAAACGGTATTAAAGCAATTAACAGGACCGATTCAGCAAGTTCCCCCCATGTATTCAGCGCTAAAGCACCAAGGCAAGGCTTTATATACCTATGCACGTCGCGGCGAAGTGATTGAACGCCCAGCGCGCGAGGTGACTATTTATGATATTAAAATGCGTAAGTTTGATGCTAAAAGTGTTCATCTGACGGTAAAGTGCAGTAAAGGGACGTATATTCGAACTTTAATTGAATCGATTGGTGAGATGCTGGGCGTTGGTGCTTATGTGACTGAATTACGTCGCACCTATACCGCAGGTTTTGAGCAAGAACCGATGTGGACGCTTGATGCTTTACAGGCAGAGAGTTTGATTGAGCGACAGGCGCATCTTTTATTACCTGAGCGTGCTGTCATTCAATTTCCAAAGCTTGAGGTGAGCCTTGATACGATGCAAGCACTATATCAAGGTAAGTTAATGACTGATTTAAAGCCGGATCTAGTGGCTGGAGTGGTTCGTTTGTATGGACCTGAGGATTTATTTTTTGGATTAGGTGAAATAACATCTGAGGGTGATTTAAAAGTAAAGCGATTAAAAGGCAGAAGCATATGATAGTGATTGAGCTTACGTATAAAAAATCATTGGAAGTGGTGAACCAGCACCTAAATCAGCATCGTGAGTTTTTGGAAAAATATTATGCCTTAAATATTTTTTTTAACTCAGGGCCTAAAGTGCCGAGAGACGGCGGTATTATTTTGGCAAACACAGATATGATACATGCAAAATCAATTATGCAAGAAGATCCGTTTTGTATACATGACGTGGCAGATTTTAGGTTCATTGAGTTTCAGGCGAGGAATTGAAAAAGCAGGGAGCAGATCTCTTGTTTTGCGATTTAAGCCATGTTATTATCCCCCCCTTTGTAAATATCCAACTTCGAACCTTAGGAGTGAACAATGTCGCTATCAAGCGCACAGAAAGCAGAAATTGTGAATGATTTTAAACAGGCCGATAAAGATACGGGTTCTCCAGAAGTACAAGTATCACTCATGACGGGCCGTATTAAATATTTAACGGAACATTTTAAAGCACATAAAAAAGACGTCCATTCACGTCGTGGATTACAAACTTTAGTGAATAAGCGTCGTAAGTTATTAACGTATTTAAAGCGCAATAATCAAGAACGTTATGCAACATTAATTAAGTCATTGGGATTAAGAGATTCATACTGAGTTTGGATATGACTCACCAATGCACGTGGGAGAGAAAGGCGCGATGTTTTGCGCCTTTTTTTTTGCCCGTTATAAAGTAGGCTAAAAGAGGCCAAAAAGAGGAACAAAACTGTGAGTAAAATCGTAAAAAATATACCTTTTGGTGAGCACACATTGGTGCTTGAAACCGGTGAGATTGCAAGACAAGCCAGCGGGTCGGTTTTTGTCAGTATGGCAGGCACACAAGTACTGGTGACTGTTGTTGGACAGTTGAATGCACCTGAAAGAGGTGACTTTTTTCCATTAACTGTTAATTATCAAGAAAAAACATATGCTGCAGGTAAAATACCAGGTGGTTTTAATAAGCGTGAAGGACGTCCAAGCGAGCACGAAACACTGACGTCTCGTTTAATTGACCGACCGATTCGTCCATTATTTCCTGAAGGGTTTCGAAAAGAAGTACAAGTGGTTGCAACCGTGATGTCACTGAATCCTGAAGTGCCTGCTGATATGTTAGCGATGATTGGTGCATCAGCAGCCTTGATGCTCTCAGGTGTACCTTTTAAAGGACCTATTGGCGGCGTGCGCGTGGGTTATCAAGATGGTATTTATAGTTTAAACCCTGGTAAAACAGCGCTTGAAAGCTCAGCACTTGATTTGGTGGTTGCAGGGACCGAAGATGCTGTTTTGATGGTTGAGTCTGAAGCCTCTGAATTGAGCGAAGAAATTATGTTAGGCGCAGTACTGTTTGGTCACGAAGCGATGCAACCTGTGATTAAAGCAATTAAAGCCTTAGCGGATGAAGCAGGTAAAGCGCCTTGGGATTGGGTTGCTCCGGCTAAAAACGAAGCGCTTCAAAAACAAGTTGAAGCCATGGCTGCAGAAGACATTGGTGCCGCTTACTTATCTAAAGATAAAACAGAGCGTTATACGAAACTGTCAGAGATTCGTGCACGTGTGACAGAAGCATTGGTTTCTGAAGACGATGAAGCGATTACATCTGCTGCTGTGTCTGAATGCCTGTCATCGTTTGAGAAGCATTTGGTGCGTAGTCGTATATTAGATGGTGAGCCACGGATTGACGGTCGCGATCTTAAAACGGTTCGTCCTATTACCATTCGAACCGGCTTATTAGACAGAGCACATGGTTCAGCTTTGTTCACACGAGGTGAGACACAAGCTATCGTTGCGGCAACTTTAGGGAATGATAGGGATTCACAAATCTTAGATAAATTAGATGGTGAAGTACGCGATAGATTTATGCTGCATTATAATTTCCCTCCTTACTCAGTCGGCGAAACGGGCATGATGGGCAGTCCAAAGCGTCGTGAGATTGGACATGGTCGCTTGGCACGTCGTGGTATTTCGGCCGTCTTACCTGTAACCGCTGATTTTCCTTATGTATTACGTGTGGTTTCGGAAATTACAGAGTCTAACGGTTCTAGTTCAATGGCAACTGTTTGTGGAACAAGTCTTGCATTAATGGATGCGGGTGTGCCACTCAAAGCACCTGTTGCAGGGGTTGCGATGGGTTTAATCAAAGAAGGCGAGCGATTTGCTGTATTAACCGATATTTTAGGCGATGAAGATCATCTTGGTGATATGGACTTTAAAGTGGCTGGTACAGAAGCCGGTGTCACAGCGCTTCAAATGGATATTAAAATCACAGGTATTACGCAAGATATTATGGCTGAAGCACTTGAGCAAGCATTAGCCGGACGTCAGCATATTTTAGGTGTGATGAATCATGCATTATCTGAGTCTCGGACAGAACTTTCAATGCATGCACCACGCATTGTGAGTATGAATGTTCCTGAAGATAAGATTCGAACCATCATTGGTAAAGGCGGGGCGACGATTAAAGCCTTAACCGAAAGCACAGGTGTTTCGATTGATATCGATGACAGTGGTGTGGTTAAATTATTCTCACCTGATGGCGAAGCATTGGCTAAAGCGCAAGCAGAAATCAAAGAGCTGATTGCTGAAGTTGAAGTGGGTAAAACCTACACAGGGAAAGTGATTAAAATTGTTGATTTTGGTGCGTTTATTCAGTTGTTGCCAAACAAAGATGGCTTGTTACATATTTCTCAAATTTGTGAGAACAGAAGCCAAAAAGTGGAAGAAGTCATACAAGAAGGCCAGCCAATCACAGTATTTTGTTCAGGCATTGATAAACAAGGCCGCGTGAAGCTGGAGTGGAAAGAAAAGCCAACAGCCAAAGCAGCAGAAGCAACAGAAGCAACAGAAGCTTCTGCTGAATCACCTGAAGCATCAAGTGATGACGCGAGTTAATACTTGCTTATAAAAAAGCCCTTTCTTGATGTTATAAAAGAAAGGGCTTTTTTTTATCTAGGTTCTGTGCACCTAACTAACTGAGCACTTATCTCATCCATAAAATAAAAG
>JAAHTH010002858.1_pt1 | contig 12576 bp, 10 predicted proteins | sample 6116091 | NCBI WGS metagenome assembly JAAHTH01 (sample SAMN13939990, study PRJNA603662) | sponge metagenome | isolation source: marine sponge | host: Mycale hentscheli | place: New Zealand | collected 2006
CCCCCCCCCCCCCCCCCCCCCCCCCCCCCCCCCCCCCCCCCACCCCCCCCCCCCTACCACGCGTCTCCGTCCGGCTGAAAACCATCAACCAGCTATTGTGGTCTAAGAATACAAGTGTCATCCGGCATTCGTCCATTGGGATTGGCTCTGGCATCGTTGTAAACCAACCTTCGGGCTGACGGGACTCGCAAATCCATATCGTCGTGATTGAATAAAAAGTTCTTGGGGTCTTTCACAAAATGAAATAAGTGAGCGTGCGAACGCGTAAATTTCTTCTTGCAATTCACACCAAAGGTGTAATACCAAATAACCCAACTGCGACAATGAAATCCTAAGTTCTTGGCCTCAATTTTTAATTCGGCGGCATACTCATCCCCAATTGCCAGCCAAAACGTTCCCTCATTTTTTAACACGCGATGCAGCTCGGCCATCCACTCTCGGGACCAGGCAAGATATTGATCATCACCCAACTGGTCATCGTATTGGTCGTATTTGAACCCAATATTAAACGGGGGGTCCGCAAAGGCTAAATCAACGGACTCAGAAGGAACTTTTTTAAGCCCAGCAACACAGTCACCTTGGTGAATTTTACCTAAGAATTTTACTAATGTTGCGGCCAACGAATCCTCCACTTTTCAAGCGCTTCAATTACCCTCTACTAACTTCGCGGCCTCTAATTTATCAACTTGTTCTTCAGAATTCGAGTCCCTCGATCAGACTTCCTGAAAACGAATTCCCGGAACTAACCTTAATAACTGCGGAGATTTAATTTAACCGAGTTCAATTCACGCAAGTTCTCGTCTGGATTCTTAAACGACCTCAATTGGAACTGAATTCGTTTTTGAACCGTCCTGAACTGGAGTCGTCAAATTTGGGGAATTCAAACGTGGATTACCAATGCAACATGCGGTATCCTCAAACAGCGAGATCTTAAGGCAAACTGATGGTGTAAAAAAGCAGGCCAGTTCTCCTGAGAATTGGCCTTCCTCAAATAGTTAATAGGCAACTGAATGTACTCTAAAAAAAACTTACTCCTCCTGACCGCCTGCACTTTAATTGCGGGAGTTCCTTTCCATCCCGCCGACGCACAAACTCCATCAAACGCGGACGCCCCAGGATTAACATACCGCTCACCGCCAGAAAAACGAATCGGTAAAAAAATCGTCCTGATTGCAGCCGAACAGGAATATCGCAGCGAGCAATCCATGCCCATGCTCGCCAAAATCCTGTCAGCGCGTCATGGATTTGATTGCACCGTTCTGTTTGCAGTCAATCCGCAAGGGCAAGTCGATCCGACCATGCCCGTTTACCCAAAAAAAGGAAAAGAGAGTGAATTTCAAAACCACAACATCCCCGGGCTCGAACATCTAAAAGAGGCTGACCTTGTGATCTTTTTTGCTCGATTACTGACACTTCCTTTAGCGCAGCAAAAACAGATCGTTGCCTATCTTGATTCAGGCAAACCTATCATCGGTCTAAGAACAGCCAATCACGGATTTCGCGGCCGACTACCCTACAAAATTGATGGCACACAAGTCCAATTTGGGGAACAGGTTCTCGGAGGCACCTTCCGGGGCCATCACGGCAACTGGCATCGCGACTCTACCCGAGGTGATATTGTGGAGGCAATGAAGGACCATCCCATTCTAACGGGCGTTGCAAATATCTGGGGACCGTCAGATGTTTACAGAACATTTCCTGAAAATGGAACACTTCCCAAAGATTGCACGGCATTAGTCAATGGCCAACCACTCATCGGACGTGAACAGGGAGGAGAATCCAATCCTAATAAAATCCCACTTCCTGTTATCTGGATCAAACCATGGAAAACCAACGACGGAAAACTAGCGAGGGTTTTTCATTCCACCATGGGCAGCGGAAAAGATTTCGAGAACGAAGGATTCAGGCGATGCATTGTCAACGCCTGCTACTGGTGCACTCGACTCGAGGATCAAATCCCACCAAAATCCAATGTCGATTACATCGACGCCTACACGCCGCTTCCCAGCGGATTTAATTACGAAAAGCTGGGAGTCACTCCCAAGATGCCGGCTGAATATCGCAGCCCCTGAGTATTCTGTGGCTGAATTTCAGTCACGCTTAAAATGGTGGAATGAACATTTTCTTTTTCAATCGCTCGACCGCTTCCAGCGGAATAGCTTCGGAGTTCGTTACCGCAATCCAGGCATCAATATAGCTCGAAGGCGAATAGTTATGGCCATAACCATTGGGCACACTCGTCGCCATCGGCAGGTCGAAAGCGATTTGTAAAAACGTAACGACCGGATACCATTTTAAATGAGGTGAAACATCAGGGCCCCGCTGTCCCCCAAGCCACGCAGGTTTTTGAAACGCCAAATCGGGTGAGAAAAAGACCATCGGATCACTCGCATACTGCACGTATACATTCCTCATCTCCCCCCATGGCTTCCCTGACTCCAGCGTATTTTCCTGCGAAGTAAAACGCACCATCGATCCATTTCGAAAACGCGGCAACCATGCGGGAGAATCCTCGTTTCGCTCGCGCGTCAACTCCTGCCACTGCGTACTTGGAAAAGGAGGACCACTCCACACCGCGCCTTGAATTGGATTGTCAAATACCTTGTACAAATCCGCAGACACCTCAGACCCAAACGCTCCCAAACTTAAGCCAAACAGATATAACTTAGGGCGGTCGTCCGCAGGAAGCGTAAGCCAGTAGTCATAGATTTCATCAAAGAGAACCTGAGACGCCACAATCGAGCGTGTTGGATCAACAATAATCGTCAACCAACTTGGCAGGTAACTGTATTGCATACTTACAATCGCCGTATCGCCCTCCAGTAAATACTCCACTGAATCGACCGCCGCTGGATCTAACCACCCCGTTCCGGTGGGTGTCGCAACAATTAATGTAGATCGCTTAAAACCATCAACGCGAATCAACTCTTCTAAAGCTAATTTTGCCCGTGCTTCGATAGAATCCCGAGAACGCAAACCGACGTAGACGCGCACCGGTTGCAGACACTCCCGTCCCCAAAACTCAGTTAAATCTGATTCCTGTGGCCCTTCTACAATAAAGTTCTTTCCGCGGCGACCGATCGTATCCCATTCGATTGAAGAACCTGGACTGCCCGATGCGATTGCGATTTCTGGTTGAGCAACCCCCTCGTCAATTAAAGCATCCGCCTTTGCAAAAAACGAATCCGCCGCACTCATTAAACCGCGAGCGATCACCCCGTTGGCGATAAAAATCGCCAACAGTCCGATCATCGTTACCCCAAGTGTCGTTGCGACGCGACGAGGAAGGAAGCGATTGAGTTGACGCGACGCATACCTGCACATCCATCCCAACCACCGAGCAACTGCGATCAAACAACAAGCAGAGAACACGGCAATAACGGCGGTTGTGTAAGGATGAGCAGTTTCCAATGGTGGCATCTCCATCAACTCACGAATTGAGTTTTGCCAAAACGTCATCTGTCTCAAATAGACGACAAACACCACCGCAACCACGACCGAAGTAATGAACTTCGAAGTACGCTCCAACTTTTCAGAAGGCTTGGAAAATTCTAAAAATTGATAGAGGTTTAACAATCCAACCCCGACTCCATACCCAGTCGCCAAAGCAAAACCAGACAACAATCCCTGGAAAAGGAAATTACGAGGCAGCAAAGAAGGCGTTACCGATGCGGAAAAAAATAAAACCGCAAAGACAAGCCCGATGAAAGAGAATGAATCGAAATAGCGCGAAAACCATAATTTCATAAAACTTACTACTCTCTTCCGTGATCAAAAAACTTAATCCAAGAAAGCCAAACCAGAGGAATTTTCCATCAAATCAACTCCACTCCACTGAATACCTCACTCGGCTCAACCGTTCTTCGGCCGGAAAACTAATGTGATTCCGGCCGCAGTGTTCTCTTGAAAAACTCCCCTTGAGTCACATCGACGCCACGCCCCAAACCATGCCCGCCGTTTGGCCAAAATCGACTCTCGTACGTCAGCCCCGCTCGATCCAATGCCTCAATTAGTTGAAACGCATTATTGGGGTGCACATTATCGTCGACCATTCCATGCATAATTAGAATCTTACCCTTCAGATTTTTCACATGGGTCATCGCGGCTCCCATTTCATAGCCTTCCGGATTGAGCTGGGGCGTACTCATATAACGTTCCGTGTAAATCGTATCGTAGTTTCTCCAGTCCGTCGGACCAGCCCGATCCACCGCCGCGGTATAGACATCCGGATGCTTAAAAATCCCCATCGCCGCCATGAATCCACCGTAGGAATGCCCCACAATACCTACCCGATCTCCATCGACATAGCTTCGTTTTCGCAACATCCGAATTGCGTCGGCGTGATCCTGAATGTCGACATCACCAAGCTGCAGATAAGCAGCACCAAGAAACGCCTTCCCGCGCCCTCCGGTCCCTCGGTTATTAACCTTAACCACCAGATAGCCCTCATCGCATTCCCTGCGCGGACGAGACACATAACGAGCGCTAATTTCACGAGACCCCGGGCCACCATACAAAGCGTTAATAACTGGATATTCTTTCGCCGGATCAAAGTCACTTGGCTTGTAGAGAATTCCGTAAATATCAAACTGATCGTCCTCCGAACGGAACTTGAACATTTCAGCCAGATTAGCCGCTGTCGAAGGGCTCTGTTCTGCAAGGTTGGCAATGAACTTACCGTCCGTTCGATAAATCGCCGTCGACGGTGGGCGGTTAACCGACTCGTATTGCGCAATCAGCCACTTGCGATCCGGAGAAAGCTGGAAATTTGAATGATGGTAATCCAATGTCGTCACCCGTCGTTGCCGCTTGCCATCAAGCGAGACTAAATGGTACTGCATGTAATATGGATTTACGCTCGAACTGTTGGCCACAAAACTAACGAGATTTTCATCTTCAAAAACCTCCAACGAATTTATTTGAAAATCGCCTTGCGTTACCGTTTGAAAAACATTTCCCTCAAGATCCCTGACTTCATAATGTGTAAACCCAGTTTTATCTGTCGGCCACAAAAATCTTTTCTTGTCTTTAAGAAACCGCATTGCCGGAGAGTTTTCCTGCCAAGTCTCCTGATGCTCCTCGATAATCGCCTTGCATTCACCAGACTCAAGATCAACGGTCATTACCTTGAGGTGCTGCTGCAATCGATCGGTCCAATTCAACAAGACACGATCGCCTAACGGCGACATGCGAAGCCCGTAAATGTACTCATCTCCCGAGCCACCAATGTCGATGCGTGTCGTTTTCTTCGATTTTAAATCGTAAACGAACAACTCCGAAATCGGATTCTTCGCACCAGCCTTTGCATAATACTCGGGATAAAGTGAGGTGTTGATTTTTGACCACCCCCGAAGCAGATAAAACTTCTCAACGAGAGAGTCATCAAATTTATAGTAAATGATTTTGCTGGAATCCGGAGTCCACCACATGGCTTTCTTTTGGCCAAGCTCTTCGCCATAAACCCAACTGGCAGTTCCATAATGAATGTCTTCATCTCCGTCGGTCGTGACATTTACGACTTCTTTCGTTTTTAAATTCTCAAGAACCAGGTTCCAGTCCCTGTACTTGGCTCGCCATTTCCCGTCTGGCGATTCGACCTCGGTGTACTGCCTCCCCCGCAATGGCCGCCCGAGATACTTCCCGGTACTGGCTCCCTGATCTGTTGTGCGGCGGCGGGGCCAGGGCCTTGCTGAATTAGACGTTCCTGAAGAGGACTTGGAATCGTCTATTTCTGATTTTTGACTCGTTGAAAAATCAAAGCGGTAACGCTTCCCAGCCGATGAATAATCTACTGAATCTTCATTCCACTGAACGTTGGCAACTACCCCCGGCATCGCGGGCGAGGTTCGTTGCCCCGGTGCGGTCGCAGTCAACAGGCAAACGAAAAAAATAACACTCGACAATCGAATTACAATCTTCAAACAGGTCAACTTGCTCACGTTTTCTCTCTCACCATAGACAATCATCAACTGGAACATCCAAGACGCATTGTAGAGGATTCAATTGGGCATCACCATCAACGTCACCGGTCTTTAAAAAAGACATACAATCAAAACGTGCACCAACCGCACGTGCACCAACCGCACGTGCACCAACCGCTTTACCGCTTTACCGCTTTACCTAGCCAGCGGATCATTCGATTCTCCATCAATTCATAAAATGGGTTGTGACGGCATCGAACAAACAGCGCATCGGAAAGTAGTAACGCGCTCGACTCACCGCGAAGGCTGATCGAACCAAAATTGATCCCGGTCGCCGCCGTTGCAGCACGATTCCCATACAATTGATCATTAGCTGAAAATGGGATGGCGATGTGTGACAGAGAAACGACTCCCTCCGGCCACTCCAAGTCGAGAAATTCTTCAAACGACTGGCCACGCACTCGGGACTCCAGCATAACTTTTCTTGAATCCAATTTTGCATTTCGCAAGATCGTCAATTGATATGACAAATCTTCGCTTTCCAAATTTGGAAAGACATTATCCTCGAATGACAGATTAAACAGATTTGCGATTTGATCGAATCGGTCGATGTCAAACAAAAACAATTCGCTCGTCTTATTTTGCAACCTTTCAAATAGTGAGGAAATGAGCTTGGGCACTCTAACCGTTGAATCGACTACGGATTGCATTGCCAGGACGGGCGGGATCTCGTTCAGCCGCTTTTGTTTTTCCAGTGAGGCCAGTCGTCGCTCGACCTCTTGAGTCATATCCCAAGCCTGAATGCTCGCATTGGTTGGCCAGGAACTATATTTAAACGGGTCAACCTCGGCATCGACATTCGTCCACAGCGCTTTGACTGTCCGAGAAATCAGAGCGACCGTGTGATGAATCCGAAACAGACGTGCTAAAGGATTAATGCCAATCATCGGAGAAAACAAAAGAATAGCTTCAATTTTTGGAAGCGCCGAATCGGCAACGGCCGCTAGCGCATAATTCACTGCCAGCGCCCCGCCGTTTGAATAACCAGCAAGTACGAGAGGCTTGCCCGCAGGTAATTTTCCCGCTAGTCCACGAACGGCAACTTCAACAGCAGCCGTCCAGTCAGGCCACTCCACATTCGCCAAGGCACAGGGACAAGTGCCATGGCCTGGCATTCTCAGCCAGACGACCGTGTATCCCTCACGATGCAATCGCAACCCAATCTCTCTCAGCGAATACGGTGAATCACTTAGTCCGTGAATCAACACGGCTCCGCCTTTCGGATTCTTAGCCTCGAAAACCTGTGTGCGATTCCAATTTCGATCGACTACCGTTTCCGGATTGCAGACCGAGTCACGACGGTAGCGGCTGAATGCACCGTTAACCTCCGATTCCCAACGATTGTCGATAAAGCTGTCTAACTCATCGAAAACCCGCTGCTCCTGAGCAAGGTAATCATCCAAACGATAACCTTCGTCCGCATCTGATGCGCAAAACTCAGACTCTGGCATTTCGAGGTGCCACCCCTTAAGCTCTGGAAGCGAGTTCGCAGTTTTGACCCAAATCACCAACAATAACACAGTGGCCACCGCAGTCGTCAGCAGCGCATTTAAGCCAACTAGAAAAACAATTCGCCCAAAACGAAATGCCAATCCACGGTCGGTCATCGTACCGGCAAAACGAAAACACTCGATTACTAAAATTGCCAGTGCAATTGTCGCAAACACAAACAGCAGCCACATCAAAATCCGCATGAATTTCGAACGTCGGGAAATTGAATTTTTCAGTTTCGTGATACTCTGCTTCAATCGCATAGATAATCTCAGAAAGTCAATCCGGGATGCTGTATTCACCCAAGCCAATAAATAATAAAATTAACTGTAGACTTTCCAGTAATTCATCGTCAAATCTACGACCGTGCCAATCGCAAAGTTTTATTTGAATAAAGACGATTTCCGATCAGCCCAGGCAATCCTGTGCTGACATCCGTTTGACAACGTCCCCGCCTATCGAAATTTGCAACCCTGGAGCTCTGTTCATTGACCAACGATAAATTCTTACTTCTCAAACGTCATCCGTGCTCTAAAAATTTAAGCGATGAACTGGTAAACGAAATCGCAAACCGGTGTGAAGTGATCCACTGTGATTTAGGAGAGGCTCCTCAACAGATTAATCAAGCGTTCCACTCGGTCTATTTGATGATCCACGGCAGAATGCGCCAAACATTATATGACTTTCAGGGACGTATGATTGCAACTCGATTCCAAGTTGCGGGGGAGCAATTTGGAGCACTTGCTGCAGCAATTGGCGAGCCGGCACCAATGGAAATAGTTGCTGAAGAACCTTCCACGATGCTCAGAATTGACTATCGCGCCTGCCTGGCACTGAATCAAAAACATCCCGAATTTCAACATAACTTTGCAACCATGCTTGCCAATACCGTGCTTAAATTGGCCATGAAAGAACGGGAACATCAAATCCCAAAAAACGTTGCTGTCCTTCACCAGTCGCGCGAAACCCGCGTCTTTACGCAACGACTTGCCAATCGTCTGACCGAACTTGAAGAACTACCGCATGTTATTACCGATGACGAACAATGGAAAGCAATTGACGGGATCCCGGACTACCAAATCTCAACCAGTGCTGACGGGATAACAAATGCAGGCGCGATTCAACAAAAGCTCGCCGAATGGGCAAATGCTGAGCGTTTGCTCATCGACCTCGACAACAAAAGGCCGCAGGCGATGGCAGCCATTCTGGAGTTTGCGGACAAAATACTCTGGTGCGTTACGCTGGAGAACTGGGAGCAATCTGTCGCTGCCTTCCAAAAAATTCTCGAGACTGCCCCCGGTTGGGCAAATAAAATCAATGTCGTCTGGATCTTGCCTGGTGATTGCCGAATTGCGCCTCTCGCTCCCGAATTAAATGATCCGGTAAGACGAAATTTCAAACTCTCTTTCGAAACACCGCCGGCCAAACAAAGCAATGGATTGATCAACGGATTCGAACGAGTCATTCACCAACTACGGGGAGTCCGGATAGGGCTCGCTCTAGGGGGAGGGGCAGCAAGAGGCATGGCTCACCTTGGCATTCTCAAAGTCCTCGAAGAGCATGGCATCGTGATTGACATGATTGCAGGGACAAGCGTAGGTGCAATGACGGGCATTCTCTACTGCTCCGGGATGGAACCAGATGACAATGTCGAACGATTTATCGAAGACTTAACACCGCCATGGATATTTCGAATCCTTCCCAACGGAGGATACTGGTACCTCTTATGGAAATATCGTCGAGGCCATTTCGATTCCATGCTTCGCAAATATCTCAAACATAGCCGATTGGAACAATTAACGATTCCAGTCCAGTCAATCACCGTCGACCTGATCAGTGGCCAACCCATTATTCGCAGCAAAGGTGACGCGGTTCATGCAATTACTGAGAGTATCAACCTACCCGTGCTCTCACGCCCAATCAATCGCAATGGCCAGGCACTCGTCGATGGGGGAATTGTCAACAACGTTCCCGCCGACACCCTCGTGCAGAATGGGTGTAATTTTGTAATCGCGGCCAGCGTAAGTGCCAGTATCAAGCCAGAATTTGCATCTAATCAATCAACAACACCCACCCACAAAATGAAGCAAGCCTCGGCTATCAGCACTCTCTTGAGAACCTACGTGGTTCAAAATGTAAACATGAACTCGGTAGGAGTTGCTCCCGCGGATTTTGTAATCCAACCTGACATTTCCGAATTCGGAATTGCTGAATTTACACGCGCTGATGAAATGGCTGAAATCGGGAAATTAAAGACGCGAGAATTAATTTCGAAATTAAGGGAACTACTCTGCACTATCGACCCCACTCTCTTTAAATAGAGCACCCCGTGAGGGTCAGTTATGTTTTCAGTTGCGCAGGCGAAAAATTCGTTACAACATGAGGGCGCCTCCTTTGCTTGTACACAATTGATACACAAAAGGCTCGCAGTTGGGGCTTACAACTTCTCTAATGAAGTTTGCTTTAAAAGAAGTATTCAATAGCAGATTGGGTAATCAAGACCAGCCAAGATCACAACTTTTAATTCGATGAATCGCACCAATGCCAAACACAAATCCAAATTCAAATTTAACGGAAGTCGATCGATCAAAGATTCGAATCTCGTTCATTAAAAAAATGGGATTGCTTCACCAGTTTCATTTACTTTTTGACAACATTCCTGGAATCTACTTCTTCGTTAAAGATACCAAAAGTCGAATGATCTTCGGCAGCCATTCCTTACTGGTGCGACTCGGATTAGACAATCAGGATGCCCTTATCGGCACAACTGACTACGACCACTTCCCAAAACATGTTGCCGATCGCTTTGTACTCGACGACCAACAAGTCATTTCTACTGGTAAATCACTCATTAACCATCTCGAACTCTGGTACAACGAACAACGCCTACTGGACATGTTCGTTACCCAAAAGCATCCCGTGCATGGTGCGAATGGAAACATCATTGGTGTAATGGGCACCGTACAAAGTTACGAAAACAATAAAAAATCAATTGTCCCGTATCTCGAAGTCGTTGAAGCGGTAGATTACATCCGGGAACATTATTCGCAAAAGATTAAAGTCCCCGACCTGGCAGCACTGTCGAATATCTCTCCGCGACAACTCAACCGAAGATTCATAAGTGTCTTTGGAATCAACGCACAACAATTTTTAATTAAAACGAGAATCCAGTCTGCCTGCGAGGCACTTCTCAACAGTCAAAAATCGATTTTAGAAATCGCAATGGACGTTGGGTTCTGCGACCAAAGTGCCTTCACGCAGCACTTCCACAAACACGTGGGGGCAACACCTCATAAATACCGCATTCAATCAGGTTCAGTATTTCGAACCCCGATTCAATTACCGCGAACAACCAAGAGACCACTGTAGGTCAATCTCTGGCACTCTTGATGCGACTCGCGTTACTAACAGAAATCTCTCATTTTTTTCATTAATTCGACGTCGCGGCGTATCTGACATGGGATGCTTCCGTTGCTCGTTGCCAGATTCATGCCCCTCCACCCTGATTACTGAAAGACTCAGCCGATGCCTTCTGCCCGATTGTCAATTTTAGCCGTCGTTTTTGCCTTCACCATTCAAGCACCAGCGCTTCAAGAGCCGGCCTGTGCAGACGACCCCCTCCTGTGCCTCCCCGGTAAGGTGATTTTTCAAGAATCATTTTCAACACCGTCTCTCGATTCACAATGGACGATTCCCAAAGGTGACTGGAATATCATTGAGCAAGCTCTTCGCGGAAGCGAGTTACCGGCAGACAAACATTCCGCTGTCATTCGAAAAGAAGCAGATTTCCCAGAAAACTTTATTATTCAATTTAAATTTAGATTCAGTGGTGGAAAGGCAATTCACTGCTCCTTTAACGGAAAAGGACATATCTGTCGGGCAACGCTGACCCCTGAAGGCTACATGCTTAAGGGAGAAAAAGTAAAAAATGACCCAGAAGACCGTGCTGTAACCGTAGGGCAAGTTCAACAGAAATTTGCTCCTGGAAAATGGCACACCATGCAAATCGAAGTCGCTGGAAACGAATTTGTTGCTCAGGTCGATGACGGACCCATCGCTTTTGGCGCTGACCAAAAAATCGGTCGACCCAAAACTAACTTTGGATTCCCTATGTCAGGCACTTATTCCGAAATCGACGATATCAAAATCTGGAATGCCAAATTGAACCCGAACTGGGAAGCCAGAAAAGAGACCCTCACTCCGAACAAAATTATCCCACCTCAACCACCGACCCTGGAAAAACGATTTCAAAATTTTGACAAAAATGGTGACGGCTCGATTTCTCTAAAAGAATTCACCAATCCCCGCAAAAAAGACAAACGAGCGGCAGCCGAGAAACAATTTAAACGAAAAGATAAGAATCAAGATGGGAAAATGAGCCTTCAGGAATTTTCACCAGCAAAGAAATAAACCTGCGGAACACGAACTAATAAAAAGAGACACGGGCGAGGTAATTCTCTAGCGCACAAGCGACTAAAGAGCTGGAAAACCGACCGTCGAACATTTGCAATTTGGTTTTGACCTGCCCACGTTTAATCCGACTTGGGGCGTTTAATCCGACCTGGGACGTTCGATCTGGTGCTTCTGGATCAATTCCTGCATAGCCTGTTGGCGTTCGGGACAATCTGGCCATTGGTCAAAAATCGTCTCACCAAGCGGGGTTGTATAAACTGGAATCGCTCCCGCTGAAATCAAAGCATCAATCAGTTCAGCGTTGCCGTCGTACACACAACAATGAATGGCATTAAACCGCACCTCGCTCCCTACATTTGGGTCGGCACCATAAGCGAGCAAGACTTTTGCCGTCTCTGTCTTTTCTAAAACGCATGCGTCTAATAGCGGCGTGTCACCAAAATCGTTTCGCCGTTCCGGATCGAATCCCTGCTGAAGCAAAAATTCAACATCCGATGGCGAGCCCTCGAGTGTTAGATAATGCAATGCGTTTTGTCCCAAATCCATGGGAAGGCTAAACAACGTCGGATGAACTTGAAGTAAACGACAAGCCTCATCACGATCATTCATAACTGCTTCAACAAACTGGCCGACTAGCGCTTGATTTTCGACCAAGATAAATCTCCATTAAAAAACGCAACTTCGAAAGCAA
>JAAHTH010002561.1_pt1 | contig 12569 bp, 19 predicted proteins | sample 6116091 | NCBI WGS metagenome assembly JAAHTH01 (sample SAMN13939990, study PRJNA603662) | sponge metagenome | isolation source: marine sponge | host: Mycale hentscheli | place: New Zealand | collected 2006
GGTGGTATGGGTATCGCTGTTAAGGGAGGAAAATTTGAAGGAGTAAAATAATGGCTAAAGACAAATTAAAAAAACCAAAAGTAAAACAAATTATTATTGGTATGGATGGAAAACCAATAGATACAAAAGATCCAGAACGTATTAAAAAAGGAATGAAAAAAGCTGCATCAGGTGGTATGATGGGTGGTGGAAAGAAAAACTACAAAACAACTGGAATGCTAGGTGCTAAAACAGGAAAATTAGTGGGTGGTCAAAAGAATTTACCAGGACATTTAAAAAAAGCAATCTTAGCGTAAGGATGAAATGGCTACATCAGGAACTACAAGTTTTAACATCACTATTGATGAGGTTATCGAAGAGGCTTACGAAAGATGTGGCGTAAGAACTAATTCTGGTAACGACATTCGTTCTGCTAGAAGAAGTTTAAATCTTTTATTTTCTGAATGGGGCAACAGAGGTATTAACCTTTGGAAAGTTAAATCTGAAACTACAACTTTAGTTAATAATCAAGTAACCTATAACACTCCAAGTGATTGTAATGATGTACTTGAAGCTGTTGTAACTACAACAGGTGGTAATCAGCAAACTTTAACTAAAGTATCTAGATCTGAGTACATTGCAATACCTGATAAGACACAAGCAGGTACACCTTCTCAGTATTACGTTGATAGACAAATCAATCCAACTATTAGTTTATATCTGGCTCCTGATACGAGCGCCGTGACTAATATATTCTATTACTATCTTGCAAGAATTGAAGATGTAGGTGCATACACTAATACTTCAGATATGCCGTTTAGATTTTTTCCATGTATGGTATCTGGATTAGCATTTTATTTATCACAAAAGATTGCACCTGATAGAATACAAGCATTAAAATTATTATATGAAGATGAATTAAAAAGAGCATTAGAAGAAGATGGACAAAGAACATCTGTTTACATCACTCCTAATGTTTATTACCCACAAGGATCGTAATGGCTTACGCAAAAGGTAAATATTCACAATCCATATCAGATAGATCGGGACAAGCGTTTCCATATAGAGAAATGGTAAAAGAATGGAATGGTTCATGGGTACATACATCTGAATTTGAAGCAAAACACCCTCAACTAGATCCAAAACCACACATGGCGGATCCTCAAGCATTATGGAATGCAAGACCTCAAAGACCCGCACCTGTAACTGTTTATTTAGATCCACAGTATTGGCCAGGTCAGTTTACATCTAATGGAATGCAACCATCCGTAGATCCTTTAGAAGAAAACAACAAGAGACAGTTGGGAACAAGAGTAGGGAGTGTTACAATAACAATTACATAATATGACATACGCTGAATTATTACAAAAAGTTAGAGATTATACTGAAGTTGGATCCACTGTTTTAACTGATTCTATCATTCAGGGTATGGTTAGAGATGCGGAACTTCGTATCTTTAGAGAAGTGGATGCAGATTACACTAGAGAATATGCGACAGCTAATTTAAACACTAATTCACCATACTTAGATTTACCGAGTGCTCCTGCTACTACAGGGACTAGAACATCTATTATTGTTAGATCAATATTAGTATTTGACTCTACTCAAACTCCAACAACTAAAGAATATTTAGAAAAAAGAGATACAAGTTTTATATTTGAATACAATTCAACAGGAGCAACAGGGGTTCCTAAATACTACTCAAATTGGAAGGAGACTACATTAATTATGGCTCCAGCTCCAGATGCTCAATACAAAGTGCAGTTAAGTTATATCTACTCACCTGACGAATTATCAGCTACAAACACAGAAACTTATGTGTCAAAAAATGCTCCTGATCTTCTATTTAATGCTGTTATGGTTAATGCATACGAGTTTCTTAAAGGACCTATGGATATGTACAAAATCTATTCAGACAAGTATAATGTAGCTATACAAAGTTTTGCGTTAGAGCAAATGGGCAGAAGACGTAGAGACGAGTATACGGACGGGGTGCCAAGAGTTAAAATTCCTGCACCTTCACCGAATAATTAAAGATTTTAATAAGGAGAAAACAACATGGCAATCACACAAGCAGTAGCCAATTCATTTAAAAAAGAAATCCTAGAGGGAGTTCATGATTTAGAGAGTGGTGGCGATACATTTCAATTAGCTTTATACACATCAGTAGCAACTTTAAGTTCAGCAACAACTTCATATACTACTTCAAGTGAAGTGGCAGCGTCTGGACAATATGCAGCTGGGGGTGGAGTATTACAATCTCAACAAGTTTCATTAGCAACAGGCGGAGTGGCAATTGCTGACTTTGCAGATTTATCTTTCACAGGTGTAACATTAACTGCGAGAGGTGCTTTAATTTACAATACAACTGAAACTAAAAAAGCAGTTTGTGTTTTAGATTTTGGTGCTGATAAAACTGCAACTTCTGGAACGTTTACAATTCAATTTCCAAACTTTACGAGTTCGTCAGCTATTTTAAGAATCGCATAATTTAACAGGGAGGCCTGATGGCAGATATTACAGTACAGGTATCGTCAGCAGGTCTTCTAGCTAATTATTCTGGAGGTTTTTAAATGGCAACTAAAACATTTATAGTTACTGTACCTGCAGGTATTGGCGGTGGTTTTTATATTGATGGTGTTCAAAAACCCACACTTGATTTAGCGGTAGATGCTACTTATCGTTTTGATCAATCTGATTCTACAAACGCTTTTCATCCTATAAATTTTTCAGCCACTTCAGATGGTACACATGGGGGTGGAACAAAATATACAACTAATGTAACTGAAGTTGGAACACCAGGTAATTCAGGCGCTTATACTGAAATCACTTTAAGTTCTTCAACTCCAAATCCACTCTATTATTACTGTCAAAACCATAGTGGCATGGGTGGACAACTAGATTTAAATTCAGATTCATGGGGAGCTCTTTCATGGAGTGTAAACTCTTGGGGTAATCAAGATGAAGCTTTTGTTTTTCCAACAGGAGTTACTGCTACATCTAGTGTTGCTTCAGTAGATGCTTTTCCTAACCAAGGTTGGGGTTCAGATTCATGGGGTGTAGAAAATTGGGGCGAAAGTGGAAACCAAGTAATTCTTACAGGTCTTGATTTAACAATTGGTTTTGGCGCTAAAGAAGCTTGGAATGAAAAAACTTGGGGTGATAGTGAAACTGAATGGGGTGGTCCTTATATTCCAACAGTAAGAATTGGACAACAAATTGTAGAAACAGGAGAAGAAATAAATTCTACTGTAGCAAGTGTAAGTATTACAACTGCAACTGAAATTTTCCTGAGTCAAAATCCTTTAGATGCATTAGACATGCAACAAGGTCAAGTTGGCGATAGAACAGATGCTTTCCCAACAGGACAGGAGCTATCTTTAAGTTTAGGTACAGCCATTGGTCAAAACGAACAAGGTTGGGGTAGAGATGATTGGGGTGCTGAAGTTTGGGGTGCTGAAGGAATATGGGTAACTGCTGAGGTTACAGGAAATAGTTTATCAGTAGATTCTGGTATAAGAGAAACTTGGGGTCAAGATGAATGGGGAGCATCTACAACTGAATGGGGTGGTGTTTCAATAACAGATGTTGATATTTCAGTAAATGCAAATGTTACTTCAGAATTTACTCCAGGTTGGGGTGCTGAAGTTGCTTGGGGAGCTCAATCATGGGGTCAAGCAACTGTTGATATGTCAATGTCCATGTCTGAAGGAACTGTAGATCCTGCGCCAGATACTGACATAACAGGAGTTCAATTAAATACCACAGTTAATGCAGTTTCAATTCAAGCTAATGCAGATCTCACTGTCACAGGTCAACAATTAAATATTACGCTTGGGGACGAAAATTCTGAAGCAATTACAATAGCTAGTCCTACAGGTATTGAATTAACTACTACAATGGGTGTTCCAACCGCTGGATTAAGTGTGCTTGTAGAGGTAACAGGAGTGACAAGTACCACATCTACAGGTATAATAGGATTAAACGCTTGGGAGCTTGTAGACTCTGGAACAAGTCCAACTTGGACGGTAGTTGACAAGGCAGCGTAATAGAAATAAAATTAGGTATTTAATAAAGGATTAAAATTATGGCATCAAGTTATTCTACAGATTTAAAACTAGAACTTATGGTAACCGGTGAAAACGCTGGTACATGGGGTGATAAAACAAATACAAACTTAAACTTAGTACAACAAGCAATTGCAGGTTACGAAGCAATAGATGTTGCATCAGCAGATGTAACTTTAGCTATGACTAACGCAACTTTATCAAACGCTAGAAATATGGTTCTTTCTTTAACAGGAACTTTAGCAGGTACAAGAGTCGTTAATGTTCCAGATGGAATTGAAAAAACTTACATTGTAGCAGATAATACTACAAGATCAGGAAACACTTTAACTATTAAAACTACTTCAGGCACAGGTGTTGCAATACCAGAAGGAAAAACTGTACTAGTTTTTTCTGACGGAACAAATGTAAATGATGTATTTTTCTTAGCAAATGTTTCTGAAGATTCTACACCGCAGCTTGGTGGGGATTTAGATGCTAACGGAAATAATATTTTAATTGATAGCGGTAATTCAATTAATGATGAAAACGATAATGAACAAATTAAATTTGCAACTACTGCTTCTGCTGTTAATGAAATAACAGCTACCAATGCTGCAACAGGAAATGCTCCTAATATTTCAGCAACAGGTGGAGATACTAATGTTGATTTAAACTTAACACCAAAAGGAATTGGTAGAACAACTTTTAATGGTCAAGGTAAAATTCAAAGTGTTGCAGAAAAAGTTACAACTGAAGCAACAGCTGCTACAGGAACTGTAAACTATGATGTTCTTACACAAGCTGTATGGAACTTTACTACAGATGCTTCAGGAAACTGGACATTAAATATTAGAGGTGATGGATCAAACTCTTTAGATTCAATTATGGATACTGGAGAATCTATTACTATAGCTCACATTGTTAAACAAGGTGGAACAGCTTATTATAATAGTGCTGTGCAAATTGATGGTAGTTCTGTTACCCCTGAATACCAAGGAGGTTCGGCTCCTTCAGGAGGTAATATTAACTCTTTAGACGTTTACACATACACTGTTGTTAAAACTGGTTCAGCTACTTTTACAGTATTAGCAGCTCAAACGCAGTACGCTTAATAAAGAAGGAGATAAATAAATGCCTTTAAGAGGAACATTAGCCGCAGGATCAGCTTTAGGATTTGGTGCAGGTTCTGGTGTATCACCAACTTGTTTTATCTGTGCAACAGGTGGAACTATAACTGATTGTGGTGATTATAGAACTCACGTATTTACAGGTGATGATGACTTTGTAATGAATGCACCAGTCAAAACTGCATGCAACGCAAAAATTGATTATATTGTAGTTGCAGGTGGCGGAGCGAGTGGTGGAGGAAATTACTCCGGAGGAGGCGGAGGAGGCGGATATAGAGAATCTAAAAACGCAACTTTTCCTGCTACAGGATCTCCATTAGCATCAGCTACATCTTTATGTGTTCAAGAAGGCGGATCATTTCCTATTCAAGTAGGAGGCGGTGGTGGTGGTACCGATCCTTTAGGTGGTATTCCTGGAACACCTTCAATATTTTCAACTATCACATCCGCTGGAGGCGGTGGTGGTGGTTTATGGAACGCAAATTCACCTACAGCACCTCAAACAGGAAATGATGGAGGATCTGGTGGTGGCGGATCATCTAACACTTTTGCAGGAGGAGTTCCAGGAGGATCAGGAAACACACCTCCAACGACCCCACCTCAAGGCCAAGATGGAGGAGGTGGAAACTCTAATTCAACACCCAACAACAGTGCACAGGGTGGCAATGGCGGAGGAGCTACTACAGATGGCCCTAACAGCGCAGCGGGAGCTACTACAGATTGGTCACCAACAGCCGTGGGAGAAACAAATCCAGGACCAGGAGGCCAAGCCTTTGGAGGCGGTGGCTCTGGTGGTGGTTTTGGCGGTTTCCCTGGTGGAATAGGTGGCGGAGGAGCAGGAGGTTGGACAGCACCTCCAGCTGGAAGAGCAGGAGTTGATGGCACTGGTGGCGGAGCAGCCGGCGGACCTGGTGGTGGTGGAACTGGTGGTTCTGGAGCAGTAGTTTTGAGGTATAAATTTCAATAATATGGCACACTTTGCAAAAATATCAGAAGAAAATAAAGTTTTATCAGTTCACGTTGTAAATGACGCTGACACAACACAAGATGGTGTTGAAAGTGAAACAGTGGGACAAGCTTACTTAGAAAAAATCCATAGCTGGCCTGCACACTTATGGAAAAAAACTTCTTACAATACACATAACGGACAACATTTAAAAGGTGGAACTCCTTACAGAGGTAATTATGCAGGTATTGGCAATGATTGGGATTCAGAAAACGAAATATTTATTGGTCAAAAAGATTATCCTTCTTGGGTATTAAATGTTGCTGAAGCTAGATGGCAATCACCAATTGGTGATCCCCCTGCATTGTCTGAAACAGACGCTTTGTATAATTTCTACACTTGGGATGAAGCTGGTCAACAGTGGAATTTAGTAGATAATACTTAAAAATTATTTCATAAATATTTGTACAGAAAGTCTAGGCATAGACGAACTCAAAACAGGATTAACTTTGTGACTTAGAGGTGCTTTAACAATCACTAAAGAGTTGCCTACGACAGGAATATATTTGTCTTCACACATAAACTCTCCACCCCAATTTTTATTCCATCTATTATTTAAATAATATGTTGCCCCATATTTAAAATTACTATCATCATGCCAGTTTATACCTGCTCCTTTTTCCATATAATGCACAGTAGTAGTCATGCTTTTAAAATTAGGTAAAGAAAAATATTTATTATGTTTTATCAAAGCTTTTAATTTATCAAAAGGTGGGTAATTAATAATTTCAACACGTTTGGCTATAGTTAGGTTTTCATACAAAAACTCAGGCCATGCACCAGTGGCATAATTTAAATTCATATTATTTCTGTTTGTAAAAACCTTATGATGTATAGTTTTATAGGTTTTTTTATCTAGAAAATTTTTTATCCACCAGATTTTATTAGGAATTGAATAGGATAACTTCATGTATAATAGTTGGATACATACTTAAAAATAGTCAAAATTAATTAACTGAATAACATTCGAGTGTTCATTATTTTTATTTTTAATTGTAAATCTTTCAGTCGATGGAAATATAATAAATCTATTATTCTCCATTGGTATAGTCCATTCTTTATTAGTTCTACGATTATCATTATATTCAATAATCACTTCACAAGTTTTATCTTGTACTTCAGCGGCGTAGAGCATAACAAAATCTGGTGACTCTTTTAAATTATTAGTATCTATTTCTAACATGGGTTTTGAGTTTTCATTTTTATCAAAAACTAAGCCTCTTCTACTATGTGGCACTAAATCCTTTCGATTTTCTAATCTCATGAAATCACTTACATATGTTACTACCGCTTGTAAAGATTTATTAAAAGGTACTTTATGGTCCTCGTAAAAATTAGTAAGAAGTATATCTCGAACAATATCCGATCTAATTATTTCAAAGCCTTTAGGCATTTTTACTTGAGCGTAGTATAATATTTTTTCAGAAAGTATCTTTTTTTTAATTCTCATTATATAACCTTATATTACCTGAAACAGATATTCTATAGTCATTACTAGTATAAAAAGGAAAAACAGTATGCATTTGTTCAGCAGGAAACAAGATAATTTTTCCTTCAAAACTTTTATCAACATTTAAACATTGAACAAATATTTTGCCTAAAGTATTTGTATTTAAAAATGCAAATTTAGATGTGTGGTTTTCTCCTTTATCATCTAATGAAGGATAAAAACTTTCTTCTTTTTTTAAATCAAAAGGTATTTGTAAATATATAACAAAACTATATATTCCTGAATGTTTATGTGGGGGATTAAATTCATGTTTTTTTTGAAAATTAACCCACATATCAGATAATCTAAATGGAGCTGATTTAAATAATACTTTTATGGAATCAGTGTAGTTTAACATATTTGTATGTGATAAACATTTTTTATAAAGAAACTCTTCAAACTTATTTGATTTTTCAGTGTAGTAGTACTCTTCTTTAATATGCCCTATTAAATCTTTATTAGCATATTCAGCATTTTTTTTTGCTTTTATTGCAGTTTCTTTTAACCATTTTATTATTGGTTTTGGAACCTCTAATGTCATAGCACCATGTTTTTCTATTATAGGTTTTGATAGTTCCCAATTTGTCATTTACACATACAATGTTTTATTTTTAAACCAGTTAGGTAAACCTATACATGGTTTAGAATCATATATATTTTCTTTAGCACCTTTTGTTTTTACATCTGTGTAATGTAAAAACAATTGAACACATTGATTTCCTTGTAAAGGTTCTCTCCAATGTTCTAAAATATTTCCTCTGTAAATTATCATATCACCTGGTTTAAGATTAAATTTTTTACCTTTATTATTTTTATCTCCTGTAAGATTCATATATATAGGCCATTCATCACCCCCTAAAAAAACAGTAGTAGATATTTCGCAAGAAAATCTATCAATATGTTTTTTAAGATCATCCCCTGTTTTATAAGTTCTCTGATATGAATAATTAGGATATAATTTTAAATTAGTTTTCTGTTCAACAACATCTTGCATCCTAAGTAAAAGAGTATCTCCTGCAATGTCTGCATAATTTGCATAAGAACCTGGAACCTGATCTTCAGCCTTTTCGTAGTAACCCAATATTTTTTCAAAAGGAGATATGTATTTTTTTTTACAAGCTACATCGTAAACTTTTTGTTTAATTAAAAAATAATTATACAAAAAAGTTGCAAGTTCTTTTGATAGTGCTTTTTTAACAAAAACATATTTATCTTTTTTAAAACTCATTGTTTTCTCTCCACTCATAAAAATCACAATTAAAAGCTATAACTGTTTTTCTTTTATTAGTTTTATTTTTAGGGGATCTGTGTAGCATATGTGCAGGAAAAAATATTATGTCACCTTCCTTTATTTTTGGTTTACTTTTATCAAAAAATTCAGTTGCTAATTCTTCAGAAGGTAATTCTAAATAATAAATAGCACCTAAATTTGTTTTCTGATGCGTATGCCATTTGTGTTCATGCATTTTTTTATATTGTTGAAACCATCCATTGTGTATTTCCCATTTTATGCAATTAAAATCCAAGCATATCTGATTCATTTGATGATTAAAATTGTCATAAAAAAAATCTAAATAAGGTCTTTCAAAATTTTTTGATAAATTCCAATCACTTTTATCAACTTTAACATAATTTTCTTCTATTGGCTCATTAGGCATATCTTCTATTAATGATAATAATTTATTTTTTATTTTTTTATGATTTTTAAATTTATAGATCCACATATTAAGTATCTTTTGCCATTTGTTTTTTTTAAAATCAGACATTATTAAATTTCCTAACGGCTTGAATATTAAAATGAATAAATCTAAAAGGGTCTACTCCAGGATCTACACTAAATTCATGTGGTAAATAAGAAGGAAAAATAATTAAAGTCCCTGGTTTAGGTCTTACGTGAACTAGAGACGCACCACTTATTATTTGTTCAGAATTTTTCATTGGTAACTGTGCCATTAATTTACCTGCTCTTGGGTCATGAAAAAATGGCATAGATGTTTTTTTAGAACATTTTAAAAAATAAAAACCGCTTATATGATTATCATAATGAACATGTGTAGAATGATGACCACCTCCCTTATCTGCAAATTCCTGTACCCAAAATTCTGTAATTGCCATATTGTAAGATGTTAAATTAAAACCCATATTATCTAAAACTTGTTGTGAAGTAGATACTATGTATTGTTGAAGCTCTTCTAATCCTTTTTTATTGGTCATGGACTTACTGTGATATGACCAGCCAAAATCACCTATTTTTATATTAAACTTTTTATTTTTTTCTTTTATAATATTTTTGTCTCTTTCCTTACATTTAGAAATAATGGGATTGCAAACTTTATTTACTTTATTTACCCACTCTGGTTTTTCTATTCTATAAATAGGTGTTTCAAAAAAATTTTCGTGTGGTAGTTCTGTCATTTAAATCTATCTCCTTGACTCCAAATCACTAAAGAATTTCTTTTTCCTTTCGTCACTGGTGTCACTCTATGCCATAAAAAAGAAGGAAATACAACTATAGAACCTTGAGGTTTTATTTCTTCACATTTTAAAAAATTGTATTTTCTTTTTGTATTTGGATTAAATAAACCAAATTCTAATTCACCACCCTCATAATCCTCAGGTTTTGACAAAGTACATGTTACAGAAAGTTTTCTCGTAATTTGTTTTTCATCTGTAAATTGGTCATGATGCCAATCATAATACTCACCTTTATTATATTCTGTAAATTGACAAGCTTCTGCTCCTTTTAAAGAAAAATTCCATTTAGCTGTTTTATTAGCAAGTTGTACATAAGGTATTATTTCTTTATAGATCCAAGCATCATCTAACCAAACAAGATTTGATTTTCTTTTCTTCTGTAAGTTTTTTATATCTTTTTTAGTAAGATTTTCTTTTTCATAAGATCCTGTTAAACCTATTTGTTTTTTATGATGATTAGCGTAATTAATAAGTTCATTGCAAAACCTAGGTGTTAAAACCGAACTAAAATACCAATAAGCCTGTTTGTATATCATATATTTCTTTATATTGACTTTTGTATCAAAAAATATATTAAATGTCTACTGAAAGACATTATGCATTTTCCAAACTTAATAGTAGATAATTTTTTTAATAATCCTCAACAAATAATAGATTGTTCTCAGAAGCTAGAATTTAAAAACCAACCTGACAAAAGATGGGCAGGGTTGCGAACAGACAAAATTCATGAGGTTAATTATGACCTTTTTGATTATGTGACCAAACAGATAATGAGACTAGTATTTCCACATGATCATGCAGATATGCTTTGGCACACAGAAATGTATTTTTCAAAAACAAATCCTAAAGATACTAAATACCCTGATTGGGTTCATCAAGATGATACATCTGAATTTACAGCTATTATATATTTAAGTGATCATAACTGTGGAACTAACATATGCCATTTAAATAATCCTTTAAAACTAATAAATGATGTAGGTCCTTCACAATTTCATTATTATAGAAATCCTACAAAAGAGAAACCTGAAATTAAAGATAAAATAGACAGTCAATTTAAAAACACCATATCAGTAAATGGTAAATTTAATAGGCTTTTTCTTTTTGATGGTAATTCGTGGCATAGGCAACAGAAATTTTCTTCAGAAGATATAAAATCTGGTAAAGATAGATTAATGTTAATAGCTTTTTTTCATGAAGTATCTAAAAAACAAGGTACGGGTAAGATATTGTTTCCGATAACCGAACTCAAAAGATATTAATGTATGAACAATTTGTTAAAAATTTAACCGATACCCATTATGCCTCCAAACAACAAATTGCAAAAGAACTTTGGCATGTTGAGGGAGTTTTAAAAAATAGATTAAATCAATCCTTTAAATTTGATTTAAGACCTATTAAAAATAATATTAAGGTAGGAAGCTTTAAAACTAAGGCAGATAAGATAGTTTTTGATATAAAAGATAAGTGGGTAATTGTAGATGTACAAGAACTCCATGATTATTTGAAAAACAATCAAATAAAGGATGTAAAGCTTCAAGAACTAGTGGATAAGCTAGATTGGAACATTGTACTAAATAAGGTATAATACGGCTATGCCGTTAACAAAAGTACAGTTTGCACCAGGATTCAATAAACAAGCATCCGACTCAGGGGCTGAAAACCAATGGGTCGATGGTGACTTTGTTAGGTTTAGATATGGAATGCCTGAAAAGATTGGTGGTTGGCAAGAGATCATGGATAAGAGAATTGTCGGAGCTGCAAGAGATTCACACAGCTGGGCTGACTTAGATGGAAGAAGATACATAGCCTTTGGTACAAACAAAATTTTATATGTGTACGACGGTGATGATTATTACGACATTACACCTTTTGATACTTCACTAGCACAATCAGGTTGCGATATTACTACTACGAATGGTTCAGCCACGGTTACAATCACATGTCCCTCGGCTCACGGCCTCGAACCAGGTGACATCTTAACTTTTGAAAACGCAGGATCATTTACAGGAGGACAAACTGATTACACAGCAACTGACTTTGATGATGTTTTATTTGAAGTACAGTTAGCTCCTACCACAACTACCTTTACAATTACAATGCCAACAGCTGAGACGGGTACAGGAGCAACAAACGATGGAACTTTGGATACTAAACCTTATTATAAAGTAGGTCCTTTATTACAAGCATTTGGTTTTGGTTGGGGTACAGCTTTATGGGGCGGTTCAACTTGGGGCACACCAAGAGCAACTTCACAGGCGGTTTTAGATCCTGGATCATGGTCATTAGATAATTATGGTGAACTATTAATTGCAACTATTAAGAATGGTCAAACTTTTTCTTGGGATCCAAATAGTGGTGTAGCTACAAGAGCAACTATACTATCTGGAGCTCCTACACGATCAGTTATGAGCATGGTATCTGATAGAGATAGACACTTAATT
>JAAHTH010000887.1_pt2 | contig 12565 bp, 14 predicted proteins | sample 6116091 | NCBI WGS metagenome assembly JAAHTH01 (sample SAMN13939990, study PRJNA603662) | sponge metagenome | isolation source: marine sponge | host: Mycale hentscheli | place: New Zealand | collected 2006
TCATTTAAAATTTTTTTGTAAGTCAGATTTTTAAAATTATTTTATAAATAAATAAAATATAATTGTATAGATATAAAGAAATGGCTACTCGTAAAAATCTTCAAATAACTCCTTCAAATGTTACTTCCACTGGGAAGATCTCGTTTCGCAACGGACAACCAGTTGTTCAGTTTATCATTGGTGAAGCTGATATGTCTTTAATTGGTTCAAGTGTAAGACTTTGTGGTTACTTCCGCGTTCGTGGTAATGACACTAATTCAAATAGTATTCCTGCGAATGGATCTAACATCCGAATGTCGGAGCAGTTAGGTATGTTCTCAATCATTGATCAGTTGGTAATTAAATCTCAGGCGACTCATCAAGTAATTGAAGAAATTAAAAACTACAATAGATTTATGACATCGTATCTTCCTGTAACTTCATCTACGGAAGATAGTATTGGTCATTTATCTCAACAGGCATTGGTCTGTCCGAACTTTCAGGCACAGAAGATTGGTGTCGTAGATATTCCAACTGGTAATCCACTGAGTGGTACGAGTGCTAATGCTCCTGGTAATGCTTTCTGTATCCATCTCCCGTGTGGTCTTTTCAATGGTCGTGTTCCGATTCCTTTGATGCCTAACGGACAAGGTGGTCTTGGTGGTGTTCTTGTTGAAGTCCATTTAGCGCCAGACTCTAATGTACTCTTTTCGGCTGATGGTGGAAACACTGATATGGATAAATGTTTCTATGAACTTTCCAATGTCTACCTTACTGCTGAAGCAGTTGTTCCTGATCCAACACAGACTGTATCTCCTGCTCAGACTTATGAATTTAATAGTATTTCATCATACTTCACTACATTCAACTCTGCGAATGCTATCATCAATTTCAATCTTGGATTATCAAGAGTACTTGGTGTCTTTGGTAATATGGTCCCAGCTAAGATGATAAATAACATTCAGTCAAATGGATTATCTAATAATTATCCTCAAAACTCTGGAGATACTGCTGCTGATATTAATCAGATCTTTTTCCTCAGAGGCGGCGAGAAGTTCCCTGTTGAATACAATATTGATACTATCCAGAAGGATACTCCTGCTAATGTTACTGGTGATTCACAAGTTGTACAGGAATACATGAATGCTATTCAAAAGTTCAGTGCTATTTCCCGCACGACTGCTAATCCAAACACTGTTAAAGTATCTGATTCATCTGCTGCTGTAATGAACACTCGCATAGATGGTGGATCTGTCTTTGGTATTGGTGTAGCTTATGATGTTATCTCGGGCAATGGTGTAGACTTCCGCACTCAGAACTTTGGGATCAATATGGATAATGGTATTAATACTGACTCTCCGCAGGCTTTATATCTTTTCGTTCATTCTAAGCAAACTCTAGCATTCTCACAAAACGGAATCCAAATTATGAAATAATTATTTAACAATTTTTTTATAACTATAATTAATGAAAGTTTTTGTAATCAATGCTTATCCTCAAAGAAGAAATAAGTATGATGAACGATATACAATGTACCAAGCTAAGTGGTGGCAAGATATTACAGATATAGAAGTAGATAAATTACATTTTAGATATAATTGTAAGATTCCATTGAGAAAGAAAATAACGGCATGTTGTTTATCACATCTCGGAATGATTCAGAAAATAATTGATGACGACTTAAAGGATGTTGTTATTCTTGAGGATGATTGTATAATTAAAGATTTTGAATTATTAGAGGAAGAAGTAAAATTAATACCAAATGATTTTTGTTATTTAGGAGGACAGATAAACTCACCACTTGTAAAAGATTATCATACTTTTACTAAAATACATAAGAAAGCAATTGTAGATCATATTACGAATGATAATAATTTAATCCAAACAATTGATCCAAAGATATTTAGAATCACACATGCTTGTGCTTATTATATTCCAAATAAAATTATAGCACAACAATTATTATCATCAATTGAAGAAGTTTATAAAGGTAGGAAACTCAGGGCAATAGATGTAATCTTTCATCAATTACAAAAGAAAGGGATAATTAAGTATTTTATATTTCCAGCACTTGGTACATTATATTTACCAGAAGCCAATCAAGGATTCACATATTCTACATACAAATTGGAAGACGATCAAAGCGAATATTAAAAAAAAAATTTTATATATTAAAATAAAATAATGTAAATAATATAAAATGTCTTACTCTGCTGATTCACAACCTAATGAAACTGCTATGACACCATCAGATCCAGCACCATCTGTAAGTGCTATTCCAGATCTTGTAAAGATCGGAACTATTCCAACTAACACTGCTATTGATATTGAAACTGATATCCTTGATCCTGTCGTAAACACTGATACATTCTGTCGTTTCCAATTCCAGAACAAGGGGATCCTTCATTCTCACTCTAAGATTACATTACGCTTTGACAAGAATTCCACTAGGGCTTGGTCTCCTGTGAATGTTGGTATTCATAGTGTAATTGAACGATGCCGTCTTTTAGTCGGTACCAAGACTATCTCTGAAATAGATGATTTTAATCATTACATGGGATACAAATCTTTATTTATGTCAAATGAACATCAAAAACAAAGAGAACAAGTAACATCGGGAAGAATGTTGGCTCATAAGGTCGCATACAATGATGGAGATCATGCTTCTGGAACTGGTAAGTCTCAGACATCTGCTTCATTTATTTCAATTGATACTGGGATGAATGTATCGGCAACGGCGAGCGGTACACTTGTTGCGAAGTCTGGCGGAGGTGATGGAGATATTATGGTCCGCCCTTACCAGACTACGAATGCTACGAATGGAGGTCCTGAATACCAGATTGCCCTTGCTGATTTATTTCCCTTCCTTTATTCTAATCAGCTTCCTCTTTACATGATGAAAGAACCAGTCACTGTTGAATTAACATTCACGCCTGCTTTGAAGAGACGACTACAGGTTACTGGTCCTTCTTCTACAACACTAATGAAGTTTGATTTAACGGCAACGAAGTTAATTGCTGATTATCAATACTTTCCTCAGGAAATTATGGAACAATATGCTGCGGCTAATCGTGATATGACTTTCTCTTATGTTGATTATCGTCTAGCTAAGAGAACTGTGAGCGTATCTGGTGCTTTTGCGAGTGAAGAAGCAACACCACAACAGATTATGAATATTGGTGCTGCTGGTCGTGTATGCTCTAAAGTTATTACTATGTTGAATAATGATTATTCTAATCCTGATCTTCTAATGACTGGATTACAGCATTCATCTGGTGCGGCTTCTAATTATGCTGCGAGTAATACGGCAACGAATGGTCTTAATAAAACTAATATTAAATATAACAATCAGTTCTTGTATCCAGTTGATATTGATAATCCTTGCCGTCACTTTTACCAAGTTACTCAGGCTGAGGGCATGGTTCCTTTTGTAACTCGTGACGAGTACTCTGATGCTGGTAATTTAATTACTCCAACATTCTTTGAACTTGGAGCACAGAACAATATAACATTAGGATTACCGAACAAGTTCTTTTATCAGGCATATCATCTAAATAGATCTGAACGCGTCAATTCTCGTGGTATTGAATATTACTTCCAATATGATGCTCTTAATAATCTTTCGGGCGGTGCTACTGATTCATACACTATGAGGACTTATGTAGAACTTATGAAGATGGCTACTCTTCGCGATGGTGTAATGGAAACATTTTTTGCTTAATAACTTAATTTTTTATAACTTAAACTTTTTTATATTGATATTTAATAATAATATTAATGTCCGAGTATACTGATACAATATTACTGGAATGTAATAGAAAGCAAAGTCCTGAGTATCTATCTAAGATTGAAGCTGGTAATCCTTCTCATTGGACTAATAATGTAGGAGATGGAATAAAGTTAGATATTGGAGATCAAATTTCAGTACATTCTGCTTTTATGTCTGCGATAGGTAATGAGTCTGCTACCATAGAAATAAAAGGGCAAAGTGCTCGTGATAATTTAGGTCGTGGGCAATTGTTTAATATGAGTGATACTGTGAAAACTAAAACTACAAATGCTTGTTTATTGGGAGATATGATCTTTGAATATACACCAATAGAAGTAACCAACCAAATTACAGATAATGAAATCCATTTAACACATTCATATTATAAGACAACAAATGGAGAATTTTATTATACATTACCACGAAGATCCGCATGGGATCTAGATATAGGATACAGATCAACAGAGGCAATCTGGAATGCTTATCAAAAGACATCAAATGGTTTTGTGGACGCACAGCCTTATAAATACGCAACTGATTATACACTTGACAATATATATAGAGGAACAAACGGGGGAGAGATCCCGAACGCATCTCTTTATACTAAGACACAAACTACAACAAGTGGGATTAATAATGATGGATCCCGTTTTACATTATTTGTAAAAGATTATAATGGAAACTCATATGCTAATTCATCATTAACTGGGCATCGTGATCCAGCATTATTTAATTACAATTGGTATAAAAGAACTTATACATACAATATTCAAGAAGGCTTTAATTCACCAGTGAATGTTGCTCAATCATTTACAGATCAGTTTAATAATGTGAGAGAGATAGATACATTTCAACAAACTATATCTGATGGAGTAGACAGGGAAAACAGAAACTTTGATATAACGGCAAAGAGTAGAACTAATGAACCTTTTCCATGTTCTTATGGTTTTGGATTTAATCAGCAAGTATCTGAAATATATCTTACAGGAGGTGGTAATCCTGATATTACACTTGTAGGAATTGGAGGATCAGCTATTGAAATCACAACAATCACCGCCACCACAAATGCGAATACAAATTGGCTCGCAGTAAGTAGTGCTGATTATAATAAAGTAAATCTTGGAATGTGGATTGTTCAAGATCTGAGTGGTGTGGGTACTAGTATCGTAGGATTTATGTGTATAGATAAATCAGTTTCAGGAGGAACTTATTATGTTTACTTTGATCGCACTATTCCTGGATCTAAATCAGGAGTCGCTGGAAAGAAATATAAATTAAATTACAGAGATACAAATAGAACATATGAACATTCATATGAGTCTTGTTTTGCTACTATTGGATATAAGCGTCCTGAAATACAAGAAACAGGAAGACAATTAGATGAAAAGGGATTTGGTTCAAATCCTCAATTAACGATAGATGGATCATTTAAAGTTAAAGGAACAACAAATTTTCCTTTAGGATTAAATAATGATAGTATTATAGATACAACATTAGAATGGAATGATGAAAACTTATTAGCAATTAAGAATTTTGTAGATACTCAGGAACTTTATCCTGAATTATTCAATACAAGTGAGATGTCAGCATCACAAGTAGAATTAATTATGGAGCCATCAACACTTACGAAAGATAATACAAGATTTGTTCATATGAATGTAAGTAATATTCTGGATGTTGGGACATATGTAACTGTGAATACAGTATCTGGATCATTTCAAGTGACAGTGAATGATATAACTGGATTAAGTCAAGGAATGGTTTTAGTACAAGATTTAAGTGGAGCAAACTTTCCTGTTAATTTTACATCATCAAATGAACGAACATCAAAACGAACATATATTGAAGCTATTAATACGACAACTAAGGAATTAACATTAAGTCAATCGGCACAGGCAGTCTCTGGAGTGGGAGCACAATATGGTCTTACATTTACTCGTTCTAAAATAGGTAGTGATAATTATGGTACATATAATGCTTCACAAGAGAGTTGGGCTGCCGCATTATATTTTGATTATAATAAGGATCGTAAGGATGTAAATGAAGGATTCGGACAAGCTCCTGATCGTTTTAATCATTTGCGATATGGTTGGGGCGTTAGGTCTGCCTCAGGAACAATAGGATTTTATTTTGGTAAGTATCGTAATGGTATACCACAACCATGGTTTCCTGGAACAACTATTCCTGATAGTGTGAGAAATATAGGATTTGATAAACATTTTAATGCTTATGGAACAGCAGCATTATCATTATATAATGGATTAGCAGGAAAGTATGGTGCTGAATATAATGACGCCAAGACTGGAACAATATTTCATACATATCAAGATCGTAAAGATTTAGAAGGAATTCCAACTGCTGACGGAACTGCTGCGAACACTGTGAGTAGTTATACATTGATGTCTTTTGGTTCAAATGCTGAGATGAATGAAGTTTATATTGGAGCTAATGATCCAGTATTAGATTTTGATGCTGATCAATCACGATTTGTATTTAAAAGATTACATACTGCTGAGATAGTTGGAACAGATTCTGCTGAAGTATCTGCTTCTCAGTCTGTGGCTGATTCTCAGGTGATATGTTATAAAATTAATAAACGATTATCAAGATTAAATTATTCTCCAAACTTTACACCATATATACATACGAAGTTAGCGACGCAGATTTTATTGGATAAGAATATTATTCCTTATAGTATTATGGACGCACGAAGTGGTATATTTATAGAATCATATGGATGTGATGAAAAGAACTGGGCTCAATCATTATGGACTTTGCTAGGATTTAGTTATTCACAATTACATCAAACTAAAGATAATAGATTAACAAGATACAATAATTTATCATTAGAATGTAGTACTCCTACAACGAATGCTCTTATCCAGACAACTGATTTACAACAATTTGATAAAGTGAATGATTTAACAGCTGTCCATCCTGAAGCTATACCTTATCCTCAATATTTAGATACTGAAGGAGCAAAACGAAACTTTGCTATATCATCAACATTACTTGGTTATCAGGATTTTCCAGCAATTGTTCAGAGTTGTTCATCAACTGGTATAGTTGCTGATAATCTTCCACGAAAGATGATTTCTCCAATTTATTTAGTAAAGAGTGATTTATTATCTCCATCATATATTGGCGGTCCTGAGAGTACAAGTAAGATGCCTGTAATTGCTGTTGTTCCAAAGAACTCTGGATATGGAGATTTTTACAATGGCGGAGAAGATACAGTATTTACCAATACAATACCAAGAGTAGTTCAAAATATTAAAACAGCTATCAGTGATGCTGATGGTACAGATTCACGATTAGATGATGGATCATGTGTTATATACAAGATTGTTAAAACAAGACAATCTAATTCTCAAGTATATGCTGATATAATGAATCCACCACCGAATAAATAATCTTTTCAAAATGATAATTATTATATGTTTAGAATTCAAAATGGGAGGAGTAAATCAAAATGTTCCGCCGAATATGGTTTTGTTAAATAAGATATTAAGTAATCAAGAAATTATCCTTTCCAAGATAAAACATGTAGATAATGAAATAAGTAAAATAAATCTTATGACGAATAATCTTTTAACAAAACATACATTAACAACTCAACGAATCTCAAGTATTGAGAGTAAGATTGATACGATATTGAAACCGAAGGGCTGGTGGTACAATTAATTATTTATCATTTAAGATTTATTTCTTTACATTATATTATGGAATTATATCTTACTAAATCTAAAGAAGCCAAAGTCGGCGAGTTTTATACATCTGATAACATATATAATTGTGATGTAGAGGCATATGATTCAGAAACTGATGATATTATCTTTTGTTTAAAAAAAAAAGTTATAGATGATAAATATTACAACTTTGATCATAAGTTAGTAAAATTATCTAAGATGGAAAGTGTTAATCGTGGAAATGCTGCTGGTAAAGTAACAATATCTGGATTGGTTAAAGGAAAGGAACACTGGAAGGCATATCCAGTAGAATTAACTGATGCTAAAGGTAATCCTGTAACTAAAGAAAAGTCATCATCATTTTTTAAGTATAATGATGGTCGTATATCAAAACGCGCCCGATCTAATACTGTGAAGTCATTTGCTCTTGGTGGCTTTGATAAATCTCCACAGCATCCTTGTCGTTTGACATATTTTACAAAAAAACATTTAGAGGAGTACAAGACTATCTTCCCATTATGTAAAGAATTAAGTGATAAATATTTTGAATATTTTCCTGATAAATGGTTGAGTCAGTATGATGTATATAAAGAATCTCCAAGTGATTATTTAATACCTGAAACAAATTTTAGTACGATTACATTAAATCATGATTTCCGTACAGCTTGTCATTTAGATAAGGGAGATTGTAAAAAAGGATTGACATGTTTTACGATAAAAAAATGTGCCGATTTTACAGGAGGCGAATTAATATTTCCTGAATATGATATAGCTGTAAATATAGAACAAGGCGATTTATTAATCTTTAATCCACACGAGGCTCATTGTAATAATCCTTTAAGTGGAGAGGGACGGATGAGTATGGTATTTTATTTACGAGAGAAGATGAATTTATGCTAAAGCTGGTCGCCCAAGTATCCTCCAGGTTGGATGATCTTATCAAAGACCTTAACTTCATTCTCCCCAATCAGCTCCATATAATCACGGAGTTCATCAAGTGTTTCTTCGTGATTTACTTTGAGTTCCTTGATTTCTCCCTGGAGCTTTTCATAGACTGTAGATCCTTTAATCCAATCTTCATATTTATCTGTATTTTCATATACATATTCAATAGCAGTTTTTTCTGTCAACTGATTTTCTTCCATCTCGCTGATAGTCGCTATATATTGTTGGTTCTCTTCCGTGATGTTTTCATTCTCTTCCCTGAGCTTCTTGATTTCTTCTTCAAGCTTATCCGCGCGTCGGTCACCAGCTTCGGCTTTTTGCTTGATCGCGGTGAAAAGATCATCGCACCGTCCTAGCACCTCTTTCACGGGCTTTCCCTTTGGGTCGTAGTTAATAGAATCAAAAGTGTCGGGACCTGCTGTGTAAGTAGTCATTTTTCTTTTGTTCTTATTGTTTTTTAATATAATAAATCATTAAAACAGAGTTTCAAATTTTGGAATAAATTAAGTTATTTGTAAAATAAAATATCATTTAATATAAATGAAACAGTTTATAATCACATATGAAGATAATTTAGATTTCGCCAAGGAAACACAGCTTACAATGAAGCAAGAATATGATATAGATACTGAAATAGTTGTCGGCAATAAAATAGACGAAACACATAAGAGGACACAAATCGTTATGTCAAATTGGATAGATCATATTTTACCAAAGGCGATTGAATGTGGTGAAGATGTTATCATTTATGAAGATGATGTACTATTAACTAAATCGTTAGATGATTTACCATTTGAGAGTAATGACATTGTATGGTTTGGATTTCGTCGTGGACGATTAGAACATGTAAAACAGAGAATAACAGGAGCTCAATCTATATATATTAAAAGAGAAGTTTTAGAAGATTTATATGATAATTTTTTGAGTTATAAAAGGAAAATACATTTGGATCACGCATTCTCTAGATTCTGTGTCAAGTTTAGTAAAAAGTATAAAATATATCAACCAAAATTATCATATTGCCGAGAAAAGGAACATAAAAGCCTTATAAGTATGGACAAATGGTCGCAATATCAATAAAATGATGTTCTTTCTTGATTTAGATGTCGTGTAATAATTAATAATTATTACACGACATCTAAATCAATAATGAACACAATTTTACTCACTTTCAACACTTTCTTCACTTTCTTCCAATAAAACTAACTCAGGATCATAAGGTATTTGTGTGATTTGTTGTATGATCTCAAACTGAGCTCCTTGTAATTTCATTTTTGGATCTATATTTGTTTTAAATCTATCCTTAGAACAAGTATTTCCATCATGACATACTCATACCATTTACTCACAGATCGGTACTTTCTTATATCACTGTTCTCCACAGCCATCAAACATCTTTGCGCCCTCACCTGTTCCTGATGAGGCAAATCCGCCCATGCGTCTAAAATGCTTTTTTGTATAGCCCATTGCTCCTTCGTGTATCTGACGGAACGCAGGACATCTAATTATTCCCATCTGATAATTTTCATCGGGAAATATAAACAACATCTCAGGTGATCCAGCAATACTTACTTTGCCTTTTAATGTATCCACTAAAACTTTAGAATAATCCTCAAAATATATATCATCAGAATCCATATTAATGAGTATATTGTTTTTCGCTTTTTTTGTCAACCAATTACGCTTCTCTCCAATACCCATCGGAGTCTTTAAAAAACTATAATTAATGTCTATTCCCATTTTAGCTGTTAGTTCATGAACCTCGTCGCCTGTCAACATCGGATCACACTTATCTCCGCTCATTCCCCAAGAATCACATATCACCCACTCAATCTTATCTTTTGGATAAGTTTGCTTTATTATATTAGCAATCATTAATGGAAGAAATTTTCTACGATCAAATACGGGAGTCAGTATTGAGATACAAGGATAATTATTCATTTATATTTTATACTAAGATTTTTTTTTATATAATTATTAAATAAATATAAAATGAAATACAATAGAGTAGTAATTAAAAAAAGTACTAATCCTAAGAAAAAGCTCATGGCTGTCTTTAGTTCTAAAGATAGTTCCAGAACCAAAACAACGCATTTCGGATCCGCAGGAATGTCTGACTTCCCAACTCACAAAGACGAAGCAAGAAAACAACGATACCTAGACAGACATAGAAAAAGGGAGAACTGGCAAGAACCGACAAGTGCCGGAGCCCTCGCCCGATGGATTTTATGGAATAAGACATCTCGTCGTTCATCAATTAGTGATTTTAAATCTCGTTTTAATCTTAAATGAATTTAATCTAATTGACATGCGACTGTATCTACATCCCATGTCCAGATACGCTTGCGAGGATAATCGCCCTCTGGTTGATGATAATTATTTACAACTTGATAATACAACATTTATATTAATATTTAGAAAATATTTTATGTAATTTAAAATATAATATATATATTATGATTCATAATTCTCATTCAAGGAAAGATCTACTTGAGCTATCAGACATCTTTAATGTAAGGATAGAAGATAAATATGATCTATCCAAAAAGGACTTAGCACAAGCCTTTTGGACTTCATTACAATCTATGAGAACAATTGAACCAGATGAACAATACTACTTCATTGAAAGTAAAGATGAACTTATTGATTATCTTGAAAATCCTCATCAAACAAAATCTTTAACTATACAAGATAAACAAGAGATTATTAAATTTAGTAGATATATCATTTATTATTGTGATCATGGATACAATCTTGATCCACATTTTGATGACTTACAAGATTTAAAACAAATAGCTGAATATATTTCTAACTACGGAGATATTGCTACTTGCCGTAGAGCGTTGAAATTATTATCATTAGATAAGAAAATAAATCCTCCTATTGATCCTGTAATATCTAAAAGAGTACAAAAGGAGCTTGAAGAAAAAGATAAGCTAAGGAAAGATACGATGAATATCCTTAGAGTTAAAAAGGAAAAAGTAGTAGTCATTTTTGATTAATATTTATAAAATTACTATAAATAAATAATAAATAATACATAAAATATGAACACTTCTACAAGTCATAAAATCAAAAAAAGAACAAAGGCAAATGATGTATTTATCACTCCAAAAGAATTAGCAAAGAAACATATTGATAGTATTGATGCTCTTCCAGATGATATATGGTATGATCCTTTTATGAATAGTGGTAATTACTACGACCAATTTCCAACAGATCATAAATGCTGGAGTGAAATACTCTATGGTGAAGACTTCTTTGAAATGGCTATGGGAGTTGATGTTATCTGTAGTAATCCTCCTTATTCTATGATTAATAAAGTATTGGAGAAAAGTGTATCACTTGAACCAAGAATCATATCGTACTTGATTGGTATGGGAAACCTAACAACTAAAAGAATTGAAGATATGAATAATTGGGGATATGGTTTAAAAAATGTTATGATGGTGAAGGTGTATGAATGGTATGGTATGTCCTTTATTGTTACTTTTGAAAAAGGAGCAAGTAATTGTATTGATATTGATAGGACTATTTATCATCAAGATTAATTTAATTTGTAGTAATTCATTATTTTCTCCTCAATTTTGAAACTTGCTTTATTTATTTTCTAGTAATTAAATAATCCAAGACAAGGAACAAAAAAACAACTCACACTCACAACAAATATGCCGAACTCTTGGTTGATGGATAAGTGCGACCGAATGGAGGGCTACTGGAAGGATGCTGAGGCAAAGGTTAAGGAACTGGAAGCAGAGAACGAGAAACTCAAAGAGAAATATGAAGTTGCTTGGAAACAGAGTGAAGAATCAGTTGCGAGTGCTTTGGAAATGAGTGCTGATTATATTCGTCTTCAAAAGCAATATGATGAGCTCAAAGTTAAATATGAGAAAACAACTATCAGCAATAGAGAGGCTTGGGCTCATAACAGAGCATTGAAAGAGAAAGCAGAAAAGTTTAGAGTTCGCAACTGTGATAGAATGGAAGAATATGTGAAAGCACTTTCTCCATGGAAGAAGAACCACTGCGATCATAAAAGAATACTTGAAGCAATTGAAGAACTCAAGCAAGAGAAAGATGAACTCAAGAAGAAGTATATGAAAACTATTACTAAAGCAGCAAAGCAAAAGAAAGAACTTAAAACAAAGCTTGAGGATGCTTGTGAGATGCTAAATAATCTTGA
>JAAHTH010002863.1_pt1 | contig 12561 bp, 12 predicted proteins | sample 6116091 | NCBI WGS metagenome assembly JAAHTH01 (sample SAMN13939990, study PRJNA603662) | sponge metagenome | isolation source: marine sponge | host: Mycale hentscheli | place: New Zealand | collected 2006
ATAGTAATACTATTAGAAAATGCTTTGAAATGCCTTTAATGAATATTGAAACCGATCATCTTAATATTCCAGAGACAGAATATGAGGCCGATATCTCTATTTTATCAGATGAATTTTCGGATTTGATTAGTCAGCTAAGTATATTCGGTGATGATTTACAAGTAAATTGTAATATGGAAACAATAGATTTGACTGCAAATGGAGAAATGGGAAAGATGACCGCTGCTATAAAGGAGGAGAATATTGTAGAATATGCTATAGAAGAAGATAGTACTGTTAATCTTGCTATAAGTATTAAATTTATCCAGACAATGTGTGGGTTTTCAAAAATTAGTGACGTAGCATATCTTCACTGTAGTAATAATAAACCTGTTAAGCTTCATTATTCATTGGACGACGAAGATAGTGGTGATAGTTCCAATTATGTTCGATTCTTTATTGCGCCTAAGATAGATGATTAGTTTTGACTTAAATAAATTAAAATGTAATATAAAGCCTTCTGGAGATGAAATTATTAAAAATAGTAATATGGTAGAAAATGCTTGTTACTGGTAATACGGAAAAATTAGAATAATCCTTTCTAAAATAGTAATAATATGAATTACTTTATTGCAATTTTTATATTTTGTGTAGTACTTTTCTTATATCTGCACATATACTATCATTTAAAAACAAGTAATGATTTAGAAGTCTATACAATCGAAAGACCATCCAAAAACAAATTAGAAGAAATATGTGACTTAAGACAACCGGTAGTTTTTGAATTTTCTAACGAACGATTGTTAGATAGTTGTAATTTAGCTAGTTTAGATGATAATTATGGTGCTTTTGATATTAAATTACGCGACATTCAGAATAAAGATGAAGATAGTGAATTATACTTGCCTTTTTTATTAAAAGAAGCATTAAAAATCTTCCAAAATGATAAGAAATCCAAATATATAACCGAAAATAATAGGGAATTTTTAGAAGAAACTGCTGCAATTAAGAATTTTAGATATAATGATTCTTTCCTTAGACCACCTATGGTATCAAAATGTATATATGATTTCTGGTCAGGTTCAATAGGAGCACAGACGCCATTACGATATAATTTGGAATACAGGACATTCATTTATATTACATCTGGTAAAGCCAAATTGAAATTAATACCACCTCATAGCGGAAAATATTTAAATCTGGAAAAGGACTATGATAATTTTGAATTTAGATCGCCAGTAAATCCTTGGAATATACAAAATGAATATAAAGCAGATTTTGATAAAGTTAAAGTATTAGATTTAGACGTTGTGCCAGGATATATGATTTTTATACCTGCCTATTGGTGGTATAGTATTGAATATGAAGAGTTATCGTCTATATGTGTTTTTAAATATAGAACATTTATGAGTTCATTATCTACGTTGCCTCAAATATTAATGTCATATTTACAAAAGCAAAATATAAAACGAGAAATAGCTAAAAAATTAGAGATTGTTGAGAATGTTATACCATTAAATAAAGCGGAAAAAACGGATTTAAAGGTAGAATAAAAAAGGTATGTAAAGAATGAAGCGCTGGGTTGAATATATTTGGTTAGATCATGATAATAATTATCGCTCTAAAACTCGTATATTAAATGATGATGGATCAGCTGGTTCATTTAGTATTAGTAAATTGCCTACATGGAATTTTGATGGTAGTTCTACACAGCAGGCAGACGGTGAGGATAGTGAAGTATATATTAAACCAGTCTATATGGTTAGGGATCCGTTTAGAAGAAAATGTGATTCCTGGTTGGTTCTGTGTGATACTTGGCTCCCCGATGGAAATCCTCATCCCGATAATACAAGAGTAAACGCTATGAAGATTTTTAGTCAAAAAGTGGTTCGAGAATCTGAAACTTGGTTTGGTTTGGAACAAGAATTTTTTATTCGAACAAATGTCAGGGGCTATCCTGTGGGTATGGATAAAAAAATGTATCAAGATTCAAAAGAAGAAAATATTCAAGGACCGTATTATTGTGGCGTGGGTAAAGGAAATTGCGCCACGAGAGAATTAATGGAAGAAGCAGTACAACATATGGTAGATTCGGGATTAAACATAACTGGTTTAAACTTTGAAGTAGCACCAGGACAAGCTGAGTTCCAAATTATGAACGCTGGTATTGATGCTGCTGATGAGTTGCATATGGCAAGATATATTTTAATTAGGACTGCCGAGCAAAAAGATTTATATATTGATTTTCACCCAAAACCTTTTAAAACAAAGTTAAATGGTTCAGGCTGTCATACAAATTATAGTACAAAGCAAATGCGCGAAGATGGTGGCATGGAAGTTATTAATAATGCATTAAGTAAATTAAAGGATAAACATGCTGAACATATTTCCGTTTATGGAAAGGATAATAATATGAGATTATCAGGTGATTACGAAACTGCAGATATTAATATGTTTAGTACAGGAGTAGCCGATCGCGGAGCTTCTATTCGTATTCCACGACTTACAGCTCAGAATAAAAAAGGTTATTTTGAAGATAGGCGACCATCTAGTAATATGGATCCTTATTTAGTAACCTCTAAGATAGCAGAGACTACACTTTTATAAATAAAGAAAATTGAATATATACAATTGTTGTTTAATTATATTAAATAACAATGCCGTACAAGCTGCACGTAGCAGACCGGAATTACGATTCTTTTACGATTATAAATGCATCTACTTTATCAGGAGATGACAGTATTCCAGTTCTTAATCCTGTGCAACATAAACTTTTGAATCAAGATATATTCGATTATGATATTTCAACAAAAGGCGTTACAATACAACATTCTACTACTCGTTCAATGCCAAATATTCCAGGAGTATTGGTTCTAGAGGGTAATAAAAGATATGGTAAACATAAAAATAAGTTTCTATACAAGTGTATTCCTGATGATAGACGATTACCGATCTTTATGGTTCCTTATAAAATACGATTGGGATTTAGTAAAAAACAATATAATAAATATATAGTCTTTAAGTTTAATCATTGGAATTTTAAACATCCAAGAGGAGTGATTGTGCAAGTTTTGGGTGACGTTACTAATTTATCAAATTTCTACGAATACCAACTTTATTGTAAAAGTTTATATGCATCTATTCAAAATTTTAATAAGGTTACTATGCGAGCGCTAAAAACAAAATCGGAACATGAATTTATTGATCAAATACAACAAACATACCAGGTTGAAGACCGACGTGATTGGGACGTCATATCAATTGATCCACTTACTAGCAAAGACTTTGATGATGCTTTTGGAATTCAAGAAATGGAAAATAATAAATTCACACTTAGTATCTACATAGCCAATGTATCTTTCTGGATGGATGCATTGAATTTGTGGAGCTCTTTTTCGCAGAGAATTGCGACTATTTATTTACCTGATAGAAAACGACCTATGTTACCAACCATTCTTTCAGATGCACTGTGTAGTCTACAGGAAAATCGTTCGCGTTTTGCTTTAACTTTAGATTTAGTTGTTAATAAAGATACTTGGGAAATTGAAACATCTGATTTTAAAAATACTTGTATTTGTATTCGTAAAAATTTAAGATATGATACAGATGAACAGCGCAGCGATCCGACCTTTAAAACTATATTAAAATATGTAAAAAAAATGAACAAAGTAAAGAGATACACAGACAATGTTACAAATTGTCATGACTTAATCGCTTATTTGATGATTTTAATGAACTATATTTCAGCTACATATCTTAAAAAAAATAAAACGGGTATTTTCCGTTCGGCTAAGTTTAATGGTAATTTCACAGCACCATCTCATATACCGGGCGATGTTCAAAAATTCTTAAAAATGTGGAATAGTTTTGGTGGTCAATATGTGAAGTTTGACCAGGTTGAAGGCCATGATATGCTTCAATTAGACGCTTATGTTCATATCACATCTCCAATTCGACGATTGGTAGATTTGTTAAATATCATGATTATCCAAGATTCTTTGGGATTTATGAAGTTAGATGGAGAGCGATTGGCATTTTATACACGATGGACTAACCCTGAGTCATTCGATTATATTAATCAAACTATGAGATCAATAAGAAAGGTACAAAATGATTGTTCTCTTTTGAATATTTGTTCAACCGATAAAGATATTTTGGAAAAAATTCATACTGGATTTATATTTGATAAAATCATTCGCAATGATGATTTATATCAGTATATGGTTTATTTTCCAGAATTTAAAATGGTAAATAGGTTTACTTCACGACATGATAAAGAAAATCTATCTGCACAAAATTTTCGATTGTATGTGTTTATGGATGAAAATCAACTCAAACAAAAAATTAGAATAGAATTGCAATAATTAAAGATCATATAAGATTTCGAGCTCAAAGGATAAAGAATAATCCATATTGTTCATATCCAAAATTCTCCCATATTCATCCATTAATTTAATTTCTAATTTTGTTAAGTTAACCGGTCCAAAATACTTTCTTTGTATATGCTCACAACAAGACGTTTTACAACAGTCGGTAGATAATTTTGCTAGGATATTATTATCAGCCAACATGTCTTCTTTAAATGGCGATATAATACTAGTTCCGTGATTATTTTGATAGTCATTTACTAGTAATAAAAAGTATCTCGTCCCTTGGTAATCATATATTCCTTCTGCGGTGTATGTAGGAATTGCAGGAATATTGCTTTCCCATTCGTATTTTGGTTGTCTAAATCCCATTAACCAACCGGCCGTTAATTGATTTGGATCAATTTCTCCGTGAGTTGTATAAGAACATGGATTTTTATCTTTACAAGAGAAATCTAAATCAAAATAACTGTCAGTTGAAGCAGCAGCAGTTCTACTAAATGTGAGTTTTCCTGTATTATCGTTATATGTAACCTCTACAATATTTAAAGGTGCTGCATTAAAAACATTATTTGTCAGATAAGTAACAAGATCAGTTGGTGGATATGTACCGTTTGGTATAAAAACATCTGTAGTAACAATATTTACAATGATACCCCCAGATATATCATATGTTGTTATCTTGAATGAATTAGAACATAATTTATCTGAAAAAGTATAAACAGCTGTAGGAAATTCATTGCTAGCTAATTTCATAGATACAACATTTTTAAGCATAAAAGGAAGAGAAAAGATGAAATTAGTAGAACTAGTTGATTTATAATTATTTCTAAATCGCGTATTAACATTTAATATTCTTTTTGTTTCCTTTCTTTTTAATGGATTAATCATTCCTGCTTTTAAATGTGAATTGAAGGTATCAATGGGCTCGGCGTCTTTATGTTTTACGACAAAACTATTGCTTTGTTTTACAATATGATTTTCTTCTAATTGCGGCAACAATCCTGCTTTTACTGATTCGAATTCTTGCATTTCAAAAGGGTCAACTTTTACATCAAAGTTCTTAGCTAATCTTAAAAATGCTTTTATAAAAAAATTAGTAATTTCTCGTTTGTTTCCTATCATTTCATCTTCTGTATTTAAGATAACTTTTACATGATCTAATGTATTATTTTTCAATTCGGGAAGAGTGTAATTGTCTTTTATTGGCAAATGTAATAAATTTATTATTTCAATGTCACTGTAGTTATCTAAATTAAGATCCATATGTATAATCTAGATAATTTAAAATATTTTTAAACATAAAGATATAAATATCATAAAGCATATTTATAAAATGGAATTTCAAAATATATATGAAGGTGAATATATGATATCAAAATTAATAGAAAAACAGTATAATTGTTATTGCCATTTTGATTATGAATTAATGTATCCAGGTGGTACAAATATTTCATTGCGTTTGATTGGATATAATCCAACCAATAAAACACATAAAATAATACATAGAATGGATGGTGTAAATATGGAAGATGCATTGAATAAAATGTATAATCTTTTATATTTGAAATAAATTAGTTAATAGGTGTACCGTCTTTTTTAATATTTGTAGATGTCCCCAATACCTGTATATCTTGTGCAGTCGAATTACTATTTTCAGTTACTATATTTGTAATTACTGAAGAATCTAAGTCTATATTTTTTGATCCTGTAACAATAACACCTCTAGCATCGCCTCCTAGATGAACTCCTGATGCATCAGGTCCTACTGCAGAACCTTTACTTATGACATTTGAAATATTGAACCCATTTACTTTAATATTCTCTCCAGCAGAAATAAATAAGCCGATATTTCCTTTCATAGTATGACCCATGCTATCACCGCCTTTGACAAAATAATAATTGTTTTCATCCATAACTTCTGTTAAATTAGCGTTATTTTCTGCCCAATTCACTATAGGCATTTCGATATTAGTAGTTCCCAATTTAGGATCATTGTTTTTTGCAATGATTAACTGTGCATTAGCCAATATATTTTGTTTATAAGTTTTATCAGCATCTGTTATATTTTCTATTTCTAATACATCACCAACAGGACCTGCTTGTCTGGAACCAGCATACGCACCTCCCGCTGCCGGAGTAGCATTTACTGCAATAATTTCAACAGGTCGTGAAATAATATTACTAATTGTTATATTTTGAAGATAAATTTCTTTGTTTCCCACAGCTGTTTCTGGTCGTGTTTTGATAAACCCATTTATTACAACACCATTTACATTTAATACTAATCCATAAACATTACCATCATAACCTTCGGAGAAATGTGTATTTCCAAACATATTTGATGGAGTATTTCCTGCCATGACGGCATCCTTTGCTTCATTTAAACCACTACTAATATCATTAATAATTTTTTGAATAGATTGACCGTTGAATGTACCTGTAGGATTTCTAGACTTAACAGTGTTTAAAAAACTACGAATAAATCTAGCTTGCGAATATGTTGATAACACGCGAATATCTAACGAAGTTGTATCAATTTGGATGTTATCTAAAATACCTACAGTAGTTCCATTCAAAGCAATTCCTGCTACTTCAAAATCATTTAAAGAGAGATCTTGAATAATTACATCTGTATTTTTGTTCCCATGAATACCGTGATGTGAAGAGCGTGCTAATTTACCATTTTTAATTAATACCTTCTCTCCAGGTTTATAGTTTGATGGGTTTGAAAATCCACCAGTAGACGGACCTTGGTTTGGAATAAATGGTGCACTAGCCGTTTCAATATTTGCAAAGAATCTTTGTTGCAAACTATGTAGCTTTGTTTGTTGAATAGTTTTATCATTCAAATCCAAAATAACACCTGTTGCCTCAATAGTTATTGCTGCAAAAAAACCAAGGTGATATGCTCCAGCAAGTCCAACTGGATATTGTCCACTAACTATTTGTGCACCTGTTGGCATGAAATCATTATTTGGATTTGGTTCAAAGCTAATATTTTCTTGTAAAATGTAAATACCAGGTTTGGTAATGCGAACAGTACCATTTGTAAAATTGGACTGTCTAAGTTTAATTATAGCTCCTGGTGTATTCGTATTAAAACTATACTCTTCTTCTTTTTGTACATAATTATATGTTTCGAAATATTGTGTTAATGCTAATTGATTTGTGTTTAAATTTGCTTTTAATGAATTGCTAAAAATAGGTAAATTATAACTTGGCGATGGGGGCGATGGAGGTGATGGTGATGGAAGCATTGTTATTCTTCGTGTGTAAAAAGGTATTCCTCTAGAATAACATCCTCTAACTCGTCTATTTTTTCCGTTCATTATAAATTAAGCCAATAAAAATTTTATTAAGATGAATACAATAACAGGTGTAAGTACTAAAGAAAAAAAAGTTAATTTTGGATTGTTAGTTTTTAAAATAAGACGTCCCACAGTCTCGCCAATTTCTTCATAATCTTCCATAGATGGCATTTAATTTAATAAATAATGATTAATTTAAATAGTTATAAATATAAAGATTGATTAGTAGCAATTGATTTTAATGTGATTTCAGAAATTGATTTTGCTTTTTCTAAAAGGTTCATATTTCCTTGTAGCTCAGCTATTTTTTCTAATTCGTGTGCAATATTATTGATTTTCAACATTGCTTTTACAAATTCACCACGTGATATATTGTAATAAATTGCTTCTTCAAATATTTTATAACAAGTAGCCTCATCTTGTGCTGTACACCATCGATAAACTAATTCACACATGTTATAGTGTATATCATAATTATTTACAAAGTCTGTTCGATGATAAGACTCTATATCATAATACTTATTATATGCCTTTTTAATTTTCTTAACAGTTGTTTTTACATTTGATGGAGCGTTTACATGTTCAACTTTCACAATAGAATCTTCATCCTTTACTGAAACAGATGTAAATATACTAAGGACCGCTGCCAGCTCAGCACTTTCGAGTTTTTCAAACTCTTTTCCATCTAAAATATCAGCCAGGGCTAGACAATGCATTTCTTGAATATTTGCAGCAAGTAAACCTTTTTCTGTGAGTTTTCCTTCCTTAATGAAACCGTGTTCAGTTAAAATTTCACAATGAAGATTAATTTGACTTTGAATACGCTCTTTAACATTTATTAAATCTTTTTCCTTCATTAAAAGATCATTTTTCACCTGCTTAATAAGTTCAAATTTTTCGTATTCGATTTGAAGAAATTTACTACTTTGCTCTATGTTACTTTTTTCTCTTGAAAGTTGTTTCCTTAGCTTTTTAGAAGCCATTGGTAGTTTTATCATTATTTCATCATAGCGTTCAAGTGTCTTCGCATCTATGCGCAATGGAACAACCGTCTTTTTATCTAACACGCCTTTAAAATGTACAATGTCGTCTTCTATACGTTTAATTTCTTTTGCTATATCATTTGACATAAGACTTTTTCGCATAAAATTTTCTACATTAAATGAATTCATAGACAAAAGACGTAGAATAAGATTAAAATGAATTTTGAATGTAGATTTGAAAGGTTGCGGTGTTCCCTCTAATAGTCGTCGATATGTTGTTATATCTGGTACAGCATTCTTAATATCAAACAAATTAAACATGTGCCATACTCTACCAATTTTTTCTTTCTGACCTCTTCTACCAGCACGTCCGCTTTGTTGTGAACATTCGTGAGGTTCAAGCCATCGAAACTTTTGCCCATTAAATTTTTGTAATGCTGTAAATATAACCGATTGTGCAGGCATATCTACCCCAACCGCAAATGTTTCAGTAGCAATGAGAAGTTTAATATATTTTTTCTCGAATAAATGTTCTATCATTTCTTTAAATATTTGTATCATACCTGCGTGATGTACAGCAATTCCTTTCTGCAAGCATTTAACTAGTTTTTTAAACTCTGGTAAATTAACATATTCACGCCAGTTAGTCACTTTATTAATTAGAATTTGTTTACATTCGTTTTCTATTGTTGAAGGAATTTTTGATCCTTCTTCAAACAACGATATATTAATTTTACTAGCGATAACTTCTACTTGTTTTCGTGAGTATACAAAGCATATTGCAGGTAGATAGTTTTTAATTTTAAGATATTTAATAAGCTGATTAAATACAAAGAACTTATCAATCCATACTTTGTTTTCACGTAAGTATTTTAACATTTTTGTAATATCATAGTATGTTTTATCGTTAAAATGTTCTTGTGGACTTTTAATAAGAAGTTCCTTTTCATACAAAGATTCAAAAGCATCTCTTTTATTAGATGGTAGTTTCTCCATTACGGATTTTGGAAAAGTAACAAAACCGTAGTGATGTTGTGGAATAACTCTGGTAGTTGTAGGGCATAGCCAGACTTCTCGCTCTTTCATTTTTTCAATCCACTCTGCAAGTACCCAAGGACGATCAATAGTTGCAGACAATCCTATAATTTGAACACTATTTGGCAACATCATAATAGATTCATGCCAAACAGGACCACGTTCTTTATCCATAATATAATGAATCTCATCAAATACTACAGCGCCAAGTTCTTCAGGATTAATATCAATATCTAAAGTAATTTGTTCTTTTTTATCTTCATTTGCTTCTAACCATTTCTTTTTGAATAGCGTGTTTCGAAGTATCTCAGTTGTAACAAATAAACATTGGGCACCTGGATTCATGGTTGTATCGCCTGTAATGATTCCGAATTCAATATCGGGATATTTTTCCGAAAATGTATTATATTTTTGATTGGTCAAGGCCTTAATTGGACTAGTGTAAATTACCTTCTTTCCAAGTCTAGTAAAATGCGATATTGCGAAATCAGCAGGAAGTGTTTTACCATTTCCTGTGTGGGCAGTAATGATAACATGCTTTCCGTTGAGAATACCATCGATTGCGAATTTTTGGAAATCAGATAAAACAAAAGGCCAGCGCTGGAATATAGAAGCCAATTCATGTGTTTCTGCGTTAAAGCTGTCATTGCAAATCTTCATGGTTAGTTATTATTACTAATTATTTTTTAATACAATTCAATTTATTATAAACATAAGTACAAAAGAAGAATTAAAAAGGAGACTTAAATATAAGTAATGGAAGAACCTGATTATTTAATAGTAAATCCAATACAAATAGAGCTTATTTTAACAGATGATATTGTGGAAAAAACAACTGAAATAGAAACAAGATTTAATTATAAAATGGAAAGACTAAGAAATATAAGTATGCAAAATAATAAAATAAAAAATATAATAAAAAACATGAACCGTGGGATAATATTGATAGATGTATAAATTATACTCGGAATTGACTTGGAATTGAAGGAGTATTAGAAGTAGTCTGTTGCGAATTCACTGGAAAATTTATTTGATTTAAATTAATTGTAAAATCACCTAATGTTTTGTTAATAGAATGTAGTATTTGTTCCACTTCATTAAATTTGAGAGAACCTAGTGTTGAAGTTAAGTTTTTGATATTTATATTAAGTTTATCAATTTTTCCCAAATTTTGAATTAATTTGTCAACTGACAACACAATCTGATTTGTATCAATATTTTTGAGGTTATTTGCCATTGTGGTTAGTGTGTATGTTATTGGCACTACAAGGATTATAACACCTATTAAAAAATATATCCCTACTTTGGTAGTGTCTTTCATTTATTAGTTTTATAAATGAATCTTTATATAAATTTTATATATTCATTTGTTAAGTATTTTTGAAGTTATATATCCCATAACTGCTACACCCGCGGTTGTCCATATAGTAATATAGTGTTTTGCTAGTTCAAATTGAAGATAATTGATAAACTGACAAAGTGGCGAACCTAGAGTAAAGAACGAATTTAAAAGCCCTGATACAGTATGTGGGGCACACCACATCGAATATAATACATGTAATCCCCAATGAAGGGTGGATGTAAGAAGTACAATAATTAGGAAGGTTATAATTACCTTGCTTATTTCGTTCATGTTATAATGCTCTCCAAGACAAATCGACAATTAGTTCAATTTTATTATATTATTTTTGTAAAGTGATTTAAAGAGTGTTCGTCTAGATAGCATATAACATGGCAGATTCCAAAATGGCAGATACAGCTTCCTCGCAGAATTTCGACGAGTCTATTCGTTACTTTGGCCGCGTTAAGTGGTTCAATAATAAGGCTGGTTACGGCTTTTGTACCGTAGTCGGCGATGAAGGAAATGATCGCGTGGGCGAAGATATTTTCGTTCATCATACAGGCGTTCAGGTAGGTTCTGAGCAGTACAAGTATTTAGTTCAAGGCGAGTATGTTCACTTTAATCTTCGCGGCAGTGATAGTACTTCACATCCTTATCAGGCAGCAAACCTAACTGGTCCATATGATGGTCAACTAATGTGTGAGACCCGCAATGAACAGCGCCAGCAGAGAGCAGACAAGGATGAGGGTGATGAGGAGCAAAATTCTCGTAACCAGCGTCGTCCTCAGCAGCGTCGTCGCACTGTGAGGCTTCAAGGAGCAGGTCCCCGTGAGGGCGAGACTTGGACTCTTGTAAGAGAGGATAATCGTCGTGGTGCGCGAAATGGTGGTCGTAGGCGTCCACAGAACCGTCGCGAGCCCGGAGAGCAGGATGCTTAATTGTGTTACGATAAAATGATAATATTATAAAATTTTTAATATTATCAAAATTCAAAACTTTCTTCTAATTCTTCTGTGATCGGATCTAATATGTTCATTTGTCTAGAGTATTCGCGTTCTGGTATCATCTGCAAACTAGGAGGGTTATGTTGTATTATTTGCTGATATTCTCGCCTACGGTGTTCTCGTTCTTCTTGTCTTTCTTTATAACAGGTATACCCAGCAAACGCACAAAACGAACAATAATAAGTAGCAATACAAGTGTAACATATATATTCTAACATTAATTTATATAAATAGGTTATTTAAACTTTAAACCGAAACGTCTTCTTCTCTGTTGTTCTTTTTGCATCGCTTGTATATAGGCTGCTTGTCGCTGACGTATTAAATTTCTATTAATAGTAGCACGAATTTCATTATCTAATTGCTTTTCTGATTGCGTTGATATCACTTTATTTTCTGTTTTTTGCTGTGCTAATTCTGCTTCTATTTTGGCCAATGCCTCTGCTTCCGCTTCCGCTTTTGCCTCTGCGTCAGCCTTCACTTTTGCCTCTGCGTCAGCCTTCGCTTTTGCATCAGCTTCTGCTTTTGCTTGTGCCTCTGCTT
>JAAHTH010001883.1_pt1 | contig 12554 bp, 12 predicted proteins | sample 6116091 | NCBI WGS metagenome assembly JAAHTH01 (sample SAMN13939990, study PRJNA603662) | sponge metagenome | isolation source: marine sponge | host: Mycale hentscheli | place: New Zealand | collected 2006
TTTGTGTTACGTTAAATAATTTATATTATCTAACTGAATAGCTATATTTAAATATGTGACTTTTGATTTCTGACCATAATATTCTATTTGAGCACTTCTAGTCCATGGTAATACGTCTATGACTCTGTTATATATTCTCTGTTTGTATGGTAGTTTTTTACCTGCTTTACCCCCACGATTTAAAGCTAAATAATGTTCATATAAATCATGGTCTCTATTAATGAACTGTATACCCTTTTTATGGTTTATAACTACATATTTTTTTGTATATTCACCATCTCTACCTCTACCCCAAAAAGTAGTTTGAAAACCCTTTTCGTATGGTTTAGTGGTTACTTTTAAAATAGATTTATTTATACCTTCCTTTTTGTATTTAAACTTTACACCCCTTTTACGGTATTCAGCTTTAACTATTCCATCTTTATTAGAATATATAGTTTTAAACTCCCTTCTGACTTTTTTAGTAACCTTTTCTAAACCAGACGTATTTATGTTTTTAGATTTTGATTCCCATACAGCTCTATATAACACTGTATGTTTACCAGCTTTACCATCACCATAATATTTAGTTAGAGTACCATTTTTGTGTTTTGTAGTAATCTTTTTAAATCCAGATGTATCTATGATTGTCTTTTTAGGATCAAATACATCTATCGCTGCTTTGGGGTTGAGTGCTTTTATATTGCTTGTTAATTCGAATGCACTCTTTTGGTTAAAATAGTGTTCGTTAATACGTTTACGCTGTGGTATTTTTTTAAATATGTATCTTTTTATTTTTGTAATTTGCTTATATGTATCGCTAATACCACCCCTCCCTAATCGGGACAATAGATGCTTAAATTTATACTTGTACAAGAACCATGGTGTATTTTTATAAAATGTACCATGTTCGAGTGCCTTGTCTATCGTCTTGGCTCTTTTATCTTTTTTTCCTTCTTTAATCTCGTCCCATTTGTGTTTTATTTCTATTTTTTTTTTTCTTTTTGCCGTTTCTATCTTTTTTCCTATATAACCACTTATCTTTTTTCCTATTTTTAAATTCTGTGATATTTGAGGAATAGCACCAAATACTAACTGCTGTGAATATGATTGTGCTAAATGCTGATCAAATAGAAAACTATCTACTACCGATGATGCTAATATATGTTTATTAAAAATAATATTACCAGCACCATGTAACAGTCTGTTTTTTTTATATTTTCTTCTATAAAATCTGTACTTCTTGTTTTTATTGATTGATTGATTTATCTTATTTACTCTGGATTTCTCACCAAAAAAGAAAGATATATTATCAGGTAACTTACTTAAATCATCTAACTTTAAATCTTTACGTGTTTTGAATAGATGGTTTATCTTAGCTCTTTTTATTATTTTACCTAATGCTCGTCCACCTATACCAGCAATTAGAGATGATCCTAGAATATGTATAAACCCACTGCCCATTACAACTTATCATCGCAAGATATATTTATAATTTGCATATCATTTGAGTCTAACTTTGAAACGGTGGTTATACTAGTTATCTTACATTTTTGAAATAAAGCATAGTCATTAAAAGCGGTCTTACTTGAATTACCACTTATTAGTGCCGTACTGAATTGTATATCACGAATATCAATACTAGTTGCTTTATTGTTGTTTATTAAATTTCTTACATAATCAGCACCTTGAAAGTTAATATGTAATACAAGTAAATTATACTGCTTACCTGATAAAATAGTAGCAGGCTCAGAGCTATCTGTACTATGTATGAACTTATCATTAGCACCTTCAATTAGTTTACAGTGTGTGATACCTTTCAATACAGTATTATTAAACATTATCCGTCTCTGTACCAGAGAAGGGTATATCTTATTACCTGTCTTACCATCAATTAGATATGCTGAATTGGTTTTTGAGGATTGTGATTCTTTGTCAGTGTCGGGTGTTTGTCCGTTTCTTTCTTTTATTATTGTTTTTATGTTACTTAGGGGTACGGGTACTTCATTTAGTGGGTAATTAGCGTTAGTATTAAATAAAGAACCCGCTTGATCTATATCTATATCATCACCGTTACCTGTGAATAAATTATCAGGTATAGCTATGCGGGGGGTACAACTATATCTTATTTGTATCATTCTCCCTTTGGGATCGTTAGATGATACTGAATCCGTTATATTTGAAAATTTAACATTTCTATAAACGTATCCTATTACTCTACGAGTGGGTAATAAACTAACAAAAAATATAGTTAAAGGTGGTAATAATGAATAGTGTACTTTGTATATATCATCGGTACTATCACCTAATATAGCACTATCTATTTTAGATATTAAAATATTTTTTTCATCTTTATTATCTGCTTTACCGTCATACAGTGCTTTTAAATATATCTCTATTATAGATAAAGGCTGGGATGTGGTAACAATCGAACCACCACATGCTATGTTTGATGTAAATATACCATCTCGGTTTTGTTTATTATGTATTACATCGCCAGTGGTCTGGCTCTCGTTATAACTCATGGTAGTTATAACGATACCTGTACCTATCTGTTTTTGTAATACTGGGGAGTATATAAATATACGGTTTCTAGTTGTATCAATTGGTTTGTTTTTTTGATTCACATGTTTTTATTAAGTCTCTATAGTGTCACCTATATCTTTGTCTTGACCTTGAGTTCTGTCATCGTCTTTTTTAAAGTAATCATACGCAGTCGCAACATATTCAATACTTAATGTGGAATCATCAGTTGTTGTGTATCCTACCTTTTGTGAAAGTACAGTTATACCACCCAGTGTACTACCAAATACATTTCCATTTGATTTATCAATAACATACATTTTAATATAAAAACTTTCTAGGTCAAGTAAAGAGACAGCCGCGGTTGATACCTTTTCCGTCTGTGAGTTAGTAGAAGTGTCGTCACTTGCCTTAACTGTATTACTACCTATACTAAAACCTTGTGATTGTACCCATGCGTATGCTTCGGTATTACTTTTCCGTGCTTCTGCTAAAACACCTACTAATTCTTTAACTATACCAGGATTTCTGTAAATAAATGTGAACTCACCATTTATAGCCTGTACTGATTTGGTATAAGCTACTACATTTTTGTTACCAAAAGACATCAATGGGGAAACCTGTTGGCTTCTGTTAATATCAAGTGTACTAACTACACCAATTGCTTTACTCTTAGCATATAGCTTTATATCTACTCCTGATACCGCTGTTGTTTGTTTAGCCATGTTATTACTCCCTTATTTTCACACATATTAACGAGATGCTGATATCACAGTTGCGTTAATATTAAAACTATCTATTGCTCTCTGTGCTATAAATGACAATGATACTAATATATTAACAGTAGGTGAACCACTACTATTATTCTCAACATCAAAAATAGGATCAATCCGATTAAAAGGAGCGTCAATAGTACCTACGAATTGCGATAATTCTTGTCTAATATCATCACCTATAACAGATAGAAGTAAATCATTATAGAAAACCGTATTGTCTGTTTTAAGTGTATCACGGACAATATCAATACATTCATAAGCCGCATTCACTGTACTAAACAAGGATAACGGATCATTTACTGCTGCTTTTGTTCTATTAGACTTAACTTTTATAAAGTTATTATTATCACCATCTGATTCCCAGTCAACAACAGAAACACCAAGATTAGATATTCTCGGTATATCTAGTTCATTGCTAACTAAAACACCATAATTAGGTATAGTTAGTTGTGGGAAAACATTAGATAAATTAGCATTATCACTATATGTTAAGTCTAATGCTACATCTGTTTCTCTATATAGTCTACGAATATTATAATCATATAGCATTTTGTACAATGCTAAGTTTACTTTTTGATTTGTATATCCTTGTATACTGTTATTAACAGCATCACCCATAACAACAGTAACTCTACTAGTTGTGGTTGCTCTGAAAACACCACCGACCATTGAGTTAGCATCTAATATATCAGATACTAGTTTGTTTGATTGGTTTTTATTTTCTAATTCATTAGTATTAAATCCAACAAACGCAATAGTATTACTATAATATTCTTGTTTTGTACGTAAATGGTCATGTAATGCACCAGACCAGTTTATGAATGATGATTCACTCGCACCTGTGGTTTCGTTTATTAACCTAGCCTTATCGTTTATATAAATACCACATACAAATAGATAAGTAGACCTAATATTAATAGTACAATTAAGAGATGAATTAACAACACTTTAATACTCACAATTACTAACTACTGTACCATCATTATAATCATCTAGTTTAAATGATTGTTTTCTTGACCCCATAACATGTCCACCAGCAGCTGGTATTGTTGGTACAACATCAGCATTGATTGTAATAGTTACAGGATTATCATTTGATGGATTAGTATTACTAAGTTTGCTAGATACAAATGTTATTTCTTGATTATATCCATCACTTTTAGTGGTTATATTGTAATCTCTACTTTTCTTATATACATCTCTAAATCTGTATTTAATATCAGCATTGTAAGGTAGAACAGCACCAAACTCAATCTGATTACTAGAAACATAATACGAAGTAGGGTCATCATTTACTAATGCTGATTTAGTCTTTGCTTCGGATAGTGTAGATTCAAATTTGTACGTTATTTCTAGGATTGTACCTGCCACATCACCAGATGGTATATTTATCTTATTATCACTATCATACCCATAATCCGAAGATATAACACTACTAGTTAAAGTACTCAATGTCCCACCTCTAGTTCTTTTTATAGAACTAATAGTTATAGACTTTGATATATCCCTAGATGGTAAGGCTAGAGCATTTAATAAAATATTTGTATTTGTAACATCATCTGAAGATACTGTTAGTGTTTCAGTTACGGTATACTCTAATTCTGTAACCGTATCAGTTGTTCCTATTTTATGTGGAGTGTACCCTAATGCGTATACTGTATTAGTACCGCTAGTTAATGCTTGTGATTTACTACTAACAGTATATACTTCGGCTGTACTTGGATCAATAAACCCGTATGCTCTAGTACCATCTGTGAATGCTGTAATATCACTCTTATTATTTGTTAAATTAGCAGTTATGCTATTAGTTAAATCTACATCCGATGTATCATAATTCAGTGTTAAATCACCATTTATCGGATTAAAGAAAGGTAACGCTCTAACCATATTAACGAACTGTAAAGGTGTAATTGATGGTAATCTCTGTGATGGTGATGACGTAATCAAAAATGTATTAGTGTTACTATTAGCATGTGCTGTGGTTAATACATTATTAGTTAGAAGAATTCTTAACCCAGTTCTTACAATACCGTTAGTCTTGTACTTAATAACCAAGCTATTTCCTGTCCCTGTGGGTGTACTAAACGTTACATTTATATCACCTTTCTGATTAGAATCAATGCTAGTTAAAGCGATCCTGTTATACTCTCTATCTATGGCAGTTTTAATATTATCTCTTGTAATATCTGTGGTAGTACCACCGCTAAACTCAGTACCATTAGTAGTAGCAATAGCACCAGCCTTATTAGTATACTGTATCCGAATTGTATGTTTAGAACCATTCAGAGGTAATGTATATGTATTTATTGGTGTTATTATTCCTGATCCAGCAGCTTGTCTAGTTGCACTACCATTATCTATATTATAAGGGATAACCACACTTCTACTAGTATTGTTGCTAGTATTTGTTACTGTTAGTTTAAATGGTCTATTTAATATAGCAGCAGTAGTAATTCCACTAGGTATATTTGTTTGTTTTAATAATTGAACATTATAGTTTACCGATGCACTCATTTTTCTAGTGATCTTAAAAGGTAGTAAAGCAGCACCACTGGCGTTTGTTAGAGGATCATATGCGTCATTTGTACTAAACATATCATATTCAAATAAGTTAGCATCCGCTTCAAAACTATCGTTGTTCCGAACAAATGAATAATCATCAATACTATTAAGATCGGTAGTATTTATGATTTGTCGTAAATTATAAACTAACGACCTTTCAATATCCCTTCTACTACTACTGTCTATATTACCACCGTAGTAAGTAATAGCATCATCAAATGTAGTGAACTTCTTCTCTACATTTACATCTCCGTTTTTAGCAGTACCATAAATTAGAATACCACGAGTTGAAAGTCTAGTAACACTTGGGTTTAATATACTTCTTACGTCATTTACTCTTACATTTGCCATATAAATACTCCGATCAGTTAACTAATATAAACATACTATATCATTATTTCTTAAAAAAACCTTTTTATAATGTATTTTTTACACAATATTACGAATAATAAAACCATAACTGTATATATCCTTACCCTCTACATATTTTAGGGCACATTTTACTTTTTTAAATCTCTTTTTCAGTGATATTGAAACCGTGTTATATAAATCTGAAACATGACCAATCCAGTATTCGCCTTTATTCTCATTTATATCATTGGCTAGTTTCTTTATAGATTTAGGTATACCGCTATACAAAACACATTGATCGTTTAATTGATACTTAATATTATTTTTAGTGAAAACAATATCATGATCCATAAAAACATCACTATCTGTATTATCGTTTATTTGTTGTGTACTAATAGAAACAACACAAGGTATATTATATGTTATTCCTTTATTCTGTAATAATAATGTTTGATTAGGTTTCATATCGTTCAGTTAAACTGATGTAGTTATTGTACTATTTACTATATCTGTACTACTTAAATAAGTCAATAAATCCGTTTGGGATTCTTGTATATTATACATGATGTTATCTATCTTACTATATTTATATCCTACTGACATATTTACACCAAACCGTTCAGATATTATAGAGTTACCATAAAAATCACCATCAACCATAACATCTTTAATAAATGTATAGATTATATACTTTTGAAATAGAGACTTTGCTATTGTTGTATTTACGCTGTTAAAATTAGTAATACGCCATTTAACTATAAAATGCGATGCTATTATAGCCATTTTCATATTGTATATACCAGTATCATCAATATCACTTATAATACTACTAGAATATATCATAATATCACTTTTTGTAATATCAATAGCGGTTAGTGTTGATATTACAAAAACTTTGTCTATATCATGTGTTCTTTCTTTTACCGTAAACATGTATAATTTATTAGATAATAAATCACTTGCAAAAGTTATGGTAACGGTAGAGTTACTTACAGTAACGGTTGATGTTATTGCGTTTGTTTCTTTGTTTACATATTCGTTATATTGTTGAATACTAATATCACTTGGGCTTATAATACTAGAAATAGTAGCATCATATGTTATTGTAACAATACGATCTGATTGTTTTACTATATTACCTTTACTTTCTATTATACTATCGCTTGTTATAGACGGTACTTCATCTGCTAATATAACAGTAGGTGATACTGGCGTGAATGGTTTACTAATTACAATACGTCTTAGTACATATGTACTAGTACCTAATGTTTGACCATCAGTGTATATAATTGTGTTTTTTAATACAATATCATATGTATTACTATGTGTTAGGTCATTTGTTGGGATAGTTAATACTCTATTATTAACAGTCGTATTATTTATGTATGTCGTTTTTCGAGTTGATTGATTATAGAAATAAACTGAGTTATTTGGTACAGTTCTTATATTTTTAGATAAAGTTATTTGTATAGATATACCCTGTATTACTGTTTTGTTTACTATGTTGTTGGTGAAATTATATGTTGTCATTTTTTAACCGCAGTGTACACATAAGTACACTGCGGATATTTAATAATATAATCTTACGATTAGCCTCTATTATTAGCATCGTAACTAACAAGAGCAGCTTCAGGTTGAAAACTAGCGTCAACAGATATATCTTTGAGACTAACACCTAATTTATTAGTATCAATAGCATCAGTCATATCGTGAAACCGAATACCTGTATTAAAAGCAAAACCCATTTCTAGTAAATCACTATTGATCATAGATTGAGCATCTTTAACTAGCACTTTCGCAGTTGTTTGAACTAGACCAACACTACCTCTAACAATATCAATGTCAGTGTAATATTTTGTATTACTATCTATCGTTTTACTTGCGAATGCTTGGTTATTATCAAAAATAACAGGTAATCCCCATAATGTAGGATTAGTAAACGCAGGATTGTAATAATCATGTCCGCTTCCAGTATTATTGATAATATTAGTAATGACACCACCGCTATTAACATTAAGAACATTAGGTAGAATAGACCGTAACGATTCAGGTATACCCTCGTAGTTAATGTTATTACCATTATTAAGATTAGCGATATTCAAATAAGTAGTCGAATTAGAAATCATCTGAATGTAAGCACTAGGGTGCATAACAACAGTAGGATTAATAATACCAGCATCTGCGATACTTAAATGTATTTTACTAATATCAAAAGCAGATAATGTAAAGTTCTTAACCCCAGAACCACTTAGACCTGTTGTATTTAGACCAGCTGTAGAGTTATTAAATATAGGGGTTAACCTACCATTATATATTGCTTTATATCTATCAGCAACACTATCGTTAATATAAGATTGATACTTAATAAACGCTAAAAGTAATACTTGAAAAGAATACTCAATATCTTCTGGACGATCACACTTAAAAGAGAACCTAGCACCTTTAGATTTCTTTAAAGTTTGAACAACCCTCTCATTACTAGAAACATTAAATTCTAATGGTTTTAAATCACTAAATAAAACATTGTTACTAGCTAAAGATGGAATTTCACCAATATCCAAACTATAATCATCAAGGTTAGGGGCTACACCATTATCTGATAAAACAACCGTACTATTTGTGAATAAGTTTACCCACTTAAAATAGTTACTGTAATTAGCATTCAGAATAGTATTAACACCACTAATCAAATCACTTTTACTATTATCAATATATGCCCTTACATCAGTACTGATACGATCTACGATTGCTTGTGGTACCGATTCACCGTTACCTCTAACTTGATCGAGTAAATCCTTAGCATACTTTACACCAGTACGAGTAGTCCCAACTGATTTGAACTCTCGACCATGTATCCGCTTCATCTCATCTGATACTGCAGTTCGAACATTCTCTCTACCAGTCGGCTGAGTAATATCATATTTGGTAATCTTATCCTTATTTGTGTCCATGTACTCATGAACTATATTTTTAATATTAGCCATTTTATCCTCCTTAATAGAAAAAAACTAAATCTTAATCCAAACTGTTCTTAAAGCATCATCGGCTAGTAAATGTTTGGCAATAGCAGACGATTTTTCAGCAAAACCAGCAACGCTTCGATCTGCTCTTTTATTAGTACTATCTAAAAAAGGAACAAGACTTTCAGCAATAACCTTAGCATCAAAACCAGCACCGTCAGAATAAAGACCACCCGATGTGGCACTTATATTTGACCAACTACCTTGATCATAAGAACCATACCCAACAACAGTACCAAATACCGCTTGTTCTGCATCGTCCGTACCAGCAGTAGTTCTGGTTGCAGCTATACTGCTAGTTGCAGCCGCAAACATACCACCTGTATCTAAGACTATTTTTTTACCAACACTAGGGAAACTGCTTTCAGCGTATGCAAACTGCATTTTACTAGCAAGTAGATTATAAAAATTAGATGTAACATTTGAACTATTTTGAACATACGCTGCTGTTGTTCTAGTATAATTTGCACCAGCTATCCTGCTTATACGAGCAGCAAACTTATTACTAGTAATACCAGAATTAGCAGAAGTTGGAGCAGCACCAACATTAGCACCTGTGTTTCCAAAAAAAGTAGAAGATGATAGCTTACTCAATAAAAACATATGTACTGCAAAAATACCACTAGTTAATAGTTTAACACTTAGGTCATCAGTAAAACCAGCATTAACAGCAGACCGATTATCAACTACTCTATTAATAACAACACCTTTAACTATATTATCATCAGAACTAGCATATGTTAAATCACTAGCAGCTGAACTAGTAGCATCAGCTGTAACTACGTTACTGCTACCAACATAAGAATAGACACCATGTTCAATGTCATTATCAGTTAGTTTACGTACAATTGGTAATGTACTACCGTAAGGCGAAGCGAACACATCAGTGTTTTTTGTTTTCTGAACAACCGCTTTATTATTACCAGCATAGTCGCCTTTAATATACTCACCTAACCTAATACCATGTGCTTTATTATCTTGACTAATTAGACACATAGGCGTACCCGCTTTAACTAATGTAACATCAGCCTCTTCAGGTGTATAATTTCTTTTCTTGTTGCTAGAGTAGACAAGAGGTAGGATTCTAGAATACCCTACTATGGCATCTATACTACTTTCATTAGATATTACCCTTATTTTATCAGAGTAGTCTCTGTTTTTCATAATAACTCCTTTTCACACCATAATATAGATGTCAATATATATATTTTTACATATAAAAAATGTAATAATCCCATATTATCATAGTTTTTATAATATACAACGTATATTCGCTAAAAAAAGAGTTATTTCCAAGATATTTTTAATAATAATTCACTATCGTATCCATTTTTTAAAAAATATTCATATGGTAGTATCATTGACTCGATTATTTTACCCATATCTAAATTTATACGCTTATCAAATAAATCATAGATATTGTATTCACCGTTATTAGTAATACACTCATCTATATCTTTATATTTTGTATCTGGTTGTATGAAGTTTAGTGTTTTTATTTTTATTTTGTTTTTTATAAAAACATTTATCCAATTGTTTATATTAGAAAAAGGACTATTATTATCAATAGTTATGTATATATTTTTATTACTTATCCTATTTTTAAAGTTTCTATTGTTTGGTATATTTAAACCGAACGTAGTAATGTAATTATATTTTGTACCGAATAACTTAAATGAACTAATAGTATCATAATAACCCTCTGATATTATAATGTTATCATTTACACCGTTATCTATATAGTTTAAACATCTACTAGTCTTTGATATATTTATATACTTTGGATGAGTATCACTTATATTAGGTGTATTAAGGATAAAGCCATTTATTTTATTACCGTCCATAGTAGGTAACATGGTAGATATATTGTTAAATATATAAGACATGTTGTATCCCTTTTTGGTTAGTAATTTATATTGCATTAGTATATTATCATCCCATTTACTAATAGCCTTTCCTATTTTAGAAACACATAATCTTATACCAAACCTTTCTATTTGATAATTAGTTATACCTCTACCGTTAAGGTATTCACTATCCTTAGCCAATGGTAAATTATTGTATAGTCTTATTTGATTCTGTAATATATTGTCTATATCATCATGTCCTATTAAATTTAGGTATTTTTTATAATCATCACATTCATACTTTTTCTTATAGAAACCAAATGAATCAAGTGTAATGTTACATGAGAAACACTTAAATAAATACTTATCGTTAATTTTAAAAAAACCAGAAGACGCATTACTATCGTTATGGAAAGGGCACTTTATGTTAGGTTAAGGTATGTCTTTACATAATTTATAAAAAGCATTGTTTGCATTTATCGTATTCATTTAGGGAATTATCCGTTTAACTTGATTTCATTTTTTATTTTCAATTAGTTTGATAACTTTTGCTAAATAAATAATAGAATCTGGAACTCTATTTTTTAGGTATTTATGTGCACTTTCTATAAGCCATATATTTTCTATGTAATCTATAAAATCACCCAAGTAATTATTATTATATTGAAAGCATTCCACTTCTATTCTATTAGGTAATATATGACTGTATGTTTTTCTAATTTTATCTAAATCTAAATTGTTATATTTACTTTTCATGTAATTAGAAAATCCTTTACCAATGCTATTATCTGGTCTTATTTCTACATTTTTTTTAGTTTTATCAGGTATAGAATATCCTATTTGTTCAAATTTCCCGTAAAGTCGTACAAAAGTCTCGCTTATTACCGAAAAATATCCTCTATCTGTCCTATCCCAGTTTGCATTGAATCTTCTAACAAAAAGATGAGTATATTTTGGTTTTCCGTAATATCCTTGTTTTCTTATTGTTGGTATAACTTCTCGTGTTACCCATTTTTTAAATCTTTTTGCCTCTTCTTTTCTACTTTGAAAAATAACTTGATATAAACCAGATTCATTAATTACTGTAGTTTTTTGTTTTCTACCTATTTTATCGATGACCGTCATACTATGACGGTCATCTTCATCTATACGGGTCAATGTTCTATGTGCCTGTTTTATACCTAAAACCATACGAACATCTATTGCGACAAACCAAGTTTCACCGTTATATTCTAATGTTCTTATATTTATGTGTTCGTTTTGATTATTTTGATAATCAAAAGTAAAAACTAACTGTCCTCTGTCAGACGTGTCTTTAAATATATCTAAACCGTTCATCGATTTGGTAATTCCTATTCATTTGTTATTCTATAAATCAACAACTTTACTATATCCAAATGGTCGCATCATACTAACAACCGTCAATATACTGTACTTATCATATGATGAATCTAATATTTTCATAATATAGTAATATTCATGTATTTTTAATTTAT
>JAAHTH010000441.1_pt2 | contig 12543 bp, 12 predicted proteins | sample 6116091 | NCBI WGS metagenome assembly JAAHTH01 (sample SAMN13939990, study PRJNA603662) | sponge metagenome | isolation source: marine sponge | host: Mycale hentscheli | place: New Zealand | collected 2006
TATCAGTAGCTACTACTCCCCTCTGTAGGCCTTCAGCCGTCTTTTTTAGAATTTTTCGGTTTTTGGATTTGTCAAGAAGAAATGATTTTTCCAATGCACTAAATTGAGTGTATTTATCTCTATGTTGTGAGACTGTTGATTTTAAACCTTTAAAAGATTCTTTGTTTAAGTCTGACTTTTTTAACTGATTAAATAAAATGTTATAGAATTTATCATGTGCGGTGCCAAGTTGATCTTTTCTAAGAAGAGAATTAGCTGACTTTCCTTTAGCAGATTGGTAAGCTCCATGTTTTAGATGCACAAGCTCATTATAGAAATTTTCTAAGCTAAAGGACCTTTTAAAGAATTGTTTATCCTGTTTTTTGGCATTTTCTACAACACGACCAAAACCCTCTTTGAGCAAAGATTCTTCGAAAACAGAACCTGGAACTCTAGACTTAGACTGTTTTAAGACACCTTTGGCTTTGTTGAGCAATTTAGTAGAGTCTTTGCCTAGTTTATATGATTGATAGTGGCTCATTCCAAGCCCAGCGGCTAATCCTACACCAACCCTAGCATATAGAGGGGCTCCCACTTTTTCTAATGAACCATCAATAGCTGCAAGAGTTGCACCCTGTTTTAATCCTGTACTAAGAGCACGGGAGACATTTTTACCCGAAGATAAAGCCCCTGCAATACCTCTTACCACTGCTGGTACTGGAGCGGCGGCTAATGCTGACAAACCAACTTCTGCTGCCGCTATATAGGGTAATGCTTCCCCTGTTTTTTTAGCAGCATGGGTAGCTACACTAGCATAAGGCCTTTCAGAATCTGGTATGCCTGTTATTTCCTCTTCTGTTTTATCATAGTCATCAAGACCCTTAGAAGTATCGAAATAGCCCTTATTTCCTGTAAGATAGAAGGGTATGTTCCCTGCTGTTTTAGCTAACTTTATACCTGAATCAACTGCACCCTTTGCTAAGTTATCAATACCTAGATCAAGGTTAGCGAGGCCCTTGGTAACAATATTATTTTGTAAAACTGATTTGCCTCTGTAGGCCTTTTGAAACCTCTCTTTTGTCCCCCCATCATAATCTTTAAGCCTAGGATCAACGGCAGGTTCTTGCTTAGCAGCAGCATCAGGCTGGCTATAGCCACCCCTATCATAAACATCAATATCAAATGGCATTGTTTATTCTCTTTTTAGTTCTTTCTGCTTCAGGGTCTAAAAGCTTTAAGCCATCTTTTTCATCTGCATACCATATTTTACTAGGGTCTGCTTTAGAGGGTACAAACTCTCCTTTTTTAACTTTAACATGGCCATTTTCTATATCATGATACTCATCATAAAGTTTATTTAGGTTTTCAGGTGATATATCCATAGCCTCTTTTCCTTCAGGAACAGCACTACTAACAGATGTTAAAAACTTCCCAATTAAATTGCTGTCTTTACCCAAATATGTTGAATCTTGATGTACTTTTTCTAAGAACTTAACATATTCAGCGGATTGAACCTGTTTCTCACCAAATCTCTTATCAATATCTTTAGCTATAGGTTCCATATGTGCTGATAGTTCTGTAGGTGTTGGCAATTCACCAGTTTTATTCTCATACTCTGTAATAAATTTACTTTCTTCAGCATTGTGTTCTTTAACAGCATCAACAAAGGCACTTAAAGTAAGAGTCTTCCCAAGACGACCACCTGCACTATCTTTAGTATCAGGTAATGACTTTTTGATGTTTCCGACAATTCTTGAAAAACCCCTTACCTTTTTGGCTATAGCTAAAGCCGTCACAGCTTGTGTTTGTAGTGACTCAAAGGATTCTTGAGTTGGGTGAGTCGTAAGAGGTTTTAGCGTAGCTCCTTTCACAACTTTAGGGATTGAAATATTCTGCCCAGAATATTTTACATTACCTCCTAACCCTCCAGATAATGCCTTAAATCCTTTAATTGATGCCTCTAAAATACCCACCTGATTTCTAATATTGTCTCTTTCTCCTTGTCCTTTTTGTATTATCTTTTGTCCCGCTTCACGCACAAAGTCACGCTTTGGTTTTCCAGTAATATCTGCATATAGTCGTGGATCTTGTTCTAAAGCCGAAGCATGATCTATAGCTTCACTTAACCTGTGATCAATGGATTCTTGCACTTCTGGAGTTTCCAATTGGTCATCGATCTCTTGATGCCCTTTTTCATCAATTTTTGCAGGGTCTTTAATCCCCCTAGCTTTCATGTATTCCTCTTCAAGCTGATCACGTATTGAGTCTTGCACTTCTGGGTCATGCTTGAGCCCTGGTTGAGAAAGATAATTTTTCATATATTTTCCTCTTTGCTGTAACAATTCCAGTGCTTTTTGATGATCTCCACCAGCTTGTTGAAACACTTCTGCTGCTGCAGGGTCGTTATTAAAGTTTGAGGCAAACTCTCTAGCTTTATTTTCTAGTTTTCTCACTTGAACGATGTTTCTAATGGTCTTATTAAGCCCTCTACCAAACGATGAAAGGACCTGATCACCAGTACTTGGCTCATCAGGAATATTTAGTACACCAGAATGTTCATTTAATTTTTGAAGCGTAATAGGCTTATTTTCCTGAAGTCTACTATAACCTTCTGTGGCTTTTAAATTAGTAAGGTCTGTTTCGTTATCAACCCTTGATTGTATCTGTTCGGCTGTTAAACCACGTAAATTTGCTACCATAAATTACCTCCTTACTACTGACTACTTTGTAACCTTTCCGCTCTTCTTTTATTATACTCTATTGCTTCTTGCTGCCGTCTTCTTCTTCTTCTTTCAAGAACATTTTGATGACGGTGTGCATCTGTAGATAATCCATATCCACTTGGGATGCTATCACCTGGTGCATTTAAATCTTGAGCTGCCCCTGATGGTAATGGCACAGATTGAGTATTGCTCTGTAGTTGTTCATTGTCAAGATAGCTTGGTGCTGGTGTTAGTGCACTACCTCTTAATTCTCTACTACCAAAAAGATTTGGTATGTCACCACCTAGCTGCCTTCCTAATACACTACCAACCCTACTACCCACTGATCTTCCTATGCTACCCCCTAGTCCACCTCCTGCAAAACCAACTATCTCTGGTAAGAAAGAGCCTAATAAACTACCTCCTAAACCTAATACTTTTCTGAAAAAGCTACGTTTTTTGGGATGTCTAGTTATATGTGTGTTGTAAAAAGGATTGTTTAAAAGTGTATTCTTCCCAGTTAATACATTTCTATAAGCTTGATTAGAAATATCTAGCCTCTTATTAGCTAAATTAGAAGCAGTTGTTCCTAAAGCTGAAGCATACAAATCATCGCCTGTTGTTCCTGAAGATAAACCATGAGATGCTAAATTGGCCCTAATTGATGGTAAAGTTCTTTGTGATAAATCTTTAAAAGCGGAATGTGTGAGGTTTTGAAAGGCTCCATCATCATTTGCAGCTAATCTTCCTAAATTAGAATCTTCGTTGGTTAAGTTATTTATCGCTCTATATTGTTCCAAACCTCCTGGACCAAGGTTAGGTGTTCTAATATTGTCCAAGCGATTATTAATTCTACGTAAACTAGAATCTAAATGGTCAGGTATCTCTAAAGGCATACTCCCCCCTCTTAATATTTAAATTAATCTAATTCACCTACTAATTCAAGCATTAAGTTAATAGCATGAAGTTTAAACTCAGCATCACTAAAGAATATGTTTCTTAAATTATCCTCTGATAAAGTTAATTCAAACTGTACAGAGCTATTAATAAAAGATTCGTTTGATTTTAACCAATCAACCAAACTATTTGCATTAACAAACTGCCTATTATTTAACACCATAGTTTCTGTATGAACAGGATTATCTCTGTCATGTCCAACATATACATTTAAAGTTATGGGCAACGCTTTATTAGGGGTTTGTACTAAAAATTTAATATAGCTGATGCTTAATATTTTAGATTCTGGCCAACCATCAACAAATTCTTTTGTTCTAATTTTAAAGTTTTCTATCACCCTGAATCTACCACCACCCTGGTATGTACCAGTAAAAGCACCATCTATTTGAACAGAGTTGTTATCAACAACTGAAACTTTAAATATTTGCTTATTATCATTGAATTGGATGCCAAGAGGACATAACACCTGTATATAGTCCCCATCATTCAAACTATGATTGGTACAAGTAAGTAGCGTTGTTTTATTATTCTGTAGTGTCATGTTGGTGCATATTAAATCTGAAGCCCATAATCTACTAGTGACTCTTTGTAGAATTATACCTTGTGAAGTTCCCCCTACACTACTTTGTCTTAAAGAAGATCTACTTTTAAAGTCTTTCCATCGTTCTTGACCAATATCTTCCCATGTAAGACCCCTATCGGTTAAAAATCCTTCCCAAGTAGGGTCTTCTCGCAACTCTTTGGTGTCAATTTCAAAAGAGTGTTGAGCAGTGAATCTTTCCTTTAACTTAGAAAAGGTACCATCCTTATAATTAATTACGATTGTTTCGTCGGGAAACCTAAACGATTCCCTGGAAACATAATTGACATAGATTAACTGTTTCACGGTATCACGCACTACTGAAAGAAATTGTCCCTTGGCACCTGTAAAGTCTATATCTTCAACAAAATTGTAGACATCTTGGTCTATTCTATTAACCTCAAACAGGGCCTTTAAAAGAGTAGCCCTAGGTTGGTAATGCAAAATCCCCTGAGGTCCAGCAGCAAGGATAAACCTATCCATATGTGCAGAACTATTCAAAGAGGTTACCCCCAAAGCGGAATTAAAATAAGATACAAATATAGGAAAATCTGGCAATCCACCAGACTCAAAACTAAGAGTTATAGCTCCTCTATCTATACCAACCATACAAACATTATTTATCACCCTTGCCCAAGAGAAATTCTTACCAATTGATGATGTAATCTCATAACCTCTAAGCCTAACATCAGAATACCAAAATTTCGCTCCAAAAGAGTTTAGATCTGTATCTGTGAAATAAGTAGGAGCCCCGACTGCATATCTAATCCTAGTTGGATGATAAGTGGAGGCCCCTGTAGCTGTACTTTCTCTTGTTCCAAAGGCAAAGAAATATCCGAAAAAATTAACAAAAAAATCTGCACCTAACAAATATGTTACCTCTAGAGGATTGGCAATAGAACCATCAGCAGCTATATCACCAGGAGAAGTCACTGGTGGATTGAAATTTGTCCATCCAGTGCCATCAAAAGTTTTTATGCCATTTTGGACATCAGCAGATACATTTAAAAATTGAAAAACTCCAGCACTAGTATAATCAGTAAAAGCCGAAGAATTGAGGGCAAATACAATATCGTAATTGTTAGTAGATGCAACCCTAGTAAAACTTGTAATATCAACAACCCTATCATTAACCCCCCACATACCACGAACACCAAATATATATCCCTTTAAATTTCCACTAGAGACGTTATTTGAGATATTTGTGATGAAGGAGGCATCTATGTCTGGTATATCGGTATTAACCCTGATGGTGGTATTAGTGCTTCCTTTAGTGATTGCAGTGATAGCGAAGAAATTCTTTCCTGTTTGACCATTGGTCACATACAGCTTATTTTCATTTTCTATACCACTGAGTCCCCTATATGTTGTGCTTTTAAATCCTCCCCATTGAAAATCTAAGTTTGAATGTAAATATTTCTGCTGTCTTTTTAATTCTGCACCATAGGCAAAGAAACTATTCTCAGGCTGCATTTCATAAAAATATTTATAGTCAGCACAAAAAATCTTGGGTCCTAATTCAAAAAAAGCCGAAACAGGTAAACATGGATGTCTAGAAAAAGTAATTGTAGCTGATGTTGATGCTAGTAAAGATATAGTGATAGTTTTAGCTATATAATCTACTACACCAACAGAATCAGCTTGTGGTAACGCTGGTGCAGAAAACATCAATCCAGATTGAAAGTCTTGATAAGTTGTTGTTGTTCCTCCAGCTGTTACACTCAATGTAATACTACCAAAGACTATGTTATCAGACTCATCAGATGGAGCGGTAAAAGCTAAATTAAAAATCCCATGAGCATCAGATGTCACGGTAAGAGTATGAGTAATAGCTGTAGTGCCTATGATATTATAGCCACCTTTACGCTCTAAACGTCCATCTGTTGCTATTACATTTTCAAGGTCAGCAAAAGCACTTGGGGGTATCAAAAAAGGCTCTTTGGCTGTAACCATACCTTTTGTAAAATTTTCTATATGAAGTACTGGCATGTTATCCCCTTAAATCATACCTCTAATCATCCAACGATAAACAAAAGTTGATGGAGCAGCTGGTGCTCCTACAGAAGAAATAATCCATGTGGAAGGACCTTGAATTCTACTTAATGAGCTTATAGTGCTAGATGGAAATTGGCTAGATGCTATAATTTGTTGTGAGGGGACAATATTAGGCTGAGATCCAAAACCTAATTCATTTAAACTACAAGAAGCAAAGATTTCTCTATCCCCCCTTAAAAGGTCAGCACCATTGCTGTCCTGTAATCTAAGGACTGCTAACCTTTCGACAGCTGAGGCTATAGTTCTTCCCTCTCCCCAAATTGTTCGAATTCCATTTCCCTCATCAACATAGCTATAAGTGCCTATTAAGGGTGATGCCCTAAAAGGCCCTAAATCAATAGTTGGCACAGTTGGAAGAGTGCCTGTAATGACACTAAGAGTTGGGCTACTCCCACCATTAGTTGGAATCTCAACATGAGAAGAAGTACCCAACTTCACAAAAAGTTTTCTTGTTCCATTGTCATTATGAACGTATAGGTTGTTATTTGTGTCTGTAGGGTGAGTGGTTCGTTCAACAAATCTAATGGTACTATGGGACCCTACAGTAGTGCCTGTAGTAGATAAAGGTGCGTGGTCTGCATCCCAAGCCTGCCTAATACACTCTAAAGAAGAAGAAGTTCTTGTAATAGAATCAATAACTTTTAAATTAGTGTCTAAAGAATTTGGATCGTATGTCACCAATACCTCCTAGTTCTAAAATCTTTAAGATTATCCCCATAAACTGAAGATGTATATATATTAGAAAAATTATTTAGATTAGCATCTTGTCTAGAACTGCGTTCAATAACCATAGCTTCATATTTGTTATAAGTTGGAGCAAGCCTTTGTATGGTTTCAGTGTTTCCCAAAATTTCATATATTCTTATCGCTGATCCAAAAGATATGTAGTCATAGAGCCAATTGTAAGCTAAAGGATCAGATTCATTAATTAAAACCGATGGCTTTAAATATGCATTCACCTGTACCACATAAGAAATATCGGGAACAGGCCTAAACTCCAACATAGAATTTTTGAAAACACAAGCATGAGGGTATCCAGGCTTGCAGGTGTTAAACATTGCATGTATAGGATTTCCAGAAGGAATATTGTCCCTAAATTCAATATTAACTAACCCTGTCTGGTAATTGATAGATGCTGCCCTTATATCTAAAGGTTCATCGGGAATTAGACTGTTACCATCATCCTTTAAGTGTATCCATTTATTTTGAGTTTGAGCATTGATAAATACCCTAGGTTGTATGTATCCATCACGATTTTTATAGCCTCTTACTAAGTTTTGAGACAAAGTAAAACTATAGTTACTACCCCCATTTCCTGAAAAATTTACAGTACTACCAAAGGTATTAAACCTTCCGTAGTTTGAAAAAAAGATATCCTCTTCCTGATATACTTTAATCGGAACTGAATTAACCAGGACCCTATCACCTATGGTAGTAAATCTAGCTGTATTAAAATGATATGCTGACTGCAAAGGCTCTAATGAGAAATTCCAGGTAGAACGAAAGGTTTTGAGGTCTAAAACATTGGGCAGCTCGAAATCCATAAATTGCTGGATTTCTTTTATTATTAAAGCGTCCTGTATATTCACTGAAGAACGGAGAATGCCTTTAGTTTTAGCAACAATATCCTTCAAGGTAGGATTTGTAAAGTTCAAGGCTTACCCCCTTTCTAACCAGTAGACATTTTTACTCTATCTATTTTTTTACTTTTTCTAACAGTAGAAAAATTGGTTCGTTGTAAAGATGAAGCGGATCCAGGTTCTGTAGCATCTATATCTGACATCTTATTATCAAATTCATGGAAACTAAAGCCCTCTATTAGCCTATCAGCAACCTTCCTAGGAAGATCAACAGGAACATTATATGGAATCTCATAATATTCACAATCTGCAGACGCATACGCTCTAATATGCATTCTGAAATAATCTTTGTCGATGTGTTGACCTCTATGTAAGATACCCCGTACACGTTCTTCCATTTTTTTGTAATAAGAAGAAAATTTTTTTTTCTTCTCTTCTATACTAGTCAATTCTTTGATTAATAGAGGCCTGATTCTTGTAGTTATTGGTTTAATAACTTTATATTTAACCATAAAATTATCTCCTAAGTGGTAACACCATATACAAAGTTAACACCCTCAACAAAAATTTCATCATTGGCACCATATAAGCTAGAACTCACAGTGAACTTCACATCTGTGATTCTTTCTTGAGGTACTGCAGTTCTAGGATTCACACTAGCTCTATGTATTACAATAGCTGGAGAACCAACTTTTCCTGCAGCTGGAGTTCTAAAGCTAAATGTTGTGAAATTTCTAGTGTCTATATCTACAGTGATGTTATTTCCTGAAATTGATAAGACTTTGCCTTTCATACCATCTAGTTGAGTCATACCGTAATTATCAAGGTTAGAGAATGTCAAAATACTACCAACCTTAATACCTGTATTAGCTATTATGACAGATAGAGTTACTACTGCTTGTTGAGCTTTTGTAACGCCTAAGATGTAGTTTTGTCTTTGAGATCTACTGCTTAATGTTCTTTTAATAAAGCTTCCTGATCCTAAAACAGCACCTGGTGCTGGAGAATAGGTTAAATTAAAAGAATCAGCATTTACTCTTGTTACGCTATATTCTATGCCAACTAGCCCTCTTCTACCCGAAGAATTAGTGATAACAATAGAATCTCCTGTAACTAGTCCGTGAGCTGTAGCACTTATAACTGGAGGAGACGCATTTGTACCAGCGGTGAACGATTGTGAAACCCCAAAATATTGTGTTGCAGCACTTAATACAAGACCATTTGCTAACTTACCATAAGTAGTAGCTGCAGTGGTTGTAGAAACAGAAGTACAAAGATTAGCTGTATTGCTGTCCTTGTACCATATTAGTTCAGATACTCTAGACGAACCAGTAGGAGTTTGCAATCTAGTTAAGTTTTTAACAATTAAAACATCTGGTATTGACCCTGTTTTAATAGAAAATACACCCTTAGAAGGTGCCGCTATCTTTTTTCCAAAGTAGCTTGAATATCCCATGCCCATGATTACTCCTTTTTTTTAACTTTTAGTAAATTCTACTTTAGTTACAGCATATTCTGCTGTAATGGCACAAGAATAGACATAAGTCAAAGCTAATACTATTAGTTGACGATGTATATCTGTTGCACTAGTATCTATTCTTTCTAACCTTGTTGAACTTGGATCACTTGGTACTAATTGTGATATAGCACCTTGTCCTAGAGATACAGACTGTTGTACAGGTTCACCTCCAGCGGAACTTCTAACCACATCGTTGTAACCAGTAGACATCAAGAATCTGTGATGACTCAAAGTACCAAATTCATTTATTGAGAATCTCATTGCTGGATTTCCATATCTTTCAGGTGATACAAATTCAGGAAGACTTTTTAAGGTCACTGACAAATCAGTAGGCATAAGCATGATGTAACATGCATTGATTGGGGTAGAATTTTCATTTGGACTTCCCATTATTGATTTTGTAAACTGCAATGAGTTATTTCTGTAATGCCATGCTTCTACATCTAAAAGGTCAGCTAAAGAGAAATGTGTTGGGTCATCGGAATTGGAACCGTTAGCACAAGATATTATGTTTGTTGTTGAAAGTAACTTGTCTCTTAGGATTTCTTCTTGTCCTCTTATCATAGAGATGCCTAATAGCTCCGCAGCCATCATTTCGTTATCAAATTGATCGTAATATACAAATTGACTACTTAGCAATACAGACCTACCATAGAAATTAATCTTAGCAGGAATGAACTCTCTGTTTAATGACTCTGGTTGCGGTGATGGTAAATCATCACGAATGATTGTTGATGCGGGTGTCACATGTTGATATCGATGGAAATGAAAAGTATCACCCCTATGGCTCCCTATGGGGACTTCGGTAGCTATTTCAACTGTTGGTGTTGAGTTTGTCTCTGCAGTGAACGTACTATCCGCTAAGGCATTTTTTAACATCAACTCAGTATTAGCTAGGTTGTTAAAATTGAAATTCATTTTTATTTCCTCCTAAAATGTTTGCATTTGCTTTGCCATTGAACGCTCAGCTTGCCGTTTTTTATTGCGTTGGTGGTCTACAAATTTTTTTAAAAAAGCTTTTGCTTCATTACGCCTTTTTACTCTGTCTTCTCTACTAGGATAAACATAATTCACATCTATCAATGAATTAGGGCTCACGGGTTCAAATTTGCTTTGACTTACTCTATCTTCATTTATCACAGCTCCAGTGCTTCCACTAGCTTTTCTTAAATCAGTTTCATGCTGTTTTTCAGGTTCCTGTTTTGATTTTAGAGACTTTTTCACGATATTATATGCCATGTCCATCGCTTTATATCTTGCACCTTCATATGCAGCCATCTGATTTAAAGCTTGCATAGCTTCAGGATTTTTCTTTTGAGCCTGTTTAATATTTTGGTTGGTGTACACTTCATGAAAGTCCGAATATTTTTCTGAAAGATGTGTGTGTGGATCGTTCTCTCTATCATTAGCAATATCTGGTGTAGAACTAGCATGTTCTTTTAAGGAACTAATGCTATGATTTATGTTTTCTATCTTGTCATTAATATGACTTTGGAATGTTTGTAGATCTTTCTTTAAAGAATTTTGCCAATTATTGTTTTCTTGATCTGTATCCATGTTTTTTACCCTCTTGGTTTATTATTAATACAACATTACACTACAACTTTTATTACACTATGTGGTATTTAAATTGTATAAAATGGGTAAAAAAATATTTATAAGCTCCAAAGATACAAAAGACATTCATGATAATAACCATGAATTATACCTACAGTCTGTAAAAACTTGGAAAAACAACGACCTTCCCAAAATAGTTAAATTAATGTGGAAGAAGTATAAGCGTAATAAGTTCTACGTACTTACAAAACATAAAAAAATACCCACTACAAAAGGCACATTCCATCAGCTCAATGCTGGATACGCTCCAGTAATGGACGGAAACTACTACATGATAAAAATGGTGCACATACCACTGCCAACGAGACCACCACTGATACCTGGTGGTATTATGCGATACATAGATGCTTCAGGACCCAAAGTCAAAGACTCAGTTATATACGTGCTTCCAGAGATTAGAGATATGGAGAAATATTTAGATAAAAAGAGCCCATGCTACAACCCAACCCAAGAACGGTGGATTCAAGATTTCTTTAAGCAGTCCAAAGACTTCACATCCAGTAAAAGAAAGAATAAACTCCATGTAATGGACCTTTAACACAATATCTTAGCACCTATATAATCAAAATAGGTTAGTCCTACAGCAATAGCATCTGTAACATCGTATTGCGGTTCTCCTACTTTGTTTAAATAATCATCTTCATTTATAATTTCCATGTCTATCAAAACATCTCGCACGGTTTGCTTGTTACATCTATGATTTCCACACACAATTTTTCTAATATAAATAGGATTAAAGTTTTTGTGCTCAATATTGTATTTCACTGCAAAAAGTTCTAAAACACCAGCCAACATGCACAACTTATCATAACTATTTTTATTCGTTTTTAAAAAAGCACTCTCTGTGACAAGAGCACTTACTGGATGTTCCAACCTAACAGCATTTAACTTGTTATATATTGTAAAAAAAGCCTCCCCAAAATGGACATTTCTCTTTATGGGTATAGTACCACCATGTAAAAGACAAGCTTCATTGATATTTTTTAACTGCAAAACAGCGTAACCACTACATCTTACTGAAGGGTCTACGCATAGTATTTTCATTAAAATTAAAGTAACACACTTGACTTATTTTTTTGCATTGAGTTATATTTACAATAGCATTTTTCGCCACACGTATTAAAATTAAAAAACATTTGGTTGTAATTTCTAGACGAAAACGTTAAACCTTAAACATAATTATGATAAACACTTCAGAAAACATGTTAAATAGAACTTTATTATTGATAAGCATTAGTAGTGATGAGCCCGTTACTTTCGTAACGAGCTTGATCACCTTTGTCTTTTTCGCACAGATTTTGCCAGGAACGGCATCACCTAAAACAATGAAACAAGCTCATGTATTAGAACACTCACAACACTCTCAAGGAGGTACCAAGAAATTGTTGCCTTCACCCCAAAGCCAAAGTAGTAGTTACTCGTACTCAAAGCTAAAACACATCAAAAGATGTAGGAGTCAAACCCAAAAAGAATTCAAAAACCAAAAGGATTCAAAAACCAAAAGGAGTCTTAAAAAACACCAAAAAAGGAGTCTTTTATGATTTGTTTCAACGA
>JAAHTH010002432.1_pt1 | contig 12543 bp, 11 predicted proteins | sample 6116091 | NCBI WGS metagenome assembly JAAHTH01 (sample SAMN13939990, study PRJNA603662) | sponge metagenome | isolation source: marine sponge | host: Mycale hentscheli | place: New Zealand | collected 2006
TTACAAAATATCTTCCAGCCCTTTCTTCATTTTCCTATGGGATGCCTGTGATTTTCGATAGTTTAGACCTCAGAATAGGTCTGATCTTGTTGGCGAAAGAATGGAGTATGTTGATTCTGGGCAAGAACGGAATGACGTCATTGAATTATCTTGGGCGAGGAAAGACGTCAAATTGCAAAAAGCGATGGGTGTATCTAGGGTCAAATGCTCCCGGCACTATGCCAAATAATCTTCGATTCAATTGAAGAAAGCTGTTGGCAGGAAAGCGAAAAAAACATAGAAACCCGGCCTGTTTTTGAATCTGATGACATCCGAGATAACTACTCCTTCTTCTTCTGTGAAAGCCACCGCGAGTCTGCGGGGACAAGAGCATTTTGTGATTCAGATTGCCCGCGAGTTGGGTTTGTCGGAATCGCATGTCAGGGTGACCGCTGGACTGCTGGCAGACGGCGGAACGGTGCCTTTCATTGCCCGCTACCGGAAGGAAGCCACGGGTTCTTTGGATGAGGTGCAGATCGCAGCCATTCGGGACCGATTGAACCAGTTGGCTGAACTAGAGAAACGGCGTGAGGCCATATTGAAATCCTTGGACGAGCGGAAGCTCCTCACAGACGCGCTGCGAGAGAAAGTTCTTGGCGCTAAGACCTTGACCGCACTGGAGGATGTGTTTGCCCCATATCGGCCGAAGCGTCGGACGCGAGCGACGATGGCCAAAGACCGTGGGCTCGAGCCCTTGGCGGATTGGTTGTTCACCCATCAAGTTTCCAATGATAGCAGTACGAAGGCGGAAGAATTTCTGGTCAAAAGTGAGGACAAGGACAAAGCGGTGCCAACCGTGGATGATGCGCTTTCCGGTGCCCGAGATATTTTGGCCGAACGATTTAGTGATGACCCGGAAGCCAGGAAGTTGATTCGGAAGCGCTACGAATCGGAGGCGATCCTGAGTTCGAAGGTGATTACAGGGCAAGATCAAGATCCGGGTGCGGCTAAGTTTAGAGACTATTTTGAATGGTCCGAACCGCTTTCCAAAGTTCCTTCCCATCGTTTGCTTGCCATGCGGCGTGGAGAAAAAGAAGGGCACCTCTTACTGCGTATTCGAATCGAGGAAGAACAAGCCATTGGCTTGTTGCAACGCTTGTTTGTGACCGACAATGGACTCGCTGGGCGCCAGGTCGCTCTCGCCTGTGAAGACAGCTTTAAACGATTGCTCTCCGCATCTCTGGAAACGGAAGCCCGACTGACTGGCAAGAAGCAGGCAGATGAACAGGCGATTCAAGTTTTTGGAGAGAATATTCGGGAGCTCCTCATGGCAGCGCCACTTGGGCAGAAAAGTGTCTTGGCGATGGATCCCGGTTTTCGGACCGGTTGCAAAGTGGTGGTGCTCGATGCTCAAGGAAAACTCCTGCACGATGAGGTGGTCTTTGCGACGGGCAATTCCGCTAGCCAGGTTGCGCGTGCCCGCGAGCAAATGTTGACGATGGTAGACCGTTTCAAGGTGGAGGCGATCGCGATTGGAAATGGAACGGGAAGTCGAGAGACGGAAGCCTTTGTTCGTTCGTGTGGATTGTCAACCGCCATTTCTGTGGTTGTGGTGAATGAAAGCGGGGCCTCGATTTATTCGGCTTCAGAAGTCGCTCGTGAAGAGTTTCCCGATAAGGATTTGACGGTTCGAGGGGCTGTTTCGATCGGGCGTCGCTTGATGGATCCGTTGGCCGAGTTGGTTAAGCTTAAGCCCAAGAGCATCGGAGTGGGGCAATATCAACATGATGTGGACCAACGCCTGCTGAAGGAGAAGCTCTCTGATGTCGTCGTTTCGAGCGTCAACCGAGTTGGGGTTGAAGTGAACACCGCGAGCCGGCAGTTGTTGAGCTACGTAGCGGGGTTGAATGACACGATCGCAGGAAACATTGTGGACTACCGGAATGAAAAGGGTCCATTGAAGTCGCGGGCTGAATTGAAGAAAGTCTCGCGGCTCGGGCCAAAGGCCTTCGAGCAGGCGGCTGGATTTCTTCGAATTGGACAAGCCAAGAACCCGTTGGATTCCAGTGGGGTTCACCCAGAAAGTTATGAGGTCGTCAAACGGATGGCTGCGGACTTGCAATGTCAGGTCCGGGATTTGGTCGAGAAGGGAAATCTCCGTCAACAGGTCCAATTGGAACAATATGTGGACGAGCGGGTCGGCTTGCCAACCCTGACCGACATCATGGAGGAGTTGGCCAAGCCGGGTCGAGACCCTCGCGAGCGCTTCGAGGCCTTTTCCTTCGATCCGAACGTTGAAAAGCCCGCAGACCTGAAGCTTGGGATGAAGCTTCCCGGTATCGTGACCAATGTTACGGGTTTTGGAGCCTTTGTGGATGGTGGGGTTCATCAAGATGGATTGGTTCATGTGAGTCAGTTGTCCGACGATTTTGTCTCGGATCCTGCCACGGTTGTGAAGGTTGGCCAGAAGGTGAAGGTTACGGTTGTTGAGGTTGATCTGGCGCGGAATCGAATTGGGCTTAGCTGTAAGACCAATCCAGAGATCGGAGCGCGTTCACAGTCCGGTCATGACCGAAAACGATCTGACCATCCGCGGGGGCCACGTGCCTCCCGTCCGCCACGCGAACAGCGAAGTTTTGGTGGGGGATCGCTCGCAGATGCTTTTGACCAAGCGTTGAAGAAAAAGCCGTAGAGTTCTCTTTTTCGCAGCTTTCGATTGCTGAATCGATGCGACAACGATAGAACGTCCGCCATGACAACGGTGCAATCTGAGTGTGTGTACAGTGCTAGCGCGGTGTTGGCCGAGGGACCCGTTTGGGATCAGGATACCCAAAGACTCTATTGGATTGATATCGAGAGGGGACGTCTCTGTCGGTTTGATCCTGCTTCCAAGAGCAACCAAGAGTGGAACCTTGGAACCCGTGTGGGTTTTGCGGTTCAATCGACTCGAGGCGATGTTCTTGCCGGAACACAAGAGGGGCTTATACGGTTCTCCTGTGAGAATGGCGAAGGCACAGCCTACGCAAATCCGGAGCCTGATCTTCCTAACAATCGGTTCAATGACGGGAAGTGTGATCTCCAAGGCCGACTCTGGGCCGGTACGATGTCGGTAATTGAAACCGAGACCAAGGGAACGCTTTATCGTGTGACGGGTGCTGATGCTGTAAAATCGCAACACGGGCCCGTGACCATTTCAAACGGCTTGGCATGGTCGGCTGATGCCTCGACGATGTACTACATTGACTCTCCTACACGCCGCGTGGATGCTTTTGATTTCAACGCAGAGACTGGCGAAATCAGTGGGCAACGCACAGCAGTGGCCTTAGCTGAGGGAATCGGCTATCCAGATGGCATGACCATTGATGCTGAGGGCAAACTGTGGGTGGCGCTTTGGGAAGGTTGGGGTGTGGGATGTTTCGATCCGGCAACAGGAGAAATGATCGCGAAAGTGGAGGTTCCAGTAGCATGCGTCACGTCTTGTTGCTTCGGTGGCCCTGATTTGACCGATCTCTATATCACGACCGCCAGTCGAGATCTCAAAGAAGAAGACAGACCAACGCAGCCGGATGCGGGTGGAATATTCGTGGCCCGTCCTGGCGTCAAGGGCACTCCCAGTATACGCTTTAACGGTTAGTCATTCACCATGGCTAACGCTGGTCCGTCGCTGATTGATATCGGCCTTAATCTCACCCATAAATCGTTCCGCTCAGACCTTCCCGAAGTGGTGAAGAGGGCTTCCTCTGAAGGGGTGCAGCAGATGATTTTGACGGGAACGACGGTTGAGGGGAGCCGTGAGGCTTTGGTCTTGGCCCAGCAATATCCATCGAGAATGTATGCGACCGCTGGCGTGCACCCGCACCATGCTTCGGAATTCACTGAGGAGACCTTGGCTCAGCTGAGAGCTATTGCTTCAGAGACGGAGATTGTGGCGCTGGGAGAATGTGGTCTGGATTTCTATCGGAATTTCTCAACGCCAGATCAGCAACAGCACTGTTTCCGCGAGCAACTGAAATTGGCTGTCGAGTTGGGGTTGCCAGTCTTCCTACACGAGCGGGAGGCGCATGACGCGTTCGCTCCAATTCTCGAGGATTATATTTCCGAATTAAAAGCTGCGATCGTGCATTGTTTCACGGGTACTCAATCGAGTCTGGAACGGTATGTCGCTATGGGATGTTCCATTGGAGTGACGGGGTGGGTATGTGATGAACGTCGCGGTACAGTCTTACGCCAATTGGTGCCATCGATTCCGATCGATCGCTTGATGATTGAGACAGATGCCCCTTTCTTACTGCCTCGTGATTTGAGTCCCAAACCGAAATCAAATCGAAATGAACCCATGCATCTGCCGCACATAGGCCGAGCCGTTGCGGAGTTGCGAAACATGGACTTCGAATCTCTTGCTGAAGCCACTACAGAGAACGCGCGGCGATTTTTTGGACTTCCGACCAACCCTACGATTACTCTATGAAGTTAGTCTCTTGGAATGTGAACGGGATAAGAGCCGTATTGAAGAAAGGCTTCCTTGATCTCTTCCATGATTTTGATGCGGATATCGTCTGCCTTCAGGAAACAAAGGCGATGCAAGAGCAAGTCGCTGAAGTGGAGTGGCCATCCGCCTATCATCAGATTTGGAATGCTGCTGAGAAGAAAGGCTATTCCGGAACCGTGGTGTTCACTAAGAAGGAACCTTTGGAGAGCTCCCTAGGGATTGGGGTAAAGAAGCATGATCAAGAGGGGCGGGTCATCAACGTCGAATATGATGATTTCTTTTTGGTGAATGTTTACACCCCCAATTCACAAAATGAGCTGCGTCGGCTTGATTACCGAACGAAAGAGTGGGATGTGGCTTTTCGTCGCCATGTGAAGCGACTTCAGAAGGTGAAACCTGTGATCTTTTGTGGCGACCTCAATGTGGCGCATCAGGAGATCGACCTCGCTCGGCCGAAAGCCAACACAAAGAATCCAGGCTTCACGCCGGAGGAAAGGGCGACTTTTGGGCAATTGATAGAATCGGGATTCGTGGATACTTTCCGTGAGTTCCAGTCAGAGGGTGGACACTACACTTGGTGGAGCTATCGTGCGGGAGCTCGAGCTCGAAATATTGGATGGCGGATTGATTATTTTTGCGCGTCCGAGTCTCTACGACCTCGATTGAAGAACGCGTCTATACTTCCCGAGGTTCAAGGTTCTGATCATTGTCCCGTCGTGCTGGAACTCAAGTGAACGCTGCTTTCAGATGGACGCGCTCTTGGAACCGTTGAGCGCTTTAGCTCCAGTCCAATGTCTCGGATAGATTCGGGTTCAAACTTCGGCAACCTTCTTCGGTAACGATCACGAGATCCTCGAGTCTGACGCCTCCAATAGCGGGTGAGTAAAGACCTGGCTCGATCGTCAGGGCGTCGCCTTTAACTAGCTCAGGGCCTTTGAAGTCAAGGAGCGGAGGTTCATGAACATCGAGCCCGATACCGTGCCCTGTTCCGTGGGTCATTGAGGGGATTTCGTTCGTCATCGGTCCGGACGGTCGTTCAGCGAGGAAGCCTGCTTTTTGAATGCAGTCGATTGTAGCCTGATGAACGGACTCTCCTGTCACGCCTGGCCGCGTCGCGTCCGCGCCGGCCTGTTTAGCGGCTGCGACAGCTGCATGCATTGCCGCGACTGAATCCGGAATGTCTCCATGAACGACCGTGCGCGTACAGTCCCCGTTGTAATACGTCTGGTTGTCACAAGGGAAGATGTCGACAATGATGGGTTGTCCGGTTGAAAGGCTACCGCTTCCATGGTTGTGGCAGTCGGCTCCCTCTGGGCCTCCGGCCACGATGCTGCCGGGGTTGGAGAAGTGCGATTCTAAGAGCCAGACGTCGATCAGCGTTTGAAGTCTCTCGGACGTGAGCGGTGTGCCCTCATGAAGTAAGGTGCCATCACCCGCGGCGGTTGCGTGCGCGACGAGCTGGCAGGCGCGGGTCATGGTGTCGGCGGTAACAGCTTGTGCTTTCGTGAGCCATTCGATCTCTTGTTCATCATTAGCCCGTCTCTCGGCTACGCCTAAATCGGGATTGTATTGGGTCGTGATGTTTCTCTTTGCGAGCTCGTGAAGAAAAGAGTGGGGCAGAGATCGGTCGACTTCAACTGCTTGGATGCCTCGCTGTATTAGGCACTCGGCGAGAGATTGAGCCGTTGCTGTTTCTCGATCTCCAGAGAGACCGCCTGTGGGCGCGAAATCAGCGGGGCAGTGCACGTGCTGGACGCGAGCCTTGGCTTTGGCTCGCTCCATTTCGATGTCGCGAAGGATCAAGGTGCGTTCTTCCCCTTCCTCGAGGATTGCAATGGGGTCGCCGACGGAGAATCGAATTCGGTGATACAGCGTGCGATTGGTGGCTGGAATTCCCGCAAAGATTTTTACTGGCTGACTCATATGATGTTTGTTTGTGGGGAAGGCTAGATCAATTGAGGCAGCAACTCAGCAGAAAAAATGAGAACATTGAGTGGGGTTGATACTCGTCAATGCGATGCCTGTGTCGCGGCCGACTGTGGCACGGCTTGTTATGGTCGATCCTCCGTCCAGCCGGGGCGACCGCGACGGTGGAGTCGGGTGCGTTTCTCCCAATCCCGATAGCGGCTGCGCAGTTTTTCCAAGTCTTTCGCTCGTTCCTTTTTGAGATCGTTTTTTTCGCCGATGTCTTGGCTGAGGTCGAAAAGGTATTCCTCATATTGGTTCCCTTTGTCTCGGGCGACAAACTTCAGATTCCCACTCCTAAGGCCGTGCCAGACTGTGTCGCCACGGGGTTTTCGCCAATAGAGGTCTCGGTCGACGTTGGGCTTTTGCTGCTCTAAGTGTTGAACGATGTCGATGCCTTCAAGCGGTCGTTCTCTTGGAATGGGGCAGCCTGCCAGGCTGGCAATCGAGGCGGTGAAATCGAAGGTGATCGACAGTTGATCTGATTCGATTCCGGCGGGAATATGCCCCGGCCAGTTTATGATCGCTGGGACGCGGATGCCGCCTTCGTAGGTGCCCCCTTTGGTGCCGGAGAGCGGCGCGTTGCGCGCGCTGCCTGTCCCTCCATTGTCGCCCGCAAAAACGACGAGGGTCTCTTCTCGAAGGTCTTGCTCGTCAAGCATGTGGAGAAACCGGCCAATCGAGGTATCCATGTGTTCGATCATGGCGACGTAGACATCCGGTGGAGCCGATCCTTGTCGCCAGAGTGGCGAATCGAGGGGCAGTGGGTCCGCTTCGAGATCGTTCGGACCTTGGAAGGGTGAATGAGGACAGGTGTAGGCCAGGTAGAGAAAGAAAGGTTGATCAGAATTTCGACGGACGAAGTCGATAGCGTCGTCGGTCATAAGATCAGTGAAGTAGCCTTTGCCGCTGACGGGACGTCCTCCGCGGAACAGGTTGTATCCGGCTACGGTGTCGAGGTAGTGGAAGTAATCCATTCCCCCTCCGATACAGTAGAAGGAGTGATCGAATCCATGTCGGTTGGGCTGAAACTCACTTTCGTATCCCAAATGCCATTTGCCTGAAAGCGCCGTTGCATAGCCAACCTCTCGGAGGTGTTGCGCAATGGTTTTTTCTGTTGTGGGGAGGCCGAGTGCGTGGGTGGTGCGGAGGCGAATGGCATCGTCATAGCGGCCGACGTTTCCGGTTCCGATCGCACACTCTAATCCACCGATCCATTGGGGGTATCTTCCGGTGAGAAAAGCCGCTCGCGTCGGGGTACACTCGGGACCATTGGCGTAGTGCTGGGTGAGTTTGACGCCTTCTGCCGCGAGCTGATCGAGAACAGGCGTTTGAATATCCTTTCGTCCGTAACAGCCGAGATCACCGTAGCCCAGGTCATCCGCGAGAATGAAGACGATGTTGGGGCGTTCTGCGGCCGACAGACAAACAGATACCGAAGCAAGTGCAGTGATCAGTAGTCCGACCCCATGGAGTGTCTGCATTCGTTGAATAGGGTTCACCCAGTGATTAAGGCCTATACGACCCTTCCTTTCAACCGCGATGTGTGAATTCAACGGTGGGGCGTTCGATAGTAGAGCCAGCTCGGCGTCGGATCGTTCTCGATCTAAACCATTCCTAATGCTGGATAGAGTTGAATCTATCCGCTTGCACAAGGGGCAGGGCGGGATTTATGGTGTCAACCATGAGTTCGGAAGTAGTTGACGTGAAGCCTTCAGCGCGGATTCGAGAGTTTGGTGATCGCATCATGGATGGGGGCCAATTGACTCGAGATGAAGCACTGTGGATGTTCTCCTTGGAGGATACGGCTGATATTTTTGACCTAATGTCGGTTGCCAATCGCGTCCGGGAGCATTTCAAGGGCAACAAGATTCATCTCTGCTCGATTGTCAACGCCAAGGCCGGTGGCTGCAGTGAGAATTGCAAGTTTTGTGCGCAGTCTGCTGCTTATCAGGGTGATTCGCCGCGGTATGGCTTTATTGATCAAGAACCGGTGGAAGAGGCTGCAAATGAAGCGAACCAGAACGGTGTTACCGCGGTTGGTTTGGTGGCCGCCTGGAAGGGGCTCAAGGAAGGTCCTATTCTGGACGAAGTTTGCGATCGGATCCGTGAGATGGCAGAGGGTGGGAAGACACGTCCTGATGCGTCGCTTGGGCTGATCGAAAGTCAGGCCGTTGCTGACCGCCTCAAAGATGCCGGCCTTGAGTGTTATGGCCACAATTTAGAGAGCTCACGCAATTTCTTTCCTCAGCATTGTTCCACCCATTCATTTGAAGATCGATTGCAAACGATCCAATACCTCAAGAATGCCGGAATCAAGATCTGCTCCGGTGGGATTATTGGAATGGGGGAGACGCGGGAAGATCGCTGCGATCTGGCGATGTCCCTTCGTGAGATTGGAGCCAACGTTGTTCCGATCAATATCTTAAATCCGATTGCCGGTACGCCTTACGAGAAGAACGAGCCTTTGAAGCCTTTTGAGATTCTGAAAACCATCGCTTGTTTTCGACTGATCTTGCCTAAGAAAGAAATCATGATCGCCGGAGGGCGAACGGTGAATCTGAGAGATTTACAGAGCATGGTCTTCATGGCGGGAGCCAGCGCCTTGATGGTTGGAAACTATCTCACCACGCTGAATCAGCCGGTCGATAAAGACCTTCAGATGCTCAAGGATTTGGGACTGGATAGCGATTGGGACAAGGACGGATTCGCCGATCAGGACGAAGGCTGCGGGTGCTCTGAGAAATCGGATTCTTGCCAGCCCGAACTGGTCGAGGCAGTCTAGTTTCGCCCCCTAATTCTGGTTCAGTACCAACCTGACTAGCCTCTATTGAGTTTGGATTCGAACCCTGCATCGGTGCGTCGTTTGGGGCTGAATCATGACGGCTACCACGGGGAAACCGTCGATATGGCCTCCTTGGTTGAGACGATTGTCCAGGAGGCGCGGGCTCTCGGGTGGATGGAGGAAGAACTGGCCTTTGGGAAGGGTGAACGTCTCTACGCCTTACACCGAAAGCCCAGCAAAGTGGGGCGTCGCTTCTATTTCTAGACTGGCATGCACGGGGATGAACCTGCCGGCCCGCTGGCTATTCAGGCTCTGATTTCAAAGGATCTCTTTCCCCGTGATGCGGAGTGCTGGATTCTGCCCTGCCTGAATCCAAGTGGTTTTGTTTTGAATCAACGTGAGAACCGAGGCGGCGTTGATCTGAATCGGGACTTTCTGAACCCGAAAAGTGCCGAGGTCCGGGCGCTCACAGATTGGTTGCGAGACAAGGGTCGATTTGATTGTGCCGTGTGCTTGCACGAGGATTGGGAGTCGGAGGGATTTTATCTGTATGCGGTGAACCCTCGAAACTTGCCCTGTGTCAGTGAGTCGATCATCGAGGCGGTGAAACCAGTGTTCCCGATCGATGGATCTCCTGAGATTGAAGGATTTCCGGCGCGTGACGGTGTGATCTCGCCGCCGGCAAACCCGATTGGTCGAGACATATGGCCAGAAACTCTGTACCTTACCAATCATCACACGGATCTAGGCTATACGCTTGAGACATCGTCAGACTACCCTCTTGCCATTCGTACACATGCTCAGGTTGTCGCTGTGCAAGCCCTTCTGGATCGTGTTCCAAAACTGTCGCACTAATCGCTCCTGCCAACTAAAGCCATGCAACACACGAATCGATTGTCAGCTGAGAAGTCCCCGTATTTGCTTCAACATCAGCACAATCCAGTGGATTGGTACCCCTGGGGAGAGGAAGCCTTTGCGAAGGCGAGAGCGGAGGATAAACCGATCTTCTTGAGCATCGGCTACTCCACCTGTCACTGGTGTCACGTCATGGAAAGAGAATCGTTCGAAGACGAGCAGGTTGCGGCTTTTCTGAATGAGCACTTCGTAAGCATTAAGGTAGACCGGGAGGAACGGCCCGATGTTGACAAGATTTACATGACCGCTGTGCAGGCTATTTCGGGGCAGGGTGGCTGGCCCTTGAGTGCCTTCCTCACCGGGGAACTTAAGCCGTTCTTTGGGGGGACGTATTTTCCCCCGCAGGACGTGCAGGGGCGTCCAAGCTTTACGAATCTCCTGGGCGGATTAGCGAACTTGTGGAGAAACAAACGGGACCAGGTTGTGAGCTCCTCATCCGATCTGCATGAACGCCTAGCCCAACTTTGTGATCAAAAACCGAATACGGACACCCCTCTGAATCCGGCGACCCTCGACAAGGCGGCCGAGGCGTTTCGACTTGAGTATGATCCCGTGGATGGTGGATTCGGACGCGCCCCCAAGTTTCCTCGGCCGAGTCAACCTGCCTTTCTGCTTCGGTATGGCGTTCGGCACGGGCGACAAGATTTGGTGGATGCCGTGCTCCATACCTGTGAGCGTATGGCAAAGGGCGGGATGAACGATCAGATCGGTGGTGGCTTCGCTCGCTATTCTGTCGATTCGAAGTGGCTGGTGCCTCATTTTGAGAAAATGCTCTATGACAACGCCCAGCTCGTGCATCTCTATCTCGATGCCTATCTTGTGAGTGAACGAGAAGATTTCGCAGAGGTCGTTCGACAAACGCTCGATTATGTTCGGCGTGATATGACTCATCCCGAGGGAGGGTTCTATTCGGCGGAAGATGCGGATAGTGAGGGGAAGGAGGGCAAGTTTTACTGTTGGACTCGGACTGAGTTGAAAGAGATCTTGGATCCTGATGAATTTGAGCTCTTTGAATCCTTCTATGGGGTGACCGAGGCCGGCAATTTTCTCGATCATAGTGATCCCGAACCGTTGCCGAAACAGAATGTGCTCAGTGTTGTTGGTGATCGGGCGGAGGTGCATTCGGAACGACTGGAGTCAGCTCGCAAGAAGGTGTTCGATGTTCGTGAGAAAAGAGTGCGGCCCCACCTGGATGACAAGGTACTGGTATCATGGAATGGCCTTATGCTGGGAGCTATGGCCCGAGCGTATGGTGTGTTGGGGCGGGAAGAGGATCTTGTCTCAGCGGAGAATTGTTTTCGTTTTGTATGGCAGACCTTTTGGGATGCGAAAACGAATCGACTGGCGCATCGGTGGCGAGATGGAGACATTGATTCTGTCCCTCTGTTTCAAGGCTATGCCTATTTTCTGAGTGGCATCGTTGATCTCTATGAGGCGACTCTGGAGCCCGACTATTTGGAGAGTGCGGTCGCTGTCGCGGATGCCATGATAGAGCTTTTCTTTGACGCGAACACTGGAGGTTTCTGGCAAAGTGGCGAGAACTCAAACGACCTGATCCTTCGCCTCAAAGAGGATTACGACGGGGCGGAACCCTCGGGCAACTCCGTTGCCATGTTGGCATTGCAAAAACTCGCGGCAATGTGCGATCGGAAAGACTATGCTGACGTTGTAGAAAAATGTTTGGCCGCCTTTTCCGAGCGGATGGATCAACTACCACAGGCCGTTCCCTTGATGCTGCTTGCTCTGGACTATCAGTTGGATCCACCTCGGCGGGTTGTGGTGGACGGGAACCGTAAGGGCGAGGCTTTTCAGTCCTTAGTTCAGGCTGCGCACCAGGCTTACCAACCGAACAAAGTTGTTCTCGGAACCGAACGGGCGACGGATTCATTCGTCCGCGGCCTCGCCAGCGACGAGGGGACAGCGAAAGCGTTTCTTTGCACCGGGCAATCCTGCCAAGAACCGAGTTCCGATCCAGAAATTGTGCGTCAATTTCTTCGATCCTAAGACTGGTATTCTCGGCTTTGATATTCCAATCTTCCCGAATCTCTCCACGGGATCACTCACAAGGGTTTCGCGGATTCTTGTGATTTTGTAAGGCTGATGCATGAGCCAACAGATTAAAGATTACAGCAGGCAGGTTCTCGGGGACGAAGACTTTCGGGGCTACTCCGCAAAGAAATATACCAAGTCGATCAATCGATTGCGGGCTGAGCTGATGAAGGCGCAGCGAAAGCTGCAAGATTCGCCGAACCCGGTCATTATTGTGATCGCTGGTTTCGATGGGGCTGGGAAAGGTCAGGCGATTCAACTTCTAAACGAATGGCTCGATGCGCGAGACCTGAGTACACACAGTTTCTGGGATCTTTCTGACGAAGCCTTGGAACGACCTGAGCTCTGGCGCTACTTGGAC